>Ga0208461_1000381_pt1 | contig 44187 bp, 23 predicted proteins | sample AD_JPNTR4_MetaG_FD_184448 | JGI IMG/M metagenome (GOLD analysis project Ga0208461, IMG submission 184448) | Active sludge microbial communities of municipal wastewater-treating anaerobic digesters from Japan - AD_JPNTR4_MetaG (SPAdes) (version 2) | ecosystem: Engineered > Bioreactor > Anaerobic...
CCTTCCTGTGGCTTCAGCCGGTTCGTTGCCTCCCCGTCTGCACATTCGGTAACAGGGTGCTGGTTAGGCTTTCCCTGTGTCGGACTTTAACCGACTGCATATCGCACGCTTTGCTTGGCGCACTCATCACGTCCTCCCCCTCGTTTGCTCCCGTTCTGCGGGCGGCGGGCTAACCGATGACCTGTGGCCGCCCCAAGACCGCTTCGACGCGCTGCGCCAGCCGCCGCGCGAAGTCATCCAGCTTGTCGCGCGTCCACGGAACCAGCACGACTTGCCGCGTGTCCACGAACAGCCGCTTGTCGCGGGCCTCGTTCTCTTCACAGGTCCAGAAGAGCGGCTTGCCGAGACCGGTCGCCAGACCTGCGCCGAACGCGGCGAGCGGCGACTGGCCGGTGAGATCCGCCACCACGATCGACGCGCGGCGCAGATCCACAATCTGCTCGTCGGTGATCTTGCTGCCATGCTCGCGGTGATCGACACGCACCGCCGTGTAACCAGCGGCCTGGAGACCGGCCGAAAGGCCCTGTGTCCAGAGCGTGTCCGCATCCTTGTCGATCGTCAACAAAACTGCGGCCAACGGTTGCGTCGGCGGCACGCGTGCCGAGTCGAGCGCGGCCCAGCCGGCCGGCGTCAGGCGATAGACCAGTCCGCCGCCCTGTTGGTTCTGCGGCCCCTTGCCGCCGCGCGGCGCGGCCGTCTCCTCCTCGATCAGGCCGCGTTCCGCGAGGTAGCGCAGGCAGAAAATCAGCTCCTGCTTGTTGGCGCAGAACCCCACCGCCAGCTCGTTCGGCGTGAGCGTCACGCTTTCCGCCAGCGTCTTGGAGCGCCGCCGCAGGTAGCGCAGCAGGTAGTCGCCTTTGGTCGCCACATCCGTGTCGCGCGGCACGGCCAGTTTGGCCGCCTTGTCCAGTTCCGCCCACGACTTGAAGAGATCGACCGTCACCAGCAGCCGCTCGCCCAGGATGTCCCAGGTGTTGCGGCAGAGTCCGGAGAGCAGATGCGCCGGCGGAAAGGCCGGCGGGCTGTTCATGAGCTGCGTCTCGGCCAGCGCCTGGATCTGGAAGCGCCCGCAGCGCGGACAGTGGATCTCAAAGGTGTTGGCGCCGGCGCCCGAGTGCGTCGCATGCGGGGCGCGGCAGACGGGACACTGAGTGCGGTTATCCATGTTTCTTTTCCTGAACGGCGGGCTTGAAGGCCACGGCCATCAGCACAGCCAGCACCAGTGAGATGCCAAGCGCAATCATGAAGGGCTGTACCCAGTTGTGTTGGGTAACCTGCGTGACTGCATCCACGACCACATTCTTCTTGATCACGATGTCGAAGACGTAGTTCGAGAGGAACGTGCCCAGGCTGAACATGATCAGGCCGATGAAGCCTTGCGCCTGGCCACGCAGTTCGGCGGGTGCCGCCGCGTCCACATACATCTGGCTGCCGACGATCAGCATGCCGAAGATCAGTCCGTGGATCAGGATGCCGGCGAAATCGCAGGTTTGCAGCCCGTTCGACGCACCCAAGTAGAACATGCCGTAACGGAAAACCAGCGCCAACAGGCCCAGGACCATCGCCCACTTGTATCCCGCCTTTTTCAGGATAACCGGGATCAGGAGCATGAAGACCAGCTCCAGCACCTGCCCGAGGTTCATGACACCGGTCAGATACTGGTATCCGCGCTCCTGCAGGTAGAGGCTGTTATAGACGTTGTACCACTGGAAGGGCACCATCGCGAGCAGGATCAGCACGGAGAAAACCAGGAAGTCCGGGCGCTTGAGCAGCACCAAGGCACGCAGTCCCAAGGCATCCACCACGGAGGCGGGTTGTCCCTTGGCCGGCGGCTCGGTGGGCGGCAGGCCAAACGCCAGCAAACCGGCCAGGACCGCGCCGATCGCGCCGCCGAGGAAGATGCAGGGCGTGGTGTCGAAGTTTTGGATGCCAAAGACTTTGGTGCCGACAAGGCTGAAAACCGCGGAGGCAACCCAGCCCAGCGTGCCGAACACGCGGATCTGCGGGAACGCCTCGGTCGTGCTGTTGGCCATCGCGATCGTGGCCGTCAGCGACCACGTCGGCATATAGAACACCATCACCAGCAACAGGGTCACAAAGAGCGCCAGCGGTGATTTGACCGTGTAGGCGTACGCCAGCAACGCGGCCGACACGAAGTTACAGAGGGCCAGAACCTTCTCGCTGTTCATGTGCCGGTCCGCGAACATGCCGAAAAGCGGCGAAGCCAGGGCGCCAAACCCCATGATCATGCCGCACAGCATCGGCAGACTGCTGCCCTCCGGGGCCATCTTGGTGATGTACGGGAACATCGGAATGAACCAGACCGGAAGAATCATGAACTGCAAAAACATCATCGCGCTGAGTTTGATACGCGTCCCCATCGGCATCGTGTTCGACATACCTGCTCCCTTGTTGCGGCGCGGGTTCGTCCCGTCCGCAGGCTGATGGCCGCCCGGCGCAGACCCTCCCCGGGGCCCATCGCGCGTCGTCCGTTATTAACCACTTAGTGTGCACCCATTATCATCACGCCCGCATTGAAATGTCAACGAAAACCGTGTACCTTTACCGCCATGAAACTGCTTGTGACCGCAGGCCCGACACGCGAATATCTGGACCCCGTCCGTTTTCTCAGCAACCGGTCGTCCGGCAAGATGGGTTTTGCGGTCGCCCAGGCGGCGGCCGAGCGCGGCCATGCCGTGACGCTCGTCGCCGGCCCGGTCGCGCTGCCGACCCCCGGACACGTCTCCCGCGTCGACGTCGTGAGCGCGCTCGACATGCTCGCCGCCGTGCGCCGACTGCTTGCCGACCAGGACGCGCTGGTGATGTGCGCCGCCGTGGCCGACTGGCGGCCGAAAACCCAGAGCGTCGTCAAGCTCAAGAAAGCCGAGATGCCGCCGGCGATCGGGCTGGAGCCCAATCCCGACATCCTCAAAACCGTGTACCCGCTCAAAGAGGGCCGGCTCTTCGTGGGCTTCGCCGCCGAAACCGGCGACCCGCTGGCCGAAGCGCAGCGCAAGCTGACCGGCAAGGGGCTCGACCTGATCGTCGCGAATGACGTGACCCGCCCCGGCGCCGGCTTTGAGGTGGACACCAACCTCGTCACCTTCCTCACCGCTGCCGAGCCGCCCCGCACCCTGCCGCTGCAGAGCAAGCTCGATGTCGGCCGCGCCATCGTCGCCTGGCTCGAACAGCGTGTTAGCGGCCTTTGAGACCTTCCAGCATGCGGAGCAGTTGATCGACCATCTTGACCGAGGCCCCCTCCTCCAGACGGCTGGTGCCCAGCCAGGTCTCATAGCCGCCCAGCGCGTGCTGCTCCGGCGTCGGCAGATACCCGAAATAACCGTGGGCCAACGAGATCGTGAAGGAGGGTTTGAACGGATTGCGCGCCTTCAGTTCCAGTCCGATCTCGCTGAACACCTCGTTAGGGAAGGTCGAAATCCCGACCTCACCGATCCGGAACGCCTGCAACGGGAAACGGGCACGTTCGGGCTGTTTATTCACATCCAGTGTACGGACGGCATAGATCTCTTCAAGCGTCTTGGGTTTGGCGTCAGGCGCGAGTTTAGCCAGCACACCCTTGGCCCGTTCGAGCTGCTCCGGCGTAGGATGGCGGAGGGCCAGATCAATCTCCTCAAAAGTAGCGGCCAGCGGCACCTGCTCGTGCCATGCCATGGTCTGATAGGCGGCATGTACCGCCGCAGCCACGTCATACGCCACTTCACGCATGCGGGCATAAGGCTCATACCGTTTGCCTGGGCTCGTGAAGTCGATGTTGTTGATGTTGCCACTGGTGCCGTTGCTCATAATCGCCAGAAACTCAGGCGACTGGCGTTCGGCACCCAGCAATTCACGCATGCGCGCGTCAAAGATGCCGTAGTAGTCGGCCGAGATATCCGCGCCACGCACACCGCCCACATAATGCAGCGAATAGTTCGCGAACAGGGCGAGCGGACGTCCCTCACGCGACTGTACACCGAGGATGACAATCTGCGGATCGGTCGGCCCGGCCGGCCGATCGAGATCCTTGCTGGCGCGCGCCGGATTCATTTTGACCAGATCGTTGGTGCTGCCAAACGGATTGACCGGCATCGTGCCGGGCTTCAGGAACCAGCGCCGACAGAAAACATGCTGCGGCACTTCGGCGGTCGTCCAGCCGATCTTCGCCGGCTCAAGGTTATTGATCGCACAACGCACAGCGTCGGCGACGCGCCGGGCCACGAATTGCTGATAGGGATTCAATCCGGCGGTGAGATTGTAACGATCACCCAATGCGCTGCACGCCGAGTGCGTGTGCGTCGCCGAGACCAACACATGCGACGCCGGCAGTCCGGTCTCCTGGTGTACCAGTCGGCGCGCCTCCTCACACAGCACATGCGATACCCCCAGCAGATCGCACACCACCATGGCCACACGTGTCGTGCCGCTCTCCAGTACCAGACACTTTGCCCACAGCTCATCGTGCACATGCGTGGCCGGGAAGGGATGAAAACCGCCAATGATCGGTTCGCCCAGCGGCGGCGTGATGTTGCTCTTGGCCGCTCCCGCACGGAATGAAGCCTGCTCCGCAGCGTCAGCGGACGGCGCACACAGGGCACAGACCCCCGCCACCACGATCAGAAAACGCTTCAACATAATCTCCTCCTTTTTTGTTACTTACGTGTCACGTATGCCTCTATCCCGGAACCTTCTAACGCGGGCGTAGCCCGCAACCCAATTCAATCTCACACAAAGGCACAAAGGCCACAAAGGCTTCTTTTAAAACGGCATCCACCTTCGTGCCCTTCGTGGCTTCGTGTGAGAAACAACTTGTTTTTATTGTGCTTGTCGAGCCGCAAGGCACTAATAGTTTCGATTTCTTTTTTTGCGCAACGCGTCGGCCGCACGGGTCAACTTGCCTCGCACAAGCAATGCGTCGCGGTCCGGCACTGGTGCCTCAACCGGCGGATTCCAGTCGCGCGTCACGGTCTTGATCTCGGGCACCACGACCGTGCCGTCCAGCAGGGCGTCCAGCAGGCTCAGGGTGCAGACGCGCACCGCGTTGGACTCCACCAGAAAAAGCTCCAGATCCTCGTCGTTCACTCCCGGCGGCAGCGGCGGCACACAGGCCGGACAGCCGTTTTCGCAGGAACATTCGCGGATCATCCGGCGGCAGAGGGCCAGCGTGTCTTCGATCTTCTCAAACACCTTCTCCGCGTAGCCCGCCCCGCCTTCCAACCGGTCATACAGAAAGAGCGCGCTCTCGAACGCCATGTCCGCCCAGACAGGGGGAGGCAACGGCTCAAAGCCTTCCGCGTCCGCGTTCGGCGGCACCCGCCGCGGCTCTTCTCTCCCGCCATTGAGCGTTGGGCGTTGGGCGTTGGACGTTGAGCGTTCCGCCCCGTCTCCACTTTCGCGATCGAGCGGAGCGAGATCGGTCTCGAGATCACCGGGGTCGGCCATGCTCACGCTGGCCGCCGCGTGGCGCAGGATATAGCGCAGCCCGAAGAGCGCGGCCGGCGCGAGCCGCTTGTCACGCGCGTTCATCGCGCGGCTCCACGCCTCGGGCGCGCGCAGGGCGAACCCGACGGTGTCGTACTCGAACGGCGGCAGCGTGATCGGTCCGTAGCCCACATTCTCCAATGTCCGCTCGCGCACCTTCTTGAAGAGCTTAGGCTGCCGATTCACATGGAGCCCGCCGAAGCGCAGATCCGCGCCATGCAACGCCTTGCGTCCCTCCTCCGACGTCAAGTCCAACCGGCTCTCCCACTCTGACTCGGTGTAATAATCGACATCGACCGGTTCGACGGTGCAGATCTTTTTTTCGAGATCCAGATCCATCGACATATAGCGCCGGCCAAGATGCTGATAAATCGCATCCTTGTACAGTTCGGCGCGTGCGCCGATCGGATCGATCTCGCCGATCACCTCGCCATGGCAGACGATCTCCACGTTGTAGTCGGTCATACCGCGCAGATTGACGCCGCGGGCCGGATAGTCGGGCAGCGCGTAGCGCCAGCAGCCTTTGTACGGCTTGAGCGTACCGTCCTCTTTGAGGATCTCAAGCGCGAAACCGTAGGCGCGCGTGCCGAAAAGCGGCTCTTCGTCGCGCAGCGGATGTTCGTGCGCGGCACACGGCAGGTGTTGCAGCATGATGTACGGGTTGTCGGCATTCAGCCACGCCTGCTCGATCGGCGTGCCAGTGAGGAAATCGGGGTGGTTCACAAGGTACTGGTCCACCGGCGCGTCCTGCGCCACATAGAGGATCAGCGCGCGGTTGCCCTTGCGCCCCACACGACCGGCCTGCTGCCAGAAGCTGGCCAGCGACCCCGGATGGCCGGAGAGGATACAGACGTCGAGATCGCCGATGTCGATGCCCAGCTCGAGCGCGTTGGTCGAAAGGATGGCGGTGATGCGTCCCTCGAAAAGATCCTTCTCAAGCTGGCGCCGTTCGGCCGGCAGCAGGCCCCCGCGGTAGGGCTTGACCCGCTCTTTCAGTTCGGGGTGGCCGTCGGTGACCGCGCGCCAGAGACGCTCCACCTGCTGACGCGAACGGCAGAAGCAGATGGTGCGGACCCCGGCGACCGCGGCGGCGCGGATGACCGGGATCGAGACCGAGGCCGGCCCTTTGCGGAAGCGCGCGGAACCGGCGCTCTCCACCAGCGGCGGATTAATCAGGTAGAGGTCACGGCGCGGCCGCGGCGAGCCGTCGCGGTCGATCACCGTGAACGGACGGTGGAAGAGCGCCTGCACATGTTCGCCGGGGTTTCCGACCGTCGCGGAACAGCAGACAAAGCGGGGCGACGAACCGTGCATGGCGCAAACGCGCAGCAGGCGGCGGAAGACATTGGAGACGTGCGACCCGAACGCGCCGCGGTAGGCGTGCACCTCGTCCACCACGATGTATTTCAGGCGCCCCAGGAAATCGCTCCAGCCGCGGTGGTGATTGGGCAGGATCCCCGCGTGCAGCATGTCGGGGTTGGTGATCACGAAATCCGCGCCTTTCATGATCTTGCTGCGCTCTTCGCGCGGGGTGTCGCCGTCAAAGGTGCCGAGTTTGCGGGTGTCGAGCGCGGCTTTGAGCAACGCGCCGAGCGTGCCCTCCTGGTCGCGCGAAAGCGCCTTGGTGGGGTAGAGCAGCAGCACGCCGAAGGGTGCCTCGCTGCGGCAGTAGTCGCTCAGGATCGGCAGCAGAAAGGCCAGCGTCTTCCCCGAGGCCGTGCGGGAGACGAGCACCGTGTCCTTCCCGGCGGCGACCGCCTCGAACGCCTCGGCCTGATGCGAGTAGAGCTGCCCGATCCCGCGCTCGCGGAGCACAGCGGCGAGGCGCGGGTCAAGTCCGTCGGGGAACGGCCCACAGGCCGCCTCCTCCGCCGGCATCACCTGATGCGCGCGGATCTGTCGTTCGAACCGCGTGCGCAACACCGTCTCGACGGCGTCGATATGGGGAATCATTGCTCTCATCGCCACCTGTTGAGAGAGAGTGTAACACGCCACGAGTGCCTCGTCTACGCTCAGGAATCTTCGCGCACCTCGGCAACAGCAGTTGTGGTACACTTGTCCCCCATGACATTGGCTGGGGGATTGAATCGGTGTCGATTGCGGAAGGGTTTATCATGACTAAATGGCGTGATATTGCCGCGAAATTCGAGGCGGAGATTGCCAGCGGGAAATATCCAGCGGACAAACCGCTGCCGAGCGAGCCGGCTTTGGCGCGGCGGTTCAAAGTCGCGCGCGGGACAGTCAGGCTCGCGCTGGACGAGCTTCGCCGCAAGGGGGTGGTCGTCAGCCGCCGCGGCTCAGGAACGTACATCCGCACGCGAAGGGGGAGCGGGCGCCTCGGCCTGCTGATACCCGACAACAGCGCCGCGCAGATTTTCCAGGGCTTCACGCGGCACTTTTCCATTCTCGGACAGAGAAAGGGATACGTCTTCATTCTCGGGGATATCGAGGACGGATCTGCTTCGAAGCGTATACGGGCGGTAAAGCTGGTTGTGCGCGACTTCATCAGGCAGCAGGTGGAAGGTGTAATTTTCCGTCCGTTTATTGACGAACGCTTGTCGAGGGCCAACCGCGAGATCGTCAAAGCCCTCAACGCCGCTGGGATACCGGTGGTATTGCTGGATTCGGACATCGTCGAGTCCCCCGCCCGCAGCAGGTGCGACCTTGTCGGCATCAACAACATCGAAGTCGGCCGCCGCATCGGCGATTATCTGGTGTCGATCGGCAGGAAACGGATCGCGTTTCTCATGAACGGACATTTCATGGGGCCGTCCATCAACTGGCGGAACCGCATGTTCGGGCTCATGGGCGCGGTCATGTCCGCGGGGCTAAAATGGTCGAAAAAGAACGTCATCGACGCGCGTCCCGACGACATCGACGGCATCCGCCGTGCCTTCGCCTCCGGAATGACGCCGGACGCGATCGTCTGCGGCAACGACGAAGAGGCGGCGGTGCTCATGCCGACGCTCGTCGCGCTCGGCAAGCGCATCCCCGACGATGTCGCCGTAGTGGGGTTTGATGATGTTTTCTGCGCCCAGTTTTGCGTCCCGAACCTTACCACGATCCATCAGCCGGTCGAGCTGATCGCCGAAATCGCGTTAGGGTTCCTTGTCTCGCGCATTGCCGATGCAGCCATGCCAGCCAGAGAAGTCACAATTGACGCTCCTCTCATCCGCCGCGGGTCAACGGAAAAAGTTGTCTAGACAACTTCTGATTGTTTTTGCTTCCCCACAAAATAACTGTGGTAAGTTGTGTGGCGAAAGGGAAAAGCATGAAAATGATCAAGGACAAGTTTTTGCTGATGGGTGCCGATTGGGCGGGGTTCCCGCTCAAAGAGGCGGTCAGGGCGCATCTCGAGAAGAAGGGGTGGAAGATCACGGACGTGGGCGTCACGACGATGGGCGACCAGCGCGACAACAGTGACCTGATGTTCCACCGCATCGGGCTCAAGGTCGGTGCGCTGATCGCTGAGGGCGAATTCGAGCGGGCGCTGGTCTTCTGTGGGACGGGCATGGGTATTCATATCGCGGCGTCGAAGTGTCCGCACGTCATGGCGGGCGTCGTCGAGTCTGTCCCGGCGGCCCTGCGCGCGATCACGGGCAACGGCGTGAACGTGCTCGCGATGGGCGCCTTTTACGTCGCCCCGCAGATGGGGTGCGACATCGCCGACGCCTATCTCGGCGCCAGCCTCGGCTCGGGCTACGAATGGTGGAAGAACTTCTACGAGTTCCACAAGCTCTCGATCGACGAAATGGAGGCCTTCGACTACGAGGCGTTCAAGAAAAACGGCTTCAAGCTCAAGAAGCTCGGCGACGTGCCGCTGGAGCTTGAGACCAAGCAGGAATGACTGGGACCGTTATTGGGTGCGGATCAACAACCAAGGAGTCGGAACAATGATGAACAAACTGATTCTCACGGCTCTGGCCGTGCTGGGTGCGGCGCATTTGGCTTCAGCCGCCACGCTGGTGGTGAACAAAACGGGGGCGGACGGCGCCTATACGACGATACAGGCGGCGATTACGGCTGCCGAGGCGGGTGACACGATCTTCGTGAAGGCGGGCGTATACGACACGGGATCGACGACGGACGGATTCACGACCCCGATGGAGAACCGCGTGTACGTGAACAAGTCCGTGAAGATCCTCGGCGAAAGCCGCGAGCAGACCATCATCAAGGGCGCGCACGCGACGACCGGCGTCGATTCCTACGGCCTCGGTTGTGGATCGGACGCCGTCCGCTGCGTCGGCATCAACGCGAATGACGTCGTCATCTCCAACCTCACGATCACGGGCGGCGCGACGCACAATACGAGCGCCGGCAACGACAAGGAAGAGAACAACGGCGGCGGCGTCTACGCCTTGAACGGCAAGACGGGCATCGTCATCGTGGACTGCATCATCTCCAACAACATCGCCCGCCGCGCCGCGGCACTCCGCTATGGTAACGACACTCTCGCGAATCACTCGAAGTGTCTCCTTGTGCGCACATGGGTTCACGAGAACAAGGCGGTCGAGGGTTATCCGATCGTCCGCGGATGCCTCGCGGCACACTGCCTCTTCACGCGCCATTACAGTTCCGGTTATCTCGACTACGCCGCGACCTATGTGAACTGCACGTTTGCGGACGGCTATTGCCGCCATCACAGCGGCAGCGCGAATGTGTCGGGCTACAACTGCATCTTCACCGACACCTGGTTCAAGGACGACGGCAGCGCCAATTGGTACAACTGCGCGTTCAACAAACAGGACGCGACAACCACCTCGACGACCAATCAGTATTGCGTTTTCAACCCCGGCTATGACCTCTACATGGCGCCGCCGCTCGTGGACTACCGCCTCCACGACGGTGCCACGGCCGTGATCGGCAAGGGCAATGCGGGATATCTCGACCAGATCCCCGAAGCCTACCGCTACACCGACTTCTACGGCCATGCGTTCACGTCCGACTCCGTCAACATGGGGTGTTCCCAGGAGGTTGTGACCCCGACGGGCGGCACGATCACTTTTGCCGGGCAGACCGGCATGTCTGCCGTGACGCCGACTGGCAATTACGGCGCGACGACGGACTGCGGCCTTTACTTTTTCAATGGCATGCCGGTCGGCGCTTCCAAGCTGCTCGGCTACATCCGCACGATGGCCGGACGCACGATTGTCACGGTGGCGCATGATCCGGCCGGCGCGACCTCGTCAACGCGTCTGAAGGGGCTCCATTCGTTTGCGGCATCCGGAGCGGACACGATGCACCGTTTTGCGCTGATGGACGGTTCCTTCGTCCTGATGGCGCCGCCCGCCGGGAAGACGGTTACGCTGGCTCCTAACTTCAACGAGAACATTTTTTACGTGGACCGCAATTCAACGGCCGAGCCGCCCGACGGTTCGGCTGCGTCGCCTTACACGAGCATCCAGGCCGCGATCAACGCCGCCGTCGCGAGCAAGTATGCGACGATTTACGTGAAGGAGGGCGTCTACGACAACGATACGGGTATGCTCGCCAACAACTTGACGAACCGTGTCCACTCGAACGGACGCTACGTGCGTCTCGTCTCGTCGGACGGCATCGGCAAAGCTGTCATTCTTGGCGCACCCGATCCGTCAGTTGCGCTTGACGCGTGGCCGTTCGGCTGCGGCTACGGGGCGCTGCGCTGCGCGTTCCTGCAGCAGCGGTGCGCGATTCAAGGCTTCGCGTTGACGGGCGGCTACTCGAACACGGATGCGGACAGTACGGGCAAGCGGGGCGCGGCCCTTTGGCTAGACGGCGGCGCTCAGGCGCTTGATTGCGTCATCACGAACAATGTCGGCTATCAGGGCGTCGCGATCAACGGCAGTGAAACTGGCCAGGTGCCGTCGGCGTTCGCGCACCGGTGTTATATTGCCGACAACTATCCGATTAATCCGACCACCTCGACGAAGACGGGGGGCAAGAGCGGCATGATCCGTTCGACGACGATCGGTTCCTCGATCGTCTACAATAATCACGGCAACAACTTCGGCTCATACGAGCGCCAGTATTCGTTCCACACGACGTTCGCGGACGGCGCGGGGGCCGACAACGGCAACCTCATCAACCGCGGTCCGCATGTGAACGATGTCGTTCTGGCGACCTACGGCAACCTCCAATCCCCGACGATGATCGGCGGCGTCTACAAGATCAAGTCCGGTGGTGTTTCCGGATCCTCGACATCGGTCGTGAACGCCGATCCGCTCATCGCCGATCCAGCGAGCGGCGACTTCCGCTTGGCGGCAACTTCGCCCGCACGTGATTACGGCGTCACGGCGCATGACGAGTTTGAGGATTCCACGAAGGCGGCGTACTACATGTTCGGCGCGACGGACTTTGGCGGCAGCATCTTCCGCCTGAAGGACGGCAAGCCCGTCTGCGGCGCGCTCGACCGCTATGCCGCGACGGTCGTTCTCAACGGCGAGCCGCATATGCTTGCCGAGGGCGATTCCACGTTCACCTACACCTGTACGAGCACCGACAAGCATCCGTTCCTCGGCCTCGAAATTACTGTGGATGGCGTCGTGACGACGAACGCGACCCAGTCGTACACCTTCAATCTGCCGGCGCAGGAGGATTATCCGGAGGCCTATGCGCTCACGATCCTCGATCTCTTCGACTCGAACTGGTACGTGAACGATGCGACGGGCGACGACACCTACGCCGGCACCGAGGCGCAGCCGAAGAAGACGCTGAAGGGTGCGCTTATCGACGCTGTTTCAGGCGACACGGTACACGTCGCGGCCGGTGTCTACGCGAGCGAGACGATGACCCAGTCGAAGCGTTTCAGTAATGTCACCGGCGCGGGTTATGACCACCTGGCGCGCGCCGTCATTCCGGCGGGCGTGACGGTGCTCGGCGCGGGTGCGGAGACGACGTTCATCGTCGGCGCGTCAGATCCGTCCGCGATCGAGACGGACAACGGGTGCGGGCCGAACGCCGTCCGCTGCGTCGCCATCGAGCAGGGCGCGAAGCTCTCCGGTTTCACGCTGACGGGCGGCCGTACGGACGCGGACGGCAATGACGATAACTTCCACGGCGGAGGCGTCCTCGCCGAGTACGGCACCGAGGCGACGATGGCGGTTGTCGCTGACTGCATCATCTCGAACTGCGTCGGTCGCCGCGGCGGCGGCGGGTTCCACGGCGTCTACAACCGCTGCCGGTTCCTCGACAACAGCGTCATCCGCGGCGGCAATGGCCCTGCCGCGCGCGGTAACGGCCTCGGTAACTGCTACCTCTACAACTGCCTCGTCGACCGTTGCGAAGGCTATGCGACGGTCTATTTTCCGACCTGCATGAACTGCACGTTCGGCGCGGACAATTCGTTGGGCGGCGTCAAGGACGGCATGACGCTGATCGTCGATGCCGGCGACATCCGCAACTGTCTCATTCTCGGTGACAAGAACGCCTATGGGCAGACGAACGCAGTCGGTGAGGTGACGCATATCAAGTTCTACAATTGCGTGATGTCGCCGCAGACAGAGGCCTATTTAAGCGTTGTCAGCAAGAATGTCTATGTCGATGCGAGTTGCATCGTGACGGACAACCTCGCGATCGATGCCGACTACGCGCCGGTAATCGGCGGAAATGCTGCGGTTGACGTGGCCGACAAGACCGTCTACGACACGGTGAAGTGCGGCACGACGGATGTCTACGGCCATCCGCGCTTCGTGAACGGCCTCAAGCTCGACATCGGAGCCGTGGAGTCTGACTGGCTTGCCGCTTATTCCCAAAAGCTGGGTTCAAGCGTCACGGTGACGGCGGCTGATCCTGCGGTCGAACTCGTGGAGACGGGCGTGAAGATCCCCGCCGAGGCCTCGTTGGCGTTCGACGCAGCCACGGTCGCCGGGAGCCGCTACGGCTTACTGGCGATGATCGCCGAGGGCGGCACTCTTGAGGTGCAGAAGGACGGCACGGACTGGCTGACCGTCACTGACTCCGGCGAAAATAATTTCAGGGCGGCCGGCAGTCACACGACGTTGGATTTTGTGATGGGGCCGGTTGGCTACGGTGTGCTTTCCCGGTTTCACTCCACCGACGGAACCAGCATTGTCATAAGGTGATCGAAATGAACCGTTCGTTCCACGCCTTTGGATGGTGTCTGCTGATTCTCGCCGGATGCTGTCCGAGCGTGGACAAGGCGCGTGTTGCGCGCGTTTTCACGCCGCGGCTTGACCGCGAAGAGGTCGTCTTGACAGCTCCTGATCTGCGGACAATCGCGCTCGATTCGGGCGCGGACATCATCGATGCGCCGTTCGCGCTCAGGTGGGACGGCGGATGGGAGCGTCCCTGGACGTTCGTCGTCTCGTTCGACTACCGCACTGAAGGCGTGAAAGGCGAAGCTGTCGCGCTGCGTCTGCAACCGCTCAAGGACGATGGCGGGCGCGCGCCGACCCAGCTCTGGCCGAGCACCTTCACCGGCAAGCGCGAGGACACGTACGTGCTCGGTGAAAGTGCCGCGTTCCGCAGCGTGTCGGTTGAGGTCGATCTCCCGAATATCATCCGCAAACAGTACCGTTTCGAGTGGCAGCGCCGTTTCGGGCACGCCTCCGGCAAGGTCGAGGTGAAGAACTTCAAGGTGCGTCTCGTGCGGCACGCGCTCCACGCGATCAAGGGCGGCGAGTACGAAATCAAGCAGACGAAGTACTTTTGCCTCAAGAACATCTTCTTTGACGAGCGCGGCGAAGTGACGGTCGACTTCGCGTATCCCGAGCTAAACCCGGTCTGCCGCGTCGACATCCTGGACGTGAAGGGCAAGGTCATGCGGACGGTCGAAAGCCGCGGCGGACGGGCGGCGATCGACTTCCCGACGCGCGGATACTGGACGCTCGAGGCGACGGCGGAATATCCTGACGGCACGAAAATCACGACGCCCGGCTGCGTCGCGGTCTGTGGCAAGCCGATTGCGCACGACCTCATACGCCAGTCGCGCTATGGCATGATGATCGTATTGGGCACACCCGATCTTTGGGAGAAGCTCGGTTCGCGCTGGGATCAGCGCTGTATCTTCCCGGACAACCTGAAGAACAACTTCAAAATCCCGAATGCGACGGCGGACGCTATCTTCTCTTTCCACAACTGCCCCGTGCCGCAGTCGTTGCGCCGCGCAGCGGACCGCAACCGGCAGGGGCAATTTCCGCCTGAAGACTGGGAAGCCTACCGCGCCTACATCGGCAAGTTTATGGACGCCCAGCCTGAGTTCCTTAAGCGCAAGCTCAACATTACGGGCGAGCTTGACTTCCAGTGGCGCGGGACGGACGAGGAATACGTGAAGATGTGCCGCATCTTCGTCGAGGAGGCGAAAAAACGCAATCCGAACGTATTCATCACCGGCCCTGAGGCGAGCCGTATCAAGCTGCCGTACTTCAGCCGTCTTCACAAACTCGGCTACTTCGATCTCGTCGACGGGATCAACATCCACCATTACGTGGACGGCACGAAGCCCGAGGGCGAGTACTGGGAGGATTTCATGAGCATGTTCGAGTTCTTCCGGGAGGCGAAGATCGACAAGCCCATCTACATGACTGAGACCGGCTGGACGACCGGCAAGGGCAATTACTTCGTTGCCGTCTCGTACGAGAACCAGGCGCGGTACCTGACTCGCAGCATGGCGCTGATGTCCACCGAGAACATTCAGGCGATCATCTGGCACGTTGACTTCACGATGCTGGACGAGTTTGGCGCGATCGTCAAGCAGCACGAGGCGGCTTGGCCCAAGCCCATGCTGCAGGCGTTCGCGACGGTGACGCGCAATCTCTCGGACGTGAAAGGCAACATGAAGCTCCACCGCCTCGGGCCGAAGACGTATCTCGCGAGCGGCCGTCGCGCAAACGGAAGTTACGTGCACGTCTATTGGCGTTCGGCGGACGAAGAGCGCGTGGCGCCGCCGGTCAAGAATGTGATTTCGATGGAGGACTATCTCGGCACACCCGTTGCTTATGACTCTCGGATGACGGTTTCGGAGGACCCCGTCTACATCCATGCGGCGAGCGACTACGAAGGGCCCGAATGGAAGGAGCCGCCCGGCGGCTACAGGGAGAAGCCGCAGATCGAGCTCGCGACCGACTGGACGGCCGGGCGTCTCGACCAAGGCATCAAGAGCGCCGCGACGGCTGCCCCCGTGCCGGCGGAGAAGTGGAGCGATCCCGCGAACGCGCCGAAACTCAGGATTGCATACGCGCGTGACGCTGGCTTCATCATCGAGGCTGAGGTCAAGGATACGAAGCACGTGCAGCCCTATTCGCGTGAGCGTCTCGTCGAGGGCGACTCGATGACCTTCGCTTTCGACGTCAACAAGACAGACGAATGGCGGACGAATGACATCTGGATGAACTACAAGGGCCACAACTGCGTTGAGTACTCCGTGGGACGCTCGTCCGACGGCAGGAGCGAGGCGTTCCGCCGCAACTGCTGGATTCCCGACATGAAGAAGTTTGAATCCGTCGGCGCGAACGTGCGCACAAACATCAAGAACGAGAACGGTGTGACGAGGTACTGGGTGTGGATCCCCTGGGCGAATCTCGGGCTCGACGAGCAGCTTCGTCCGGGCGCCAAGGTTGGGTTTGCCGCGGCGCTCTACTCCTCTGACGGCGGCAAGGTCACCGTCAATCGACTTTTCGACGGCATTGTCGATCCGCTTGACCCGATGAAATACGGCGTGCTGGAACTCAAGTGACTGGGCGACGAATGAAAAGACAGCTTGTTGTGTTCGGAATCACCTTGGCTGTTGCCTTGGCCGCGGAGGCCTTCGAGGTGAAGCAGGTCTTCCGCGAGGAACGCTTCACCCGCGGCAACGTGAACCTGCGGCCGCTCCAAGCGATCGACAAGGCATCCTGGATATGGACGGACGGGGCCGTCTACGACCACGAGAAGTCCTTCCCGGTCGTCCGCTTCCGCAAGACCTTCGCCTCCGACGGCTCGAAGCTCGTCTTCGACGTCTCGGCCGATGCGCGCTATGTGCTGCTGCTGGACGGACGCACGATCTCCCGCGGCCCCCACAAGGGCTTCCTCGAACACTGGTACTACCAGTCCTACGAGGTCGAGGGCCTTGCGGCGGGCGAGCACACGCTCGATGCGGTCGTGTTCTTCCTCGGGAAGAACGGCCCGCTCTCCATCCTTTCGAGCGGCCGCGGTGGATTTATCCTCAAGGCCGAAGGCCGGTACGACGATCTGCTAACGACCGGCAAGGCGGCGTGGCAGGCGGCAAAAGTGCCGTGCATGACGTACGGTCGGGAGACCGATCCGGATACGATGACGGGCTGCGAAAACATCGTCCGCGGCACCGGTTTTCTCGACTGGTCTGACCTTAAGTGGCAGCCGACCTTTACCGTTAAGGGGCCGGTCGTCGACCAGGAGTATGGGTTTCACCGCAAGAGCTGGGCGCTCTTCCCGACCGAACGCGAGGACGAGATCGAGCGTCCGTGCGCGCCGGGCGCGGTCAAGGCCGCGCAGACGCTTTTCGACGAGACGAACGCCGTCTATTCAGCGGCGGACGTGACGCGCGACTGGACGGCAAAGTTCGATCGGCTTCTCAAGAACGGTGAGAAGGTAGAAATACCGTCCAATACTTCGGCCCGCTTCCTCTGGGATCTCGAGAACTACTATTGCGGCTTCCCCGAGCTCGAGACGTCCGGTGGTGCGGGCGCGCGAATTCGCTGGGGCTGGGCCGAGGCGCTCTACGCACCGTTCACGCCGACCGGGCAACCGGGCGAGATCTACCTGCACAAGGGTAACCGCGGCGAATTCCTCGGCAAGCGGATGCTCCGTTCAATGTACGACACGTTCCTGCCGGACGGGCGCGCGAATGCGGCGTTCACGACGCCGTGGTGGAAGTGCGGCCGCTGGATCGAAATCGCGGTCAAGACGGGCGATGCGCCCTTGACGCTCTCGAAGCTCGGCCTCATAGAGTCGCGCTATCCGATCGCTGTGCGCTCATCATTCGAGTGCGATGACGCATCCATCCGCGACATCTGCCGCATCGCGGTGCGCGGCATGGAGTCTTGCGCGCACGAGATGTTCATGGACTGCCCGTACTTCGAGCAGCAGATGTATCCGGGCGACACGCGCGTCGAGATGCTGATTCTCAACACGCTCTCTGGTGACGACCGGCTTCTCCGCTACGGCATCGGCATCTTCGACTATTCGCGCCGCCACAACGGCATGATCCGCATGAACTTCCCCTCCATCGACGGGCAGGACTCGTCGACGTACTCGATGTGCTGGGCGATGATGCTCGGAGACTATGCGCTCTGGCACGGAGCGAACGAGTTTCTACGTCAGCGCATTCCGGGGCTCCGCCAGACGCTCTCGCAGATCGACACTTACCGCAACAAGGATGGACTGCTCGAAAACCTGCCGGGCTGGAGCTTCGAGGACTGGAGTGAGCCGTGGGGCTGGTTCGGCGTTGCGCCGGACGGACGCTTCGGCTGCTCAGCGGTCGACAACCTCCTCTACGTCTACGCGCTCCTGCAAGCTGCCAGGGCCGAGCGGGCTTGCGGCGACGTCCTGATGGGCGACTACTGGACAAAGAAGGCGGGCGAAGTCGCGCAGGCGGTCCTCGCGAGGTTCTGGAGCGAGGAACGCGGTCTCATCGCCGACACGCTCAAGAAGGACCGTTTCTCGGAGCACGCGCAGTGCCTTGCGCTGCTGGCGGATATTCTGCCAGCCGACCGGGCGGCGCGTGTCTTCAATGGCCTCGTCGAGTCGAAGGATCTTGCGCCGACGACAGTGTATTTCTCCCACTACCTCTTCGAGACCTACTTCAAATTCGGTCGTGCGGACTTATTCCTCGAGCGGCTTGACCTCTGGCGCGACTTCGTGAAGGACGATCTCAAGACGCCGATGGAGGCACCAGGCGCGCGCGGCCGCAGCGACTGCCATGCCTGGGGCGCGCACCCGCTCTATCATGTGCAGACGGGGCTCGCGGGTGTGAAGCCGGCGGCGGACGGCTACGCCAAGGTGTTGGTGGCGCCTCAGCCGGGCTCCCTCAAGTTCATCCGCGCGAAGTGTCCCACGCCTAGAGGAATCGTGTCGGTTGATCTTCGGTTCGACGGCGGCGAAGTCTCGGGTTCCGTGACGCTGCCGGAAAATCTCCCCGGCACCTTTCTCTGGAAAGGGAAGGAGCGGGTGCTCGTTGCAGGCACGAACGTGCTCGGATGCCTTGACCCGAAGGGCGGGCTTTCCTTCGACTTCGCGGCCTTGTCTTCCGAGAAATTCAAGGACGATCCGGCTGCGGTAAACTTGATCGCCGACAAGGATCGTCACGCGGGAGGCGTACATCTCGTCGGAAGCGCGCAATCCGAGACGAATTTCGAACTGAAGATTCCCGTCGCGCTCGCGGACAACGAGAAGGGCATGCGCATCAGGCTTTCATTCCATTACCGTGCCCATCCCGTCTCCGGCAAGGCCGGGCGTTCCATCGTATTCATCCACGGGCAGGAGTTCAACGACAAGGGCTACGTTTATTCAGTCCTGCCGGAGACGGACGAGTATTGGCACTACTTCTCGAAGGAATACAAGGCACCGGCAGGACTCAAGTCGGTCGAGGTCAATCCGCGCGTTGAGAAATTCGGCGAATTGGATCTCAAGGGTCTGAAGCTCTGCGAGGTGAAGGCGAATCCGGAAGATCCCGACATTGAGATCATGAACTCGCCGATGGGCTACATGGGCGGGGACTTCGCCGTTTCGCAGAACGGGATGGACATCATCAACTTCCAGTGGCGTCAGGTGAAGGGGGCCTTTGACCGCAAAGCGAAGAACGAGTTTGTCGCAACTGTTCCCGCTGGATTCGAACTTGTCGCGCCGCTCAACCCAGTGAAGGGTACGGTACGAAAACGGACGCTGCCGGACGGCGTGACCGAGGTGCGTTTTGCGACGCTACTGAAGCCTTGGGAAGGACGCTTTGACTGGTGGCGGCGCCTTGGTTTCATGGTGACGAGCAAGGCTGCGGTGGGGACGCGCGGCAAGGCGACCTTCCGTTTCGAACAGAACGGGAAGCCGCTCTCGAACGTCGCGGAGATCGGGCTTTTCGTCATTCCCGTAATCGGCAAGGTGCCGGTCGCGAAGCGCTTTGACCTGGGAGTCGCACTGGCGAGTAGAGTCGGGTTGTTCTCGGAAGACGAGGCGGTCGATCGTGCGTATGCCGAATTCATGGCGCGTTCGGGTATCCGCTGGATCAAGGGCTTCGGCTCCACGGCCGATGCGCCGCCGAAGTTTTGGCGCGAGGCGGGCATCACGAAGATTACGCCGGAGGGTCCGATCGCCAATGCGTATTCCGTCATCGCCGATCCGCAGCCGCCCGCTGGCGAGCGCTTCGAGGCGCTTCATCCGGAGCGTGGACACTGGTTGAGCCACTCGATCTGCCCGGCTGCCGTTTACCAAGAGAAACCGTTCTTCATGACGAACATTCTCGCACGACTCAAGCGGTCGCATGCCGGGGCGGACGGCAGCTACGCGAACTGGGAACCGTTCTTCTACCGTGAAGAGGGTTGCATGTGCGATGCCTGCCGCGCAGAATTCACCAAGTGGTCCAAACTTGAAGAGGCGGATGTGGCGAAGGACTGGCCGACCTGCATCGCCCGCACGGGGCGTTTCGGCAAGGATATTCGCGCGTTCCGTTCCTGGCAGTGCGCGCAGGTCGTGCAGACGCTTGACCGCCATGTCCGCGCCGTTACCGGCGGCGAGAATTCACTCGGCCTCATTCCCGCCGTCCATTTCGAGCAGGCAACGCGCCGTTGGATCGGTCATACGGACATGGCAGAGTACGACATGCTCGAATACGGCAAGGACCTCAAGTGGATATGTCCATGGGGGCCATATTCCGGTTTCTGGGATGCCGCAGCGCCGTTCGGCGGCATCAGCGTCAAATGGATGGGTGACTATTTCAACGCGAAGGACACGATCATCGATTTCCGCCGTGATTATCCCGGCGTAAAGGCGCTTGCCTATCCGCACGGCCTGCAGGGGACGAGCTGGGTCATTGAGCCGGAGATGCTCGGGCTCAACCTGAACGCCTATTTCTTCTTCGGCTGGGACGCCGCGATGGTCTACTTCTTCCCGATGGGCTATGACGCGCGGTACTGGTCGCAAATCGCCGCCGCCGCCCGAAACGCCGCGAAGTACGAGGGCTTCGTGTTCGATGGCCGTCGCATTGATGACCTCGTAACACTGGTACCGGACGCATCTTATCCTCCGCCGGATGCGAAGGCCTTCGATCACCATTTCCCGTCCTTCCAGAACGTGTCGTATCTGCAGTCCGTCGCCTACGAGCTCGACGGCAAGCGCATCGTCGTCGTCTTCAACTACCATCCCACGGACGACGCCAGTTTCACGCTCGCTTTCAGAGACGGCGAAAAGCATACGTTGCGCGTCCCGGCGGCACGAGTCAAGGTCTTCGAGTTCGGGCCATGATCAGCCGCCGATACGCTCTCGTGGGGGGGGCTAGGAACAATGAAAAAACTGATCCCGATTCTCTCTGCCGTCCTCGCGCTGACCGCAGCGGCGGGAGAGCGTCCACGCGCAGAGGCGCGGCAGATCTACCGGTCGTTCATGCCGGCCTTGCCGCAGACCGGCGCCTTCGCCCGGCTCGGTATCACCACTCGCTGCTTTCTCGTGAGCGAGGACGTGATCGACGACGGTTATCCGTCCGTCTGGAGAGGCGAGGGCGAGTACGATTTCGCGGCGTTTGACCGTCAGGTCGAGGATATCCTTAAGGTGAGCCCCACGGCGAAGCTTGTAGGCATCATCGATTTGAATACGCCCCGCTGGCTGAAGAGCAGCGGACTGCCTTTCGACAGCCACAATGAGATCTCGACGGCCTGTGCATCGGGCGAGTGGAAAAGGCAGGCGGAAGCCTGGCTGCGGGCGATGATCGAGTACGCCGAGGCGAAATACGGCGACCGCATCATCTCCTACATGCTTTCGGCTGGCGGCGGACTCAGCGAGTGGTTCGAATGCGATGACGGACGCGCCAACCGCATCAAGAACACCGCTTGGCGCGCGTGGGAGAAGGCGAACGGCGTCTGGCACGGCGAGGCGTGTCCGCCCGAGACCGATCTCGCCAAGGCCGCGCTCGACAATCTCATCTACGATCCGGCGACGGAACGGGCGAAGATCGACTATTGGCGTTTTTACAACGACATTATCGCCGATAGCGTGCTAGGCTTTCTTCGGATCACCCGCGAGTCGATCGCGCCCGAGAAGGAGATCGGCCTTTTCTTTGGCTATTCGGTGAAGCGCGGACAGGTCCTTTCTTCGTTCGGGCACGCCGATGTCGAGCGTGTCTTCGATTCTCCTGACTTTGACTGGGTTGCGGCGCCGGGGACTTACTCCGACCGCAAGATCGGCGGCGGTACCGGCTCGCAGCTTGTGCCGCTGGCGCTCCAGCTCCGCGGCAAGCGCTTTCTCCACGAGATCGATCACCGTCCCCACGACAAGGCGGACCACCCCCGCTTCGCGTTGTCCAACCGTACGAAGGACGATCCGCTCGGCTTCAAGGACGATGTCGTCGGCTATACGCGCGAGTTCGCATACGCGCTTGTCAAGCACGCCAGTCTCTGGTGGTTCGACATGAGGGGCGGCTGGTTCGACGCTCCGGAGGTGATGGACAGGATCGCGCGCCTCAAGACGATCTACGACCGTCTCGGTTCTGACGATTCGAAATCCTCTGCGGAAGTGCTGATGGTTCTCGATCCGAAAAGCTTCTTCTACATCAACAACCAGGATCCGAAGTGCGTCGCGCTCTCGTCCGTCTTGCGTAAGGCACTTAACCACGCCGCCGCAGTGCCGTTCGACATCTGCTACTTCGATGACCTGAAGAAGATCGACCTGAAGCAGTACCGGCTCGTGCTGATGCCGACGGCGTTCGAGCTTGATGCGGCGCGTCGGGCGTTCCTGAAAGAGAAGGTGCTCTGCGACGGACGCTATGTTGCGTGGACTTTCGCGCCGGGCGTGACAGACGGTAAGACGATGGATGTCGCACGCGTCGAGGATCTGGCCGGCGTGCCGTTCCGCACGCCGGGTGTTGCCGTGACGCCCCGTGGAGGATGGACAGCGGTCTATGCCTATACGAATGAGCTCTATACCGCGCAGGTCATTACCGATATCGAGCGTCTTGCCGGGGTTCACGCATATCTCGACGGACCAGAGACGCCGGTCTTCGCGAACGAGCGCCTCCTTGCGGTCCACACCGCGAAGGGCGGCAAGCGTACGATCCGCCTCCGCCAACGCGTCGCGAAAGTCGTCGAGCTGGTATCGGGCAAGACCGCCGCCGAGAACGCGGATGTTTTTGAGTACACCTTCGACGAGCCCGACTCCCGAATTTTCGAGATCATCCGTTAGTAGGACTCCATCATGCAAACACTCGTCTTTTTATCCACAATGATTCTGGCTGCGTCCTGCATGGGCGCGGTGACGGGCACTGGGCCGCATCCGCCCGAAGGCTATGTGCCGCCGCTCGTTTCGAACGGCGATTTGAACCTGCTCGTGGACTGGTGGGGTGGTCAGGGAACCAACGTGTACTACCATCTGAAGACCGAGGTCTACTGGCAGGGACGGCGCGGGCCCGCGCGCGAAGCGGCGCTTTTCGGCTTCGGGCGCTTCAACCCCACGCTCGTGTTGGACGGCGCAGACGCTGGCTTGCCCACCGAGTGGGCTCAGCACCTCGACGTGAAAGACGGCCTCGTCACCTGCAAGGGGCGTTTCGGCGGTGTGGAGGCTGTCACGGAAGTGTTTGTGCCTTTGACGCGCAACGTGATTGCCGTCAAGCGCACGTTCCGCGCGGTGGACGGCAAACCGCACGAGCTTGCGTGCGATCTGGGCTACACGCTGCCGCCGCACGACCGCCTTGCGGGCGCATGGCACACCACGCCGCAGGGCGAGCGCCGTTATGAAGGGCGCACCTACGGTCACCGCGTGATCGATTTCACGATCAGCGTGATGACGGATGCGGGCGGCGGTTCGCGCCGCGTGTTCGCGCTCAAGCCGGGCGAAGCGGCGTCGGCGGCGTGGTTCGTGGCGTTCACCGATTCCTACGAGGAGGCGAAAGGCGCAGTCGCCGCGCGTACGGCGGTGCTCGCCGCCGAGATGGCGCGGTTGGGCTTTGCCGGCCTTCTCGCCGAAACGCGCGCGGAGTGGGCGAAGTACTACGCCGAATCGCACGTGCTCGTACCCGACGCGAAAATCCAGCGGATGTACGACGTGCAGCAGTACCATCTCCGGTGCAATGCGGGACGTTGGGGGTTCCCCGTCGGCATTTTCCCGCACCATTGGCAGGGAAAATACTTCGGCTTTGACGCCACCTACATGCACGACGGCCTTGTCGCAAACGGGCATTTCGATGTGGCGCGGCGCTGTCCTGACTGGCGGTTCGCGGTGATGCCATGGGCCGAGAAACGTCAGGGCTATTACCAGAAGCCCGGCAAATACGGAGCGCGCTGGATGTGGATGTCGCTTGAAGATGGCGATATCGAAGTGGCGGGCATCGGCTTCTGGCAGGATCATATTTTTGCGATGGGCACCATCGCCCGCAGCGCCTGGACGCAATATCTCTATTCCGGCGATCGGGGCTGGTTGGCCGCGAAGGGGTATCCCGTGATTCGCAACTGCGCGCTCTTTTTCCGCAACAACTGGATATTCGAGGACGGTGAAGACGTCGCGCACATTGGCCGCTGCACCGACCTCGAACGGCTCGGGCCTTCGCGCGACAGGGCGTTTCTCACGACGTGCGGGGCCGTCTATGCGCTTCGCGCGGCTGCGGACGCGGCCGACGTGCTTGCGACCAATGCCGTGGAATCGGCCGACTTCCGCGCGGCGGCGGACCGTCTCGTAAATGGGCTTCCCGTTTCAGCAGACGGCACACGCTACGTGGCGTACGAAAATTGCACGGAAGAGTCCGTGGGCACACTGGGCGGCCTTTATCCGTTTCCGATTTTCGGCAAAGACGACGCGCTGCAGGCCAATGCCGCGCGCCATTTCGTTGATGTGGGCCGCGCGGCTGGCAACATGTATCCGATGGGGTCGAAAGTGTGTCCGTGGTATGCCGGCAAGATGGCTGCCACGATGATCGAGCTCGGCGACCGGCGGGAGCCTTGTCGCTGGCTCAAGGAGGCGGCCGAGGCGCAGGGCCTTTTCGGCGAGACGTGGGAAATCAACGAGCCCGGCCTCAGAATCCATCCGTGGTTCACCACGGCAAGCGGCACATGCGCTTACGCGCTCGCCCGGATGCTGGTGGAAGGCGCCGTGCCAGAGGACTGGAAGGATTATTCCTTCCGCCTGCCCGATGGACGCGGAAAGTGGATCGACGCCGAAGTGCGTGCCGGGCGGCGCGTGAAGTGGAACGTGGAATGAGATGTCAAGCGGGGACGCTATGGCATGAAAAAAAATGAGAGGTGATGAAGATGACGAAGCGAATCGAAGCGGTACTGTGTGCGATGGCCGGAGGTGCGCTTGGACTCTGCGCGTCCGCCGCAGAGATCTCGACAGAGAAGATCTGCGGACTCTTCATTGACGGCGAAGAACCGCTTTTCGCCGTGAAGGCGGCCGTTGGCAGCACGTGGAAGGCGACGGACTGGCGCGGACGGACGGTTGAAGAAGGTCCGGTGACGGAAACGGTGAAACCGCCGGCGCCGGAACGCGGATACTACCTACTGACGGTGACGGAGCCGAACGGCGTTGTGACGCATCATTCGTATTTTCGTGTGCCGGATCCCAAGACACGGCGAATGGATCCGCAGTCGTTCTATGCGATTGACTCGGCCTTCTCCGGACTGAGCCATTCGGGACGCTTCGCGTGTCCATGGCTCGGAGGAGACACCTACAAGATGGTCGCTGAACTGCATCGCTACGCGGGCCTGCCTCATACTCGCGAGCGGATGGAGTGGAAACGTGAGCAACCTGCGGCGGACGCCGTCCCCGAGTTCCGCACACGGTTGAAGAACGCACGGCTTCTGGCGGAGACGGGCGTCAGCATCTCTGGCATGTACCAAAAGGCGCCGAAGTGGGCTGGCGCCAGGTTCTCGATCGCGTCCGACCTATTGGCGACCTACCGGTTCTCCGAGGCCTGCGCACGGGAATTCGGCGAGTTAGTCGAGGCCTGGGAGTTCGACAACGAGGAGGATGGCGGCCATTCGCCCGAGCCGGCCTGGGAATTCGCCTCGGCGTTCAAGGCGGCTTCGCTCGGTTTCCATGTGGGCCGGAAGGAGACCCTCGTTCTGCAGGGCGCGTTTAGTCAGCGCAAGGTCATTCCATATCATCGGGTGATGTTTGAGAACGACATCGGCAAGTATCTTGATGTCTTCAACTACCATCACTACGGACCGCTGAAGAACTATGAAAGCGTCCTGAACGAGTTCCGCACCTTCCTGAACCGACATGACCGGCCGGGACGTGAGATTTGGATTACGGAAAACGGTACGGACGCGGAAGGGCACTGCGAGGCAGAGGGTGTCGGCAATCGGCAGCATGCGCCTTGGCAGGAGCTGATCGTGGCAGAGTTCTATCCGAAGTCCCAGGCGCTTCTTCAGATGGCGGGTGTCCGGCGCAGCTATCTCTTCACGCTGTGCGCCTACAACGAGCGCGGCGGCGTCAAGGACTGGGGACTCATGCGGCGGGACGGCACGCTCAAGCCTGTGTTCGCCGCCATTTCCACGATGACGGATGAGCTCGGATCCGCACCGATCGAGGGCGAGGTTCTGGTCGGCGACGACGCGCGAGGATTCCTGTTCAGTTGCCCCGACGGGACGAAGACCCTGCTCGCCTGGCGCACGTCTGATATCGAAACAACTGACCTTCTTGTCGTCGACCGTTCGGCGCCGGCCCGGGAGTACATGCTGAACGTGCCGGCGGGAGAGTATTGCGTCGTTGACATGTGCGGTGCCCGGCGGACGGTGCGGGCTGACGAGCAGGGACTGAAGTTGGCGCTCGACCGCTATCCCGTCTATGTGCGCGGCGTGAAAGGGATCGCCGTCACGCGATCGGCTCTGCCGTGCGGCACTCAGGGTCCCGCCCCTGCGGACGGAGAGGATCTGGCGGTCGTCCTGCAGGTCATTCATGAGAGAAAGGACTTCTCGGTCGCCTCCGGACAGGCGACGCTCCTCGTCGAGAAGGAGGAGGGGGCGATGACGGTCAACGTGTGGAATCTTTCGGACCGTCCAAAGACGGGACGTGTGACGGTCGAGGGCGCGGTTCTGCGGGGGCTGCCGGAAAAGGTCGATCTTCCGGCGTTCGGCAAGGTCGAGCTGCCGGTCACGCTCGTCAACGACGATGCTTTCCTCGCGAATCCCGCCGGTACGCTGATGGTGCTGGGCGGTACGTTCGACGGACGCAAGATCTCGCGGACGGCTTTGCGAATCGAGGACACCATGCGGGCGGTCAGGGATTCCAGAAAGGTTGTGCTCGCGGCGGACGACCCGGCGAACTGGCAACGCAACACCTCGGCCGACGATTTCACGTGCGAACGCAACGAGCAGGAGGGTGGCGTCCGAATGCGGAACGCATGGAAGTCGTCGTTCAGCAACCGCTGGATCTATCCGCGGTACGTCCTGCAGCCGGGCGAGGACGCGTCCCGTGCGACGATCCTTGAGTTTGAGGTGCGCAGCCGGCAGAACAAGGTCGAGAACGATTATTCGATGAGTGCGCTCATGCTGGGCTTCGACGGCACGGACGAAGGGGACTGGCTGAAATTCGAGCATCCGAGCGAAGTCTGGGAAAAACGGCGTTTCAATCTGGCTCCGGTTCTCGCGGCGAACAAGGGCAGGAAGCTGACCTCCTTCCGGATCGGCGGCAATCCGCGTGGCACCGAGGTTGACTATTTCATCCGCAACGTCACGTTGTACGTCGCGAAGCCGGCAAGCGCAACGTTCGCCAAAGCCCGCCCTGTCTGGCCGGCGGGGGAGACGGAGACGCTGAACACGTTCTTCACCTTCCGCTGCGAATTCAAGGCGGCGGCGGGCGACGATGTGTGCCTCCGGGCGACGGCCGGTTACATTTACAAGGCGCGGCTCAATGGCGCGTTCGCCGCGTTTGGCCCAGCGCGGGTGACGCCGGGATTCTTCCGCGTGGACGACTGGCGACTCACGCCGCGAGAGGGGGCGAATGTCCTCGAGGTCGATGTCGCGGGCTACAACTGTCCGAACTTCTACCTCGCGAAGCAGATGCCGTTTCTGCAGGCCGAGGTCTGTGTGAACGGCCGGGTCGTTGCGGCGACGGGGAATGAGGGCTTTGCGGCGTTCACGACGGGCAAACTCCGCAAGACGCCGCGCTATGCCTATCAGCGGCCATACTCGGAAGTGTATCGTCTGCCGTTCTCTGCGAAACCGGCCGGGGCTGTCGAGGTGCAGCCGCCCAAAAAACTCCTGCCACGCGAGTGGGCGTATCCGACGTTTGCCTGCGTCAAGTCCAGCCCCCTCTCACGCGAGCGGACGCGTCGTGACGACGCGATGAAGCCGGCGGTTCCGCGCTTTATCGAAGGCGGGCTCGGAGATTTCGTCTGCTTCCCGCCCGATGAACTGGAGGACAATCCGTTTTTCGAGATGCAACGGCGCAAGACCGTATCGCGCGAGCCGGTCGCGGCAACGCCCGACGGACGCTATGCGCTCAATGACGGCGAGGGAGTCGTTTTCGCACTGGATCGTGTGTACGGCGGGTTTCCGGCGCTGACGGTCCGCGCTGAATCGCCGACGACGATCTATCTCACGCATGACGAAGTCCTGCAGGAAGATGGTGCGGTTGATTTCCTGCGGACCGATACGATGGCGACGCTTGCCTGGCATCTCGATGCGCCTGGCGACTATTCGCTCGAGTCGTTTGAGCCATATGGGTTCAAATATGTTCGCATCCTTTCGGCAGGCGGCCGGGCGACGGTTTCGGCCCCCATTCTTCGAACCTATGAATCGCCATGCGCTTCGCGCGCGACCTTCCGGAGTTCGGATCCGGCGCTGGAGAAGATCTTCGCAGCGGCGCGCGGGAGCTACGTCGCCAACGCCGTCGATTGCCTGACGGACTGCCCCAACCGCGAGCGCGGCGGATGGCTCGGGGACTCGTTCTTCACGGGACGCGCGAGCCAGTGGCTCACGGGAACGGGGTTCAATGAAAAGCTCTTCCTGCAGAATTTCTCGCGCCCCGACACCTTCCCCGCACCGGCGCGCTATCAGGGACTCGTCCCTGCGATCTGGCCGTGTGACCTCATGTGCCGCGAATGCTTCATACCGACTTATGACATGTGGCTCATCGGCGAAATCGAAGAGTGCGTCGCGCGTAACGGTTATTCTGATCTCAAGGAACAATTCCGCCCGAAGGTCTTCGGAATCCTCGACTTCCTGAAGAAATACGTCAATGATTACGGCCTTCTGCAGCATCTGCCGGGCTGGGTGTTCATCGAGTGGAGCAAGGCGAACGAGCTCGTCTACGACGTCAACTATCCGTCGAACATGCTCTATGCCTGGGCGCTCGATGCAGCGGCTCGTCTGTACGGACGGGCCGACTTTGCGGCGGAGGCTTTGCGGATTCGCGACCAGGTGCGGCGGGAGAGCTACAACGGGAAATGGTTCTGTGATAATGCGGTCGTGAAAGACCGAGTCGGCTTTCTCGGCCCGTCGGGACAATGTACGGAAGTCTGCCAGTACTTCGCGTTCTTCACTGGGACAGCGACGCCGGAAAGTCATCCCGATCTCTATCGGACGCTGCTCGCGGACTTCGGCCCGAACCGTCTGAAGAAGGGTCTGCATCCCGAGGTCGCGCCGGCGAATTTTCTGTTCGGGACGCTTCTTCGAATGGAACTCCTTTCGCGCGAGAGACGGTCGCGCCAGATGTACGACGAGCTGCGCGATTACTTCCTCTACATGGCGGAGAAGACGGGAACCTTGTGGGAAAACGACAAGCCTTCGGCCAGTTGCTGCCATGGTTTTGCTTCCATCGCGGCTGCGTATCTCTATCGCGACATTCTGGGTGTGCGTCAGATCGATTACCGCAGCAAGCGCATCTGGGTCGATCCGCCTGCGGACATGCCGCTCGAATGGTGCGAGGGCATCGTGCCGGTCTCCGCAGCCGAAGAGGTACGCGTCAGGTGGCAGAAGGTGTCGGGCGTGCCGGAAGCTACGGTCGACGTGCCCGAAGGTTGGATTGTCGTCAAGTGATGGCGGGCTTCTGCGCCCAGCTTTGCACCCCCAAGATGACCACGATCCACCAGCCGGTCGGGCTGATCGCCGAAGCCGCGCAAGGGTTTCTCGTCTCGCGCATCGCCGTCGCGGCATTGCCGCCCCGGGAGGTGGCGATTGACGCGCCGCTGATCCGCCGCGGCTCGACGGGGAAAAGTTGTATAGACAACTTCTGGTTGTTTTTTGCCTTGGTCAATGTTCCTTGATAAGGTGCTGTTCGAAGGGGAAAAGCATGAAGGCGATCAAGGACAAATGTTTATTGATGGGTGCCGATTGGGCGGGGTTGCCGCAACGGTTGTTGCGTCAAGGAGACGGCATATCCGCGCAGATTAAAGAAAGCGGCTTTGTTTGTCTGCGAGAGAGGAGGGGGACAGTCGCGCTTTTCAGGGGCCAGCAAGAACTTCACGTCGCGGATCAGGTGGGCCATGCAGAACTGCACCAGCACGTCGCACTCCCGCATGTACTTGACATGGCCCCGTCCGGCAACAAAACGCGGTTACGTCAGGCTACTGCTGTGGGGTCCCGGTGGCCATGACAAAGCAAACGGACCCGGTAAACAATCACATAAGGAAAGAATGATGAACACGAAGAAACTGACATCGCTCCTCGGTTGTCTTATGCTTTGCTATACTTCGGCCGCCGCCTCCGCCGAGCTGGCGCAGCCGGGCAAACGGTTGCGTCTCTATCTAGGAGCCTATGCCAACAGTCTCGCCGACCCGCGGTTCTTGGCGGCCATCGACGAGTACGACGTCGACGGGCTCGACCTCCATCGCGTCTATCGCGACGGCATTGCCGGCGATTTCCCCGTGCCCGGATTCCCGCGGCTCGCCTCAAAGGTCGATGCGGAGTCAGTGGCCCGGTTCCGCAAATGGCTCGAGCCGTACCATCGCAAGGGGCTGGACATTATGATCAGCGGTCCCGAGCCGGTGCTCCCGCCTGACTTCTTTGAAGCCTACCCCGAAGCGAAAAATGTCAGCAACGGGCTGCTCTGGAAGTTCCTCGAAGCGCGGACAGCAGAGGTTTCCCGGCAACTCCCGGAAGTGAGCACCATGAGGTGCCACTTCTGGGAGGCGCCGATTCTCAACGACTCCAACTACTTCCGCGAATTGTTCTGGGCGGAACCCAAAGAGGTCTACTCTACCCCCAGTCAGTACTATGCTCCGGTGGATTACCTGAAGGAAGTCATCGTGGCGCTCTCGCGAGGCGCCCAGGCGGCGCACAAGCGGTACGTCATGACGGGCTTCAGCCACAAGCCTTGGCAAGAGAAACTGGTCATCGAGGCGATACACGCCGCCGGTCCCGGGACGCCCTTCGACATGGCGTACCGTCCGCTGAGCGGCGACTTCGATCCTTACCGACCGACCCACCCCGCCATATCTTCCATCACCGACCGCAGCGCCATGTTGCAGTTCGATGGGTTCGGCGAGTATGTGGGGTTGTCGTTCATGCCGTATGCGAATCCCGACCAGATGCAGTATCAGCTACAGTACGCCTTGGCGCGCAATCCCGCCATCAACGCCGTGTGTATTGGTACATCTTTCGCCGCCCAGGGCGATATGATTTTCGGCACCTTGAACGAGGTGAACCTGTACGCCCTGGCGCAGTTCGCCCGGAACCCCGATGTGCCTATCGAGAAGGTCTGGCGCGATTGGGCCGAACCCCGTTTCGGAAAGGAAGCCGCGCCAAAAGTGATCTCGGCGTTAAAACGAACTTGCGAGATCGGCAATCTGACGTATTACTTCAAAGGCGTATGGATACATAATCACAGCACCATCAATTCCAGCTTGCGCTACATGGAGGCCAAAATCCTGCAAACCGGCCGAGGCATGATCGAGTGGAAGCCGGAGGATATCGAGTCCAATGTGCTCATCCGTGAGTTGATAGAAAAACCCAGTGAGCGTACGATCGAGGTCGCCGTCGCCGATCGCGCCGAGGCGTTGCGGCTCAACCGCCTGTCGATGGAAGATGTCGAAGCCGCAGGGCCCGCGCTGCCCGCTGCCGAGTATGCGAATCTCAAGGATCAGTTCACGTTGCAGCGTCATTTCATCGAAACCAGCATTCCTCATATCGAGGCGTTTCTGCGCTACTGGATCGCCAAGAAGTCGGCTAACCCGCCTCCGGATAACATGGCCAAACTGGAAAAGCTTCTAACCGCGCTGGACGCCAAGGCAGCTCAAATCGAAGAGATCTACAAGGAGAAAGTGCCCATTCTGACCGGCAAGGACATTCGGAAATACACGCGGGAAATCAGGCAAAGTGTCAAGACCATGCCAGCCCCGGAACGCGGGGGTTATTGAGAGGAGGGGGGGCAGACGCGCTTTTCAGGGGCCAGCAGGAACTTCACGTCGCGGATCAGGCGATAGAACGGTGTGGGGTTTACCGCGGCAAGCGAATCTGGGTCGATCCGCCTGCGGACATGCCGCTCGACTGGTGCGAGGGCATCGTGCCCGTATCCGCAACCGAAGAAGTGCGCGTCAGGTGGCGGAAGGTGTCGGGCGTACCGGAAGCTACGGTCGATGTGCCCGAAGGTTGGACTGTCGTCAAGTGATGGCGGGCTTGAAGCGGCCCCTCCTTTTCGCTTATACTGGGCGGCATCCTTTCTGGAGGGGTGTCTGAGTGGTTTAAAGAACCGGTCTTGAAAACCGGCGTGCCGCAAGGTACCGGGGGTTCGAATCCCTCCCCCTCCGCCATGTATCGGATCAGGCTGCCTGCCCCCGCCGGACTGAGTGTACGGTGCGCAAAACAGATATTTTTTTTGCGCAAATCCGCAAGTTGTTTTGTCGGCATGTGATACGATGGCGATCATGAAAAAGGTAATGATTGCGGCCGTGTGCGCAACGTTGGCGTCGGTGCTGGCGGCCAGAGACGCTCCGGAATGGTTTGAAAAGGGCGTTGTCTTGCAGATGCCGACTGCGGCTGCGACGAACATGCCCGCCCTCGCCGCGCGCGGCGTGACGATCGTGCAGATGCAGGAGGAGGCCGCGACACCTGCGCAGGTAGCAGCATTCACCGCTGCCGCACATGCCGCCGGGCTGAAGGCCCTGGCCCGTTGCGGATGTCCCGCAAAGACCGGTGACGCGGGGCTTTTTGTCCTCACAAACCTCGTGCCGCGCTGGGTCGATTCACCGGCGGACGGCTGGATGGTGTCGGGTGCCGACCGTCTGCCGCTCGAAACGTGGGAGTTGGCGCGTCAGGCCGTCAAAAGCGTGAAGCCCAGTCTCGTGCTCGTAGCCGAAGGGTCGCGTCTCGGCAATCAGCGTAACGCCTTTGATGCGGATTTTCCCCCGCCGTGGAACAACGCACTGAACGACGTGCTGAAGGCACGTCAGCCTGTTGCCGGACTTGAGCGTTTGTGGCGACTCATGCGCGAGAATCGTCCCGAAGGCAGCCGCTTCCTTCGTGGGGCCCCGCACTGGGATCCTGTCCCTGTGGCGTTCGCGTTCGCGCTGGATGGCGTACCGCTTCTGACCGCCGGGCAGGAAAGCTGCTGCCACACAATGTTGCCGAAGCTCTGCACGCTCCGTCATACGGAACCGGCGCTCACGGAGGGTGACCTCGTATGGCTGGAAACAGACACGCCGGAGAAGGTGGCGGCGTTCGTGCGTACCGCCACGGATGGCCGACGCATCGTCTGCGTGTTCAATCTGCGCCGCGAAACATTGTCGGCAAAGGTGAAGCTGCCGGGCGCACTCATGGACAAACCGCTGCTTGCCGCCCACTGCACATATGCCAGTGACGTGTATACGTTCACGGGTGCAGGCTTCGATCTCCGCGCGGTCGCCGAACCCGTCCCGACGAACGCCGAGCGCAAGGCGCGTGCCGCCGCATTGGCAGCGGCTGCGACGCCGCGTGCGCAGAATCTCGAAATGAAAGATCCGATCTATAAGGATCTGACGAACCTGACCGCTCGTGCTGTGCCGCCATTTTTGCGCGGCGCGATGATGTACCAGCTTTTCCTGCGGCCGTTCACGCCGGAGGGCACGCTCAAGTCAGCCGAGGCCCGACTGCCGTTCGTGAAGTCGCTCGGCACGGACATCCTTTATCTCTGCCCGGTAGCGACCGCGGACCGTGGCACAGACCCCACGTACTGGAGCAGTCGCCAAAAGCAGAGCCAGCTCGGGAATCCCTGTAATCCCTATCGTATCGCCGACTACTTCGGCGTTGATCCCGAATACGGCACGGAACAGGATCTGAAAGACTTCGTCGCCGCTGCTCACGGCCTGGGGATGAGAGTGCTCTTCGATGTCGTTTACTACCACTGCGGGCCCAACGCCGTCTTTCTTAAAGAGCATCCGGATTGGGTGCTGCGCAATGCGGACGGCTCCTACCTCCTCGGGGAGTGGGCCTTCCCCCGGCTCGACGTGAAGAACCCCGCTTTGCGTGAATATCTCTTTGAAAACATGGCGTGGTATCTGCGTGAATTCCAGTGTGATGGTTTCCGTTGCGATGTGGGCGGCATGCTGCCCCTTTGGTACCGCGAGGAGGCCTACCGACGCAACAAGGCGGTCAAGGACGACGTGCTGATGCTGTGCGAGGGGGCCGACCCGCGCGAACAGCAGGTGGCCTTCGATCTCTGTTACGCCTTCCCGATGCAGCACGCGCTCCGCGATTTTCTCACCGGCAAAGGATCCGCCACAAACCTGTCCGTCAATGGCGTGCAGCGCGAAGCCCGGTTTCCCAAAGGATTCCACTGGATGCGCTGTTTTCAGAACCACGACTCCGCGAACTGTTCGCCCGGTTCCAAACGCTGGGAAGAGAAGTTCGGCCTCGCGCTCAACGACGCGCTGCTCGTAACCCTCTTCACGCTCGATGGTGTGCCGATGATCTATAACGGACAGGAAATCGCCGACACCGCACCGCACAGCATCTGGTCGAACCGCTTCTACGGCAAGTGGGGCATCGACTAGTCGCGGGCCTTCACGCCGGAGGGGATGCATCGTCTTGAGCTCATCCGTGCGCTCAGCACGCTCCGTCACGAACGTCCTTCGTTCTTTGACGCGCCGACCGCATTTCTTGAAACGCCGTTCCCCCACGAGGTGTACCTGTTCCGCCGTCCGCTGGCAGACAACACGGAGTGGCTCACCGCCGTGAATATTTCCGACAAGGATCTGGTTCTCACGGCGCCTACCGGCTTCCATGCCTATCTCGCCGGCCCCGGCGCCACGCTCGATACCGTCACCGGTCGTTTGCATCTGCCGCCGCGGAGCTGGATGCTGGGGGCGAAAGGTGTGCCGGCGCGCCGCACGCATTCCTGATAAAGTCAGCGATCCCAGGCGTAGACGGTCATTCGTCATCATCATCCTGACCATCCGCCGTGGCGGCGATCAACGCGCGGTACTCTGCCGCAAGCCGCGCACACACGACGTCTGTCGTGAACCGGCTCAACACGCGTGCGCGCCCCGCGGCGGCAAGCGCCGCCGCACGCTCCGGATCGCACAAGAGCGCCAGCGCCTCGCCGGCCAAGCGCACCGGATCGCCATCGCGCACGAGGACGCCGGAGACTCCAGGCTCAATGATCGAGGCGGGGCCGGCTGACTCAGCGGCAATTACGGGCACGGAAGCGACCAGCGCCTCGCAAATGACACGGCCAAAGGGTTCGCCACTTGCAGGATGCATCAACAGGTCGAAAGCACGCAAAATCTGTGAGGCGTCATCACAATCGCGGATCCAGTGGAATTGTTCTTCGAGTCCCGCGGCCGCAACCATTTTTTCAAGTTGCGAGATCCACCGCGTATGTTCACGGAACAGATCCCGTCCGACCGCCACGAAATGCGCGTCCGGCCTTTGCCGGCGGATCTCTGCCGCAGCCGTAATAAAAGCATCGTGCCTCTTCCAGGGGATGAGGTGCGCCACCATGCCGATGACCGGCTCATCAACAGGCAGCCCGAACCGTTGCCGCGCCTCCGCACGGCTCACCACCGTAAAGCGTTCAGGATCAATGCCGTTCCGTATCACACGGATACGGCCAAGGACGTGCGGCGGAAGGATCTCGACCAGATACTCGTCGATCGCCTCTGATGCGGCGATGATGCGTGCGGCCTTCTTGGCCGCATCACGTGCAATCAAAGCCGGCAGCCGCAAATCGCGCACATGCCACACCAGCGGGATGTGCGAGAAGGTTTTGCGGGAAGCGAGAAAGGCGGTCAGGCTGTTGGCATGAATGATATCGGGTTTGACGGCGCGAATGATCTGACAGACCGTGCTGGGCGCGCGCAGCAATTTTGCCGCCGTTGAGAAGAGGCTCCACCCCCGCTTGGAAGCGCGTACCGGCGACACGGGAAAGACCGTGACACCGCTTGCTGACAAGCGGTCGAACAAGGGGCCACGCGGAACAGCAGCCACAACTTCAATCCCGTGAGCCGACAACCGGGTACACACTTCAAGCAGGCTGTATTGCGCGCCGCCCAACTCAGAGATGAGGTCTACCCACAGAACTCGCATACGCGCAGACAGTATGCGTTCTCTGAGGAAAAGTCAATGCCCCTGTCAGGCAAAATCAGGCAAAGGTCAGATGCGCCGACATCTTCCCAAAACGCTTCATGGACGAGGATTTGAACCCGTTCGGACACATAAATTTCAACCTCTTTGTCTTATTCCTCTAACGCGTACTCGGCACGGCTCTCAGCCACTTGCTCATACAACGCGTGCTGATCGTCGAGCGCATAGTTGGCAGCCCCCTGTGACGGCTTAAGAAACGCAGAGAGGATCGCGTGGAGGCGTCCGGGGTCTTTCGTTTCACACTCCCACACAACCAGCACATGCCAGCCGGCCGACCATAACTGCCGCAGCACATTCCGGTCGCGTGAGACATTCCGCGCGAACTTCTCGGCCCAAAAACGCCGATGGGTGGCGGGTGCCTTGCGTGACAACAAACAACCGTGTGCGTGCCAGAAACAGCCGTGAACGAATATGATCTTGCGGTGCCGCGGCAACACAAGATCCGGCTTGCCCGGCAGATTGCTCACGTGCAAGCGATAACGGAACCCCATCGCGTACACCATGCGGCGCACGGCCCATTCCGGCCCGGTGTCTTGACTGCGGATGTGGGACATGCACCGGTGGCGTTGCTCTGGCGTCATACGGTCCGTCATTGCGGGTAACAGGATGGCACAGGCCTTCCGTGTACGCAATACTGGAAGTCGCGCTCTGGATTTGCTGATCCGGATGGCCCCCCGACAGGACGACACACCGATGCCGGTTTGGGAACACGCCGCGCTTTCACTGCCCCAGCAGGACAGCATAAAAGTCCATCCGGAAGGAGCGTTTGATGCGCAAGGATTTGAATGCCGGATGATTATCAGAAAGCAAATAGTATCCCAGCCCTTCCGGCCAATCATCAAAAAACGGGTCGCGCACCTGAGTCATCACGCCAGCGAACGGGGCTTTCACCGTCCTGTGCATCAACATCCCGTTGCTCTCGTAATCATAGTACTGATTGAACTTCCCCTTATAGATGCCGGTCTGTGCGGAGTAGCTTAATGTCGCGCGTGCACTGTTTGCCCCCGTATAAACATAAGTGCCATCCACTCTTACCGGTTTGACTCCCTTCTCGATCATAAGTCTTGTCCCTGCCGAGGAGACCGGCACCCAGTCCGGCAGCGCCTGGTGTTGCGGCGGCACCGTACCGTCTGGCAGATAATAGGCGACATTGTTCTGCTCTGCGCTCAGCCGATAGGCGGGCGACAGTGGCGCGCCTTTATTGAAATATCCGCCGCATGGCATGATCAGCGCTTCAAAACCGTCAGGCCCGCTGCCGGGCTTGTCCCAGCGCACAAACCAGTTCGCTGACCAGTCAGTGTCGACGACACGTGTGTCAGGGCTGATCCAGAACAAAGCGCCGACCCATCCCCGGCGTTGATATAACGGCTGGAAAAACGGCACGCAAGCCATGCTGCCGTAATCGCCGAATAATAGCAGTGTTGATGCCTGGGACACTTTGGTCCCATCCGCCAACATGCCGGCCATCTTGACCTTGCCGTTGAGGCCGACGGTCATTGTCATATACCCGCTGCCGTGCGGCGTCTCGTTCGCGGATCCGCGCGGTTGCGCATACCAGGTTGGCAACGCGACCGTATAATATCCCCGCAACCGTGCAAGATCCGCCTGCGCTTGATGATCCGTGCGGTCTGCAAACACATGATAAGCCGCGTCGAGCCATATCGTTTCGTTACCCAAAGACCCACCCGACAGGCGACCGACCACGGTGATCTGACCGACATAAAGTTCAAGGATTTCCCCGTTTGGACTCTCCATGCGGGCATAAGAACGGTCATCTTCGGTTACACCTTGCCAGCCCGTCCGTTTAAAGCTCAGCTTCTTCTTTTGCAGGATCACCTTCGCCGTGATCCGTCCCAGTTTGGTCACATTCAAGGAAAAGGTTCCGCACACGTCTGGCACAAAGCCTGCTCCCGCAAACCATTTGTCGCGTGAAGCCAGACCGTGGTAGACGCCGAAAGGCGCGTTGAGCGCCGGCTGCGGCGTTCCGCCTTGCCCCGAGAGCCAGCCTTTGATCGCCTTATACGTGACATCAAAGCGTCCGAACACGTCGGTTCCGCCGCCCGTCGCGCATGATGAATTGCCGCCCACGAGCTGCCCGATCAGTTTCCCCTCCGCGTTGAACAGGGGGGCCCCGCTGCTGCCCGGTTCCGTCGCGCCGTCTGTAAAGTTCACAGACCAGTAGTCCTGATCGTTCCCGTCCAGTTTGCCGAAACTGATCCGTTTGAAAGCCCCGTCCGGGTGATGGATGCAGGATAGCACTTCATTTTGTGACGGCTTGCTTGTCGACCACCCGACATAGGTGGCGCCATCCGGTGACGGGGAACGTAGGCGAAGCAGAGCAAAGTCATTCCCCGTTTCATAGGTCTGTCCCGCGAGATAATCGGCACCGCCCTCCGTGACCGTTACGGACGCCAGTGATGGGGGCGCACCATTGCAACTCGATGTCTGAAAGAACCAGTAGAACTCGGTGTCGTTGGCCTCGCTCTGGTTGGCGACGCAATGCGTGCCCGTCAAAAAGAAGTCAATCCACGTGCTCTCATCCAAATCATTCAGCAGGCATCCTGTGCAATAGAGATAATTCTGAGCGAAAAAGACCCCAATACCCGCGATGCCTCTGGAGGTCTGGACCCACTGAGGATAACAGCTCACATCATTATGGCAGCCGCCTTCCTTCAATGTCATCATTCCCGGGGCCCGGTAAAGGTGAACCACTTCTCCCGCCGAGAGGGAGACGTGCGCCGGATCGGTTCCCCGCGGCACCCAGCACTCCACCGTCACCGTCTGCGTAAAAAGCGCGCCGGCCCAGAACGACTTACGTCCTTTCAGTGTGGTTGTGTCGTACGGGCCACGAACGATCGTCGGATCTTCCGCGTCAAACACCCGGATCTCACAGCCGTTCGGCAACTCGACATCCTCGATGTGGACACGTATTCCGCGCGCGTCCTCGGCACGGAGGGTCATGCGCCACACGCGCGAGCCATCAGCCAGCGTCGTCCATGTGCCGTTTGGTTCGGTTCCTGTTGTCGCCCGCAACCCGATTCGCCGCGGCAGGCTGCGCACCACACCGATCCGCAATGCTTTCTCGCCGGTCGCGGCCTCAGCGGCATCCTCTTCCGCGAGCGCCTGCAAGTCCAGCGCCTCAAGCACGATATGCGGTTGCCGGTCCCACAGCCCTGCGGCAAAAGAGTGGGGGAGCGCCGGCAGAGATTTCAGCGCCATTGTCGGTGGCCGCACGGCAGACGGTACAGAGATGCCGGGCTCATCCGCTCCGCCACCTAGAGCCGCCAACAGCACCACAAGCCCCGCACCGCCTCGTTTCGCCCATCCCTGCACATCCATGGCTCACCCCTTCTCCCTTTGACTCCGAATCAGGTCGACGCATACGGGGCCTAGTATGCCGCCGCCCGGAGGCGACGTCAACCCGAACCCTGGCCGACAGCAAGACGGGCCGGGGAATCCCCGGCCCGCACAGCATATTCAGAAACACGCAAGTGGCGCGAATCCCATGCCCTCTACTTGAAGCATGCGCCTTACTCCGCGATCTCCACGGCGTACGACCTCTGAATCTGAATCCCGGGGCTTCTGTCTTTCACAAGGTAGAAGCCCGCACCGATCTCCAAGGGGGGCACCAGCACGCCTTTGAACGAGGCGGCCACGCCTGTCTCGGGATGTTTGACTTTCCCGTTCATGAGGCCTGTCCGGGGTGTGGCTTTTAGCGAGGGGTTCAGTCTTGTGTCTGCTTTGATCGTCGTTCCTGATGCCAGCACGTTGGCCACGCTCTCTCCGTCCGCATAAAGACGCATGCCGCCGTAAAGGTTGGCCAAGCTTTGTCCTTTCACATAGAAAGCGCCGATCAGGCTGATGCCGCCGCCGTCAAAATCCGCCGTGAAACGGTCGCTCGTCCATGACGTGGTCTTGCCGGGATACTGCCAGTCCGAGCCCGTCACATAAACACGGTTGTCGCCCAGCCCCGCGCTGACCCCTGCATCGATAAACACCAATCCCGTCACGATACCGCGTTTCCGGTAAAGGGGTACGTGGAGCGCGAAACAGGCGTATTTCCGTCCCGCAACACCGCCCTGGATGCCCAACGACGGCAGATCGGCCCCGTCATACACTTGCAACGTCGATGATCCGCTGACCTTCGAGCCATCCGCCAGCAGGCCGCTGTACTTCACCGAGGCGCGGCTGTTGACCGTCAACGTCAGATACCCCGCTCCCTTTGGCTCATTGTCCACAGGGCTGACGGTATGGGATACACCCTTGACATCCAGAACGGTCGTATAATATCCGGCGAATTGCGTCATATCACTCGATATGATTTTCCGTCCGGCTATCGGCAGACCGTTGAAAGTGCCGGTGAAAAAGCCGCGGGCGTTCACCTGAATGCTCAGGTTCTTTGGGGTATACGCAAAGTTGAAGCTGCCGTCGGTCGCGGTGCTTTTCACGCCGGAAACACGTATTGTCGAGGTGGTGGGCCCTTGCACCACCTTGACCGTGATACGTCCGGCCGAGGTTGCCGTCATTTGGATCGCGCCGCGTACCGTGGACGCGTCTCCCTTGTCAAAAACCACGCCACTATACGACCCAACTCCTTGCGAGGGGAACATTCCGGCGGGCGGCGGCGGGTTAGGATTCGTCGGCGGATTAGGATTCGTCGGCGGGTTCACGGCTGTGCCATTGATCGCCTTAGCCACACGGTCGATGAATCCACCGGCTGTGCCCAACGCGCTTCGTGCAATAAACTGATCCCGTTTGGAACCTGTCGGGGACAAGATGACAATTTCGGGATACGCCGTCACCGTGTTCCACTTTCCATTGCCAGCGATCAAAGTGTTCCAGCTCGGGCTCGTGTAGTAAGAAGATTTTCCTTGATCCACCCAGATCAGCACCATGGGATTCGCGGCCAGAAACGCATTCCAGCGTCCATCGGCGTTGGAGAGGACGGCATTATCCCATTTCGCGCAATAACTGCACTTCCCCTGGTTCACAAACGCTAGCATGATCGGCTTCCCTGTCGCGGCAGCCTTTGCCAAGCCCTCGTTATACTTGTACGTCCACTGATTGAGTTGGACCGTTGTGCTGTTGCTGATGGGCGGATAAGCTGACGCCACCAACGCCAAGCCGGCCGCCACCAAGACGGAAATCGCATACTTCATAACCGTGAGTCCTCCTTGTCTGCAGCACTCCCCGCTGTCCGTTGGCGCAAGAGGGCTTTCGATAATGTATAGTGTTTCACTTTATTTAGTTGGCGTCAATCGGATTCCACCCGTATTTTGAATTTTGAATTTCGGGGTTTATACCCGCAACCGGTTATGTTACATTGCGGCGTAACGACGAAGGATATGCAAGTTTTTGAAGGAGTGGTATGACGGAACAGGCTCATGAGTTGGCTAAAGCCCTGAACGCTGATTTGCAGGATGGCGGCAGTTCTCTCTTTAGCATGCTCTCGGTCAAGGGGCGGCGTGCCTTCTTCCCGTCACGCGGGATTCTGGGGCAGAGTGCCGAGGCCAAGGATTCTTCCATCAACGCCACGATCGGCACCGCTTTTGAAGAGGATGGATCGCCGCTCTGCCTCGAGTGCCTCGAAGGTTTGATCAACCTGCCTTCCACCGCCTACCTCTACGCGCCGAGTTTCGGGTTGCCGGGACTGCGCGACGCCTGGCGCGACATGCTGCTCACCAAGAATCCCTCGCTGGCGGGCAAGCGCTTCAGCCTGCCGGTTGTCACGCACGCCCTGACCCACGGGCTCTTTGTCGCCGGATATCTGTTCGTCGACCCCGGTGAGTCCCTGATCCTGCCGGATCTCTACTGGGACAATTACGAGCTGTTGTTCGAAGAGGGCTGCGGCGGCACGCTAACGACTTTCCCGATGTTCGAGGGCGACCGTTTCAACACGGCCGGCATGGAACGCCTGCTGCTCGCGCCCGGCGACAAGAAGATCGTAATCCTCAATTTCCCCAACAATCCGACCGGCTACACCGCGACGGAAAGCGACGCCCAGGCGATCCGTGCCGCGCTGCTGCGCGCCGTCGAGGCCGGCAAGCGCGTGGTGGTCATCCTGGACGACGCCTATTTCGGCCTCGTGTACGAGCAGGGCGTCAGCAAAGAGTCGCTCTTCACCCAACTCTGCGACCTGCACCCGAACCTGCTGGCGATCAAGCTCGACGGCCCGACCAAAGAGGACTACGTGTGGGGCCTGCGCGTGGGCTTTATGACCTTCGGCGCTAAAGGCGCGACACCTGCCCAGTACAAGGCGCTTGAGGCCAAAGCGGCCGGGGCGGTGCGCGGTTCGATTTCCAGTGTCACCAATATCGGTCAGAGCCTGCTGCTGAACGCCTACCGTAATCCCGCGTACGCCGCGCAGAAGCAGGAGAAGTTCAACACGCTCCAGCGGCGCTACGCGCGCATCAAGGAGATCTTCGCTGCGCATCCGGAGTATGCGCAGTCCTTCGTTCCGATGCCCTTCAACTCGGGCTACTTCATGTGCGTCAGACCGTTGGGCGTCGATGCCGAAACGGTACGCAAACGCCTGCTGGCCACACGCGACACCGGCGTGATCGTGCTGATGGGCCTGATCCGTATCGCCTTCTCGTCCGTGCCGTGCGACAAGCTCGACGCGCTCTTCGAGAACTTGCACGCGGTGATCCAAGAGCAGAAGGCCACACAGGCGTCATGACATGACGGCGTAAGCGGAAGGGGAAACATCTCCAGCCGCTCACGGCGTGAAGTCGACCCGCAGTTTCAGGAAACGGCGCGGCGCGGTGGCGGGCGTGGTCTCGCGCAGTGTGACCGTTTCCCGTCCGTCGCCGAGCGGGACTGTCTGGTAGAGCGTAGAGCCGACCGGCGCAAAGAGTTCCCACTGCAGATCGCCGGAGGCCAGCAGGGTGTACTGCACGTCGAGCGCGTTGGACGCGCGGTCGAAGATCACCGACGCGTAATTCCGTTTGGCGTAGGTGACGACCGAGAATCCCAGCGGCCGTTCGTCCGGTGTCCACGGATCGCTGCCCAGCGCGTACTCGACCCAGTTGGCGCGGCCGTCGCCGTCGGGGTCGGCGTACGGCCCGCCCACCAGCGGGTCGTCGCGCTGCGCCGAGGTGAAGTGGAAGTTGTCCCAGCCGTAGTACGCCTGGGCCACCTTGGCGTCGCTCGCGCCGGGCGTGCCGAGGGGCTCGCTGCAGATGCCCCAGGTGGCGGCCTCGCCCAGCACGCCGTCCTGCGGCGCGGTCGGGTCGCGCACCACCAGCGAGCGGCCCGAGCCGTCGGTGTGCGGGTACCAGCCGTCCCTGTAGGTGAAATCGAAGACCGTCTCGCCGCTGGCGTCCTTCAGCTCGAGCCGCTCCCCCGCGTTGTCGAGGAACCCCGCGTACGGCCCGAGAACCGGTGCCGTGACCGTGGGGTAGCGTATCGTGAAAGCCGCAGGATTCTTGGCCACCAGGATGCGCTGGTAGGATCCGACCGACGTCGGCGGGAACGTGAAGGCGATGCCCGCCGTGAACCGCGCGCCGGTCAGGTCCAATGGCGCCGTGCCGAGATTGATCAGCTCGATGTACTCGAAATCGTCGGCCGTCACGCCGGCCAGCGCCGCCGCCTCGGCCGGCGTCGGGCCGGCCGGGTGGTACTGCAGCTCGGTCACGCGCAGCCGCTGCTGCGCCGCGGTCGGCGCGCCGGCGTAGGTGCGCGTCGCGATCACCTGCCCCGCGTCGTCGCGCAGGATGACGGTGCCGCCGCGCGCCGAGAGCTGGCCCTCGTAGTTGCCCTGCACGAAGCGGCGCTGGCCGCCGGTCGGCCCGACGGCCAGCGCGCGGAACGCCCTGGCGTCCTTCGCGACGTGCAGCAGGCCGACGTAGTTGGCGGCCGGCGTCCCGGCCCCGGGCGGGATCACGGTGCCGCCCTTGAAGGTGTGGCGGATCTCGCCCTCCAGCCGCCAGCCGGAGAGGTCGACCGCCTGCGCGGTCGTGTTGCGCAGGATCACGTACTCCTCCGCCTGCGACCCGCTGGCGGGCAGGAAGTCGAGCGAGTCGATCACCACCATGCCCGGCGCGTTGACCTGCGGCGCGTCGGG
>Ga0208461_1000387_pt1 | contig 43950 bp, 48 predicted proteins | sample AD_JPNTR4_MetaG_FD_184448 | JGI IMG/M metagenome (GOLD analysis project Ga0208461, IMG submission 184448) | Active sludge microbial communities of municipal wastewater-treating anaerobic digesters from Japan - AD_JPNTR4_MetaG (SPAdes) (version 2) | ecosystem: Engineered > Bioreactor > Anaerobic...
CGGCCGCGTAGGCCATGGCATCGGAAAGGCAAAGGAAGTTGCCACGAGCATCCGCAAGGGGTTCGAGGTGGCGAAGAAGACCATGGTGCCCGTTTCCATCATCGAAGGCACGGTTCCCCATCCCATCGTCGGCGAGTTCGGCTCATCCAAGGTGGTTCTCAAACCGGCTCCTCCCGGCACCGGCGTCATCGCCGGCAACGCGGTCAGAGCCGTCCTGGAAGCGGCGGGCCTCAAGAACGTGGTGGCCAAGACCCTGGGCTCGAGGAATCACAACAACGTGATCCGGGCGACCTTCGAGGCCCTGCGTGGCATGGAGACAAGGGAATCGGTCGAGGCCAAGCGGGGGATCTCCTTAAGACCTGCGAAGTGATTTTTTAAGGAAGCGAGGATAACTACAGTGGGTGACAAGATCAAGATAACACTGAGCCGGTCGGTGATCGGCGGCACAAAGGGTCAGAGGGAGACGGTCAAGGCGCTCGGTCTGAAGAGGCGCGGGAGGTCGGTGATATTGCCCGACAACGCGGCAACGAGGGGCGCCATCAGAAAGGTCTCGCACCTGCTTTCCTGGGAGGAGCTATAATCATGATCAATCTGTCAAACCTGAAGCCGGCTCCCGGCTCCAGAAAGAAGATCAAGCGTCTGGGCAGGGGAGACGCAACCGGACATGGCGGAACGAGCGGCCGGGGCCACAAGGGCCAGAAGGCCAGGTCGGGCGGCAAGGTTCCTCCATACTTCGAGGGCGGACAGATGCCCATCTACCGCAGACTTCCCAAGAGAGGGTTCAAGAACCCCTTCCGGAAGGAGTATGCAGTAATCAACGTACAGGATCTGGCCGGCTTCGAGCCGGGAAGCGTGGTCGATATCGCCGCCCTCAAAGAGAGGGGAATGATCCGGCCTACGGATACGGCCGTGAAGCTGCTGGCCGAGGGCGAGATCAACGTGGCGCTGACCGTGAAGCTGGACAAGGCCTCTCAGGCTGCCCTTGAGAAGATCCGCAGTGCCGGCGGCACCTTCGAGACACTGTAAGGAGTGATACGTGGCATACGGCTTCGATAACATCGGCAAGGTTCCCGAGCTTCAGAAACGCCTTCTGTTCACGCTGTTCATGCTCTTCGTCTACCGGATCGGCATCCACATTCCCACTCCGGGGATCGATTCCGCCATCATGGCGGAGTGGTTCGAGCAGCAGCGGGGAACGCTGCTGGGCATGTTCGACATGTTTGCAGGCGGGGGCTTGAGGAGCCTGTCGATTTTTGCTCTGGGCATCATGCCCTACATCAGCGCCTCCATTATCGTGCAGCTGCTGGGCATGGTCCATCCCACCTTCGAGCAGCTCCAGAAGGAGGGGGCCGCCGGAAGGCGCAAGCTCACCCAGTACACCCGCTACCTCACCGTGGTCTTGTGCCTGATCCAGAGCTATTTCATGGCCTTCGGCGTGGAGCAGATGAGCGGCCCTGCAGGTGAGCCAGTGGTATTGTTCCCGGGCTGGGGCTTCCGGCTGACCGCCATGATCACCATGACGACCGGCACCTGCTTCCTCATGTGGCTGGGCGAGCAGATCACGGAGCGCGGCATCGGCAACGGCATATCGCTCATCATCTTTGCCGGTATCGTGGCCGAGCTGCCCGTGGCCATCTACAACAGCGTGAGGCTCACCAGCACGGGCGAGCTGCCCATCTTCCTGCTGCTCTTCCTGGCGGTGTTCATGCTCGCGGTGGTGGCGGGGATCGTGTTCATGGAGACGGCCCAGCGCAGGATCCCGATCCAGTATCCCAAGCAGATCCGGGGAAGGCGCGTCTATGGCGGGCAGAGCACCCATCTGCCTCTGAAGATCAATGTCTCGGGCGTGATCCCGCCCATATTTGCCTCGTCCATCATTGTCTTTCCGGCGACGATCGCCCAGTTTTTCCCGAACATCGCGTTCATGAGAACCCTGGCGGAAACGATGAACCCGGGTGGGCTGCTGTATAACGTCATCTTCGTGGTGGCCATCGTCTTCTTCACCTACTTCTACACCGCGGTCGTGTTCAACCCGGTGGATGTGTCGGAAAATCTGAAGAAGCATGGCGGGTACGTACCCGGCATCCGGCCCGGCAAGGCGACGGCCGAGTATCTCGACAAGGTGCTGTCCCGGCTCACCCTGGTCGGCGCCATCTACCTGTCCGTGGTCTGCGTGCTCCCCATGATCCTGATATCGCGGGCGAACGTACCGTTTTACTTCGGCGGCACCTCGCTGCTCATCGTCATCGGCGTATCGCTGGATACCATGTCACAGATTGAGTCTCATCTGATCTCCCGGCAGTACGACGGCCTGCTCAAGAGCGGCCGCATCAAGTCCAGGAGATAGCTGAAAAATTCATTCGAGGGAGAGCGTTATGAACATTATCTTAATCGGGCCTCCGGGCGCAGGGAAAGGAACTCAGGCTAAGAGGATGATCGATCGTTTGGGCGTTCCCCAGATTTCCACGGGTGATATGTTCAGGGCCGCTGTGAAGGAAGGCTCTCCCATGGGGAAGAAGGCAAAAGAATATATGGACAAGGGCGCGCTCGTTCCCGACGACGTGGTCATCGGTGTGGTGAAGGAGCGCTTCCAGAAGCCGGATACGAAGAAGGGCTTCATCCTTGACGGGTTCCCCAGGACCCTGGAGCAGGCAAAGGCACTGGACAAGCTGCTGAGCGATCTGGGGACCAGGCTCGACCACGTGGTGGTCATCGAGGTGCCGGATGACAACCTGGTGGGCAGGCTCACGGGAAGGCGCACCTGCAAAGGCTGCGGGTATATGCACCACGTGAAGTTTGATCCGCCGAAGAAAGAGGGCGTGTGCGACAAGTGCGGCGGCGAGCTCTATCTGCGTGACGACGACAAGGAGGCGACCATCAGGGATCGTCTTTCAACCTATCACGCGCAGACCTCGCCCCTCATCGACTACTACAGCAAAAGCGGGATCGTCAGAAAGATCGATGGAACAAGGAGCATGGAAGAAGTGAACAAAGAGATTTTCCAGTCAATAGGGGTTTAAGGCAGGTATGGCGAAAGACGTAATCGAGACTGAAGGGGTGGTAGTCGAGCCCCTTCCCAATGCCATGTTCAAGGTTCAGCTCGAGAACGGCCACCAGATTCTTGCTCACATATCCGGGAAAATGCGCATGCACTACATACGGATTCTGCCGGGCGACAAGGTTCAGGTAGAGATTTCGCCCTATGACCTGACCAAGGGCAGGATAGTATACAGATCGAAATAAAATGAGGACATGAGATGAAAGTAAATGCATCGGTTAAGAAACGCTGTCGCAGCTGCAAGATCATCAAGAGGCACGGTGTCATCCGTGTCATCTGCAAGAACCCGCGGCACAATCAGAGACAAGGATAAGGAGGCTTAAAAAGTGGCAAGGATTGCAGGGGTCGACTTACCTCGGAACAAGCGCATCGATGTTGCTTTGACCTATATCTACGGCATTGGAAACACTCGAGCGAAAGAAATATTGACAAGTCTGGATATAGATCCTTCCAAAAAGAGCGATGATCTCACCGAGCAGGAAATCGCCGGGATCAGGGACTACATCGACAAGAACCTCACGGTGGAAGGAGACTTAAGGCGCGAGGTGACCATGAACATCAGAAGGCTCATGGACATCGCGAGCTATCGGGGATTGAGACATCGGAAAGGCCTGCCGGTACGCGGTCAGAACACGCACAACAACGCCCGGACGAGGAAAGGTCCGAGGCGGCTGGTCGTAGGCCGGAAGAAATAAGCATTTTTTAAGGAGATCATTTTCATGGCCAGGCAGAGAACAGGAAAGAAAAAGGTCAAGAAAGACATCCCCGAAGGGGTTGTTCATATCCAGGCTACCTTCAACAATACGATCGTCACCATATCGGATCCGCAGGGCAACACCCTGGCATGGTCCACAGCAGGCTCTCAGGGGTTCAAGGGCTCACGGAAGTCGACGCCCTTCGCTGCGCAGATGGCGGCCCAGGAGGCATGCAAGAAGGCCCAGGAGTATGGCGTGAAGAGCGCATTCGCCTATATCAAAGGTCCGGGCAGCGGGCGCGAGTCCGCGCTGAGGGCTGTCAATGCAAGCGGCATCCGGATCACCGGCATCAAGGACGTGACCCCCGTTCCGCACAACGGATGCAGGCCACCGAAGAAGAGAAGGGTATAACATAAGGAGGATCAGTCTTGGCGAGATATACAGGCCCTGTTTGTAAGGTTTGTCGGAGAGAGGGCGGAAAGCTCTTTCTCAAAGGACAGCGATGCTACACCGACAAGTGCGCCGTTGTGACGCGGGAGAACCCTCCGGGACAGCATGGTCAGGGGAGGATCCGCACCAGTGAATATCGCATTCATCTGCGCGAGAAGCAGAAGGTCCGCAGCACCTACGGGCTTTCCGAGTCACAGTTCAAGCGCTACTACGAGATGGCGAGGAGCCAGCGCGGAGCCACGGGCGAAAACCTGCTGGTGCTCCTGGAGAGGCGGCTCGACAACATCATATACCGCAGCGGATTCACCACCTCGCGTGCAGAGGCCCGGCAGCTCATCGATCATGGTCATTTCAGAGTGAACGGCCGCAAGACGGATATCCCCTCATACCTTGTCAAAGAGGGTGACGTCATCGAGGTGAAAGAAAAGAGCAAAACCCTTCATGCCATCGTGGAGGCCCTGGAGGTCAGGGAACAGCGCGGCTCGGCCGAGTGGATCGAGGTCGATGCCGATGCACGGAAGGCAACCGTCAAGGCCCTGCCCGAGAGGACAGATCTGCCCATGGCCGTCGAGGAAAGGCTGATCGTTGAGTTCTATTCGAAATAACAAACTTCTAAAGGCAAGGAAATAGGATGATTGAGAAGAACTGGAAAGAGATCATAAAACCCGGCAAGTTGGAGATAGTAGAAGGTACGTATACCAACACATACGCACGTTTCAACGCACTGCCTCTGGAGCGGGGTTTCGGTGTTACTATAGGCAACTCGCTGAGGAGAATTCTTTTATCATCCATCTATGGATCTGCCATCATCGGCGTACGGTTTGAAGACTCCCTGGGCGTGCTCCACGAGTTTTCGAGCATTCCGGGCATCTATGAGGATGTGACCGACATCATCCTGAACCTCAAGAAGGTGATCCTCAAGATGCACACGGACAAACCCCAGGTGGTGACCCTCGAGAAGACCGGTCCCGCAGAGGTGACGGCCGGTGACATCGCAACGGGCGGAAATATTGAGGTGATCAATCCCGAGCAGCACATCGCCACCATCGAGAACGACATGACCCTCAAGATGGAGATGCGGGTGGACTGGGGCAGGGGATATGTGCCGGCGGAGATCAACAAGGAAAAGATCGATACCCATGGGTGGATAGCCATCGACGCGATCTTCTCGCCGGTGAGGAGGGTGTCATTCAATGTCACCCCCACCATCGTGGGCAGAAGGACAGACTACGACCGGCTCTCGCTGGAAATATGGACCAACGGCGTGGTGACTCCCGACGATGCACTGGCCTATGCAGCCAAGATCAACAAGGAGTACATGAACACCTTCATCAACTTCCAGGAAGAAGAGCTCGAGCGTCAGGCCAGCGTGGATGAGAAGGAAAAGGAGCTGAACAACAATCTGTTCCGAACCGTCGAAGAGCTCGAGCTCTCGGTCAGGTCGGCCAACTGTCTGAAGAACGCCAACATGACCTACATCTACGAGCTCGTCCAGAAGAGCGAGGCCGAGCTGCTCAAGACCAAGAACTTCGGCAGGAAGTCGCTTGAGGAGATCAAGGAAAAGCTCGCCAAGATGGGTCTCCATATTGGAATGAAGATACCGAATCTGCCTTCTCCCGAGGAAATCGAAGAGAGAAGGAAGAAGATGGAAGAAGAGGAAAGCAAGTAGAAGCTGAGGTGAAGAGATGTATCATCAGATTGCGGGAAGAAAACTTGGACGGACAACTGATCACAAGGAGGCCATGCTCAGGAACCTGGTCACCTCGCTGATCATCCATGAGAGAATTGAGACCACTGAGGCCAAGGCAAAAGAGCTGAGAAGGCTTGCCGATAGGATGATCACCCTCGGGAAGAAAGGCGACCTCGCCTCTCTGAGGCGTGCCATGAAGAGCATCCGTACCAAGGAGGCCCTCGGCAAGCTCATCAAAGAGATCGCACCTCGCTTCGCTCAGCGTAACGGCGGATACACCCGCATCATCAAGTACCGCAATCGCAAGGGTGACGGCGCCACCACGGCCATCATCGAGTGGGTCGAGACAGGGGCTCCGACGAAGGCGCCTTCAGCCGAAGCCAAACCAGCCGAAGAAAAGCAGCCCTGACGGCAAAGGGAGAGCGTGCAGCCGGCTGTCCGTATACGGAACGCAAGCTTTTCCTACCGCACGAAATCAGTACTGCGGGGTATCGACATGGAGGTGCCCCGCGGTTCTTATTTTGGGGTCGTGGGACCCAACGGCTCCGGGAAGACCACGCTCGCCTATCTCATCTCGGGCATCCTCTCGCCTGACGAAGGAGAGGTGGACACCTTCGGCAACCGCGTGGGCCTCATCCTGGCCAACCCGGCCAATCAGGTGGTGAGCCTGGTGGTGGAAGAGGACATCGCCTTCGGGCCCGAGAACCTCGCCCTTGAGCCATCCGAGATCACCGCGCGGATCGATGCGGCGCTCCACGCCGTTCGCGGTGAGGGCCTGCGGGGCTCGCTCACCACGGCGCTCTCCGGAGGAGAGCTGGCAAAGGTGGTGTTCGCCGGCCAGCTGGCCCTTGACACGGACGTGCTCGTGCTGGACGAGGGCACGATCATGCTCGACCCGCTCAATCGGGCAACCCTGCTCAGGACCGTTCATGAGCTGAACCGGGATCTGGGCAAGACCGTCATCCACATCTCCCACCGGCTGGACGACCTTGAGAACGCCCGCTCCCTCGTGGTCCTGGACAAGGGGACGATCGGCATCAGGGCACAGGGCGTGCCGGATCTGGTCCGCCAGATCAAAGAGCACCCGGTCAACGGCATCGAGCCCGGGGCGCATACCCTCTACCGGAGCTTCCTTCTGGAACAGGGGATCGAGGAGCAGGACCTCGAGAAGGCAACCAGGCGGCTCGCGGCCGGAATCAGGCAGGGGAGTCTCCCACAGTCATAGCGCCCATCGGCGTGGCTTTTCCAACTCCCGCTCACATCTCGGAGACGAAGCCTCATCGAGGCGGCTCTCCCCGGTCAGCAGGGGGATCCGATCGTATCTCGATCAACCCCTGCTCGCTTAAGTATGCGATGACCTCCCGGGGGACATATTCCATCCCGAGCACCTCTGCCACGGTCGTCTCCCCTTCCTTCAACTGTCTGAGGATGCGGTTTTCGAACCGGCTCTGGGTCCTGCGCTGGTAATAGTCGCGCCACACGAGCGCGGAACCGAGCACCACGATGATCCCCATCATGAGCCAGAAGATTTCGTGGGCGATCTCGATGTGGAAGCCCTCCAGGAGCAGCTTGGTGCCGATGAAGAAGATGAGCTGATAGGCGAGGTCTTCAAGCCTGGGCAGCTTCTCCAGCAGCCGGATGAAGAACGATGCCGCAAACCGCAGGAAGATGATACCCATGATTCCGCCCAGCCAGACCACCACAAGCTTGTTGCTCATGGCCACCGCCGTGGTGATGCTGTCGATGGAAAAAGCGATGTCGGTCAGCTCCACCACGAGCACGGTGCCCCAGAAGCTCTTTGCCACTCCCGGCCTCGTCTGGTGGGCGTCCTCCCGGAAAAAGAAGAACATGTGCTTCATGGCCAGGTACACCAGGTAGAGGCCGCCCACGATCTTGAAGAAGAGGAATTTGATGAGATAGGCGGCGAAGATCAGGGCGATGAGCCTGAACAGGAAGGCGCCCGCGATGCCGTAGGTCAGGGCCTTTCTCTGCTGATTCTTGGGCAGCGTTCGAACCAGGATCGCCAGCACGAGCGAGTTGTCGACCGAAAGGATTCCCTCCAGGATCGCCAACGTTCCGATAGCGATAAAATCCGTAGTGGTGAAGCTCTGAGCCTCGGCCACCATTGTCTGAACGATCTGCAGATCCATTATGCCCCCAAAGGTCCTGAATGGTACTCCCCATATCACAGATCCCCAGTGATAGTCAGCCGCTAGATTCCCAGGGATTATCGATTCCGCAGTCGGGTCTCAACATATGACATTCCCCTGGCCTCTAGATATGCTGGATACGTTTACTCGATCCCAAATGTCATATGTTCAGACCAGATCCCTGCCGGGACTGGGAATGGTATATCTCGGTGGTTTTTTACCGGGTTTTGAATTCAGACAATCTACTGCACGCAACCAGACGGTCGATATTTGCCAGGGTAAAAACTTTGCCGCGGGTTGACAGAATCAATTTTTTCATGTCTTCCCTGCGGACCTTGAACCCGCGGCCAGCAATACAGGCAATGACCTCAAAACGGGGCGGTTCTCCATGCATGAGGTCTCTGATACTCAACTCACCAAGGTGTTGGACCCGGGTAACCTTGTCGCGGGCCGTTCCGTCATCCTCGGTAATCTTTGCCTCAATGACCACCTGCGGATTGAATTCATCGGGAATGATGAAGTCCGGGGCCTGGTCGAAACCGTTTATCCGTTCTGCCCGCTTTGTCTTACGGAAGCTTATCCCTGCGGCAGACAGTGCTGTCTCTATGGCGGTTTCGAGCACATCACCGACCAGTTCGGAAACACTGTCACGATGGCCCGCGAACGGCCTGCCGAGGAAACGTTCATACAGCAGCATGGCATAGGGTACACCTAAGTCAGCCAAAGGCTGCAGACTTGCAAGCCCGTTTCGAGTGTCTGCCTTGTCGAGACGGTGAATCATCCCTGGTGCATGCGGTGCGGCTTCTGACAGGAGACTGCATGCAGTCTCGACAAGGGCACGTATGCGCTGAGCTGTCACATTACCATTTTGCCGGATGGGCCTCAGAGGGCTCAGCCGTACATCCCGGTCAAGGGTACGTGCTGCGTTCTGGGGTACCTCCACCGAACTCTGTGCTGTAGCTGCGTATGCCCATTCGGGAGGAGTAAACCCCAGCATGGACCGGAGGACTACAAGGACTATGGGTACCCTGGCTATGGTTTCCACTATTTCTTCAACATCAAGTTGTCTGAACCCTCTTGTCACCCGTTTGAGTTCTTCATAACCTTTCTCAAAAACCGGATATTCGACAAATCCTTTGCCCTTGGGCATGGTGAGAAAATCAGAACTCAGGGCGGAGAATACCTTATCGATAAAAGCGTCAAGGTTGTTCTGTACCTGTTCGAACGGGACTTCAAAAGGAAATGGCATCATCATCCTCGATTCCGTATCTCTGATGCTGATCAGCGATACGCAGGTTCGATTCATATAAATTTTCCACAATGCTCCGGATGATATCCTGAAGGTTCCCTATGGATGAAACGGCGTGGGAAAATCTTTTCAGCCGTTCTGAAATCGGTTTTTCCTTATTCCATTGATTTCGTAGAGCCCATATACCCATGCGGGTCACGTGCCCGTAAACCATACAGCGAACATCGCCAGGACCGGGCTTCATGCCCGCAGCTCTGAGATGAGTCAATTCGTCGTGTATCAGTTCGATAAGTTCAGATGGTGTCTGAAAGAGAAGTCGTCGTTTTACCGTCCCGCGGGTACGGCAGACAAAGACGGTATCGATAATGGAAGAACCGGTACCGTGAATGTGGATTGAACCTCCCATTTCTGCAGGGCATGGGATCGTAGCCGAACACACGAGACCGGCATCGAGGATGGCGACTCCCACGGCGTGGTATGCCTCCATCCTGTTGTGATGAAAGGTAAAGGCCAGTGGCGCATCCGGTTTTAGCGCCCGAGCCATACGCTGATATACCGAGGACAAGCCTTCTGTAAAATGCAGAATCCCGCGCTTCTGCGTTGCGTTCCCGGTCAGTTCGTCCGGTGACCTCGTGGTTCTTTGATGAAATCCATCAGAATTCTCTCCGGCAAGGCGTCTCAGCCATACGTAGCAGAAGTCCATCAACTCTGCATATTGAACATTTCCAAAATAAGGAGGGTCGGTGAATACCGCATCAAGGCTTTGTTCAGGGATTTCGGCAACTGTTGAGCTGATGCACTTTATTTCGACCTTCCTCTGATGCCCGCCGTTTTTCTGTTCACCTATCCATTCACTCCGGATGGGAATGATTACCTTGCGGCCGTTTTTCTGTTGTGTTTCAAAAGGCATGTCACAATATTTTTTTGCCCTGATATATTTTTCAATGATATTTATCCAGCCGCCTGAACCCACAGGAACCCCTGAGCCGTTGGCAATCCCGATCATGTTTGATTCACACTGGATCAGTCCTACGGGGAATCCATGCACGGAGAATATATCCAGCGATTTCAATGCCATTGCATCATAGCGGCAAAGCATGTTCTGGTATCTCAGCAGGTCTGAGAGATTCGTCGCCAAAGCGCGTTGCACCCGTTCGTTGGCCGTGGACTTGATATGTCTGCAGCTGAGCTCAAGGCCGAGAAGCTGACGATCATTGAACAGGTCACGATACCTCGTATAACCCCATCGGTGAAGCCTGTCGGTTTCATCCCCCGGGGGTATTTCCTGGTCAGGAACGAACGACGGTTCCAGCTCACCCCACCGCTTTCCGGCAGCAGCGAAGCGAGCCAGATCCCTTTGGTCAGGTTTTTTAAAAAATCTGCCGGCATGTTCAGACTTGCGGCGGATGTTGTAATATTCCATAGCAAAGAGCCGGTGTCTCGGCGGGCCGTCAGAAGGACTCGGATATGTGTTTACGTATCCGCAGTGCGGACATGTACACCGGTTTCGTTTTGCAGGCCCTTCCAGCCTCAGTGGGCAGCTGCAGGATTTGCACTTTCCCAGTGAATGCAGGGACTCTCTCTCATTGAGGTCTCCACATTGAGAGCAGATGACGACATTATTCGGATGCCGCCGGTTCTGTGCGAGAAGATACCCGGGGAAAAGGTCTATGTCTTTATCACATCTATTGCACCGGAGAACCTTTACCCACAGAAAGTATTTCACCGGCACCCCGGTGTCTCCATAAAGAGGACAGTCAGTGCGGTAGAAGCTTCCGATCTCATTGTCCAGGCATCGGATCAACGACCTTGAGGCCTCTTCGTAGGCCCCGAGGTCGAGATGCTCGATCTCTTCTCGTACAATCCATGCAGACATAGGATTGATGTCGAAACCGAGAACATTGCATCCAACCCGGTTGGCCTCAATGAGTGGTGTGCCGCCCCCCATGAATGGGTCAGCGACAGTTTTGTTCCGAAAGTCATTTGAAGTAAAGAATATCTCTGATAGCGGTTTGTTGCCGAATTCAGAGAGAACCAGTCCTCGGAACAGGGTGCCTGGCCTGCGGGCAAACCATTTATGCACGGCGATGATCGGCCGGTAGTTTTGCTGTATCTGTTTTTCCTTGAGCGCCAGAGAGGCGACCAAGGGAAGATCAAAATTACGTTCTATCGTCATGCCGGGGTCCGTTCACCTGGTTTGGGATTCGTGATTGTACACAAAAAACACTTTTCTTTTATTCATACCACAATACAGAATCATTCCATATTCAAAGTTAGAAGTTATACGAAAACGAGTAGGATCAAGGATATGTCTATCTGATAAGATCTGCATGTCGGCAGATGATCGACACTTGGATGGCAGCAAGCAGATTTCACTCCATGCTGCAAGGAGAGTTGATCCGCCTTTCCTTTAAAAATGCCGGAACGGTCATCCAGCTGGAGAGATATCCAGAACACAGTCGCCGCCCGGTTGCCGCGATATCTCCCAGCGGGTTTTTGTCAGGACTTGCAGGAACCTCTGGTCGTGGCTGATCAGCAGCAGGGCCGAGCGGCAGTCGGCCAGGGCGCTTTCCAGGCATTCGATGGAGACCAGGTCGAGATGGTTGGTCGGCTCATCCATGACCACCAGCCAGGGCTCCTTGAGCAGGCCCAGGGCGAGCATGATCTTCCTCGTCTCTCCCGGGCTGGGAAGCCGGCTTTCCAGAAGCAGACCCGGCTTTGAGCCCAGACGGCTCACAATACTCATCACCCATCCCAGCTTCTCGCCGGACAGGCGGTGCAGTTCGTCCATCAGCCGCATGGATTCATCGATCCCCAGCTCCTGGGGCAGGTAGGTCACCCGGTCGGAGGGCAGGGAAAGGGAAGACAGGATCGAGGTGATCAGCGTGGTCTTTCCACATCCGTTGGGGCCTGTCAGGGCGATCCGGTCTTTGGACGATATGTTCAGGTCCGGATAGATCAGCCGCCGGTGCTCACCCAGCGGCAGCTCCCCTGCCGGGAGATTCAGTACATAGGCCCTTGGACAGACGCTGCCCGTGACCACGATTCCCGTGGGATACTCCTTCTTGACAGGGATGGCGCCGAGATCCTTCCTGGCTTTGTCAAGCCTGCCCTCCAGTTGCTTCTGCAATTTTCCTTGGACCGCGTCTTTTCCAGACAACCTGGCGCCGTCAACCTTGGCCCGGGCATCATGATCTTTGGGCGAGAGGCGGCGTTTGGGGTTCATCCTGCTTGATTCCGATGCCTTGTGCTTGCGTCTGGCGTGCTCTCGCTCGAGCTTGTCCAGCCTGGCACGGGCGGCATCGAGCCGGCTTGCTGTCGATTCCTTTTCCATCCGTGCCTGCTCCGCCCCGGCCGAATAATTGCCGGGCCGCATGATCGCGGCAGGAGATTCGATGAACACACACTCCCTGCAGAGATTGTCCAGAAGCTCACGGTCATGGCTTACGAGCAGTCCGATTCCCCTGTACCCCTTCAGAGCGCGATACAGAAGGTTTTTCGTGGCTGCATCCAGGTGGTTGGTGGGTTCGTCCAGGGCCAGCAGATCGGGATTGTGATACAGGGCGGAAGCGATCTGAAACCTTTTGCGCTCGCCGAAGCTCAGGCTCTCCCAGCGGTGGAGATCGCCGTCTTTCAGATCGAGATCGGACTTCAAAATGAGCGAGTCACGGTCCTGGGCCGCCATGAGCTCTTCGACTCCTTCGGGCGGGTCATCGGTGCGCTGCGGGCAGTAGCAGACCAGCTTTGGGATGCTGATGAAACCATGGTTGGGTTGAAGCCTCCCACACGCAAGTAAGAGAAGGGTGGTTTTGCCGGAGCCGTTGGGGCCGACGATCCCGGTCCAGCCGCGGGAAAAATGGAGGGTCACGCCGCTTAGCAGCTTGCCTGTCATGGAGTCGTAGGTAAAATTGACATTGTCAAAACGCAAGAAAGTCTGATGAGCCATTCGTTAGCACCTTTCATACAGAACCGGGCCGGCCCGGAAGAGGGATGAGAGTGCCGCGGCCCATGAACAGGTGCGATGAATGCTTGAGTGGTCATTGACAGCCGCTGGGCTCAATCCCCCGGGCCGGACGAGGTTGGCTTCTTTCTTGAAAAAGCCACGGCTTTTCCAAAAAAGGATCTTCCGGCTTGGGGACAAGTTCCGTTCGCTAGCGGCTGTTTCTCATTCCTGTGCTCTCCAGATATGAAGGATTCTGAATCGAATGATTTATACTTTATCCAGTCAGCGGCTGTCAACATTTGCCCGGCAAGTCCAAAAGCCGCTTCTCAAGAAGACAGAAGACTGCAGCATGCATCAAGCATGGACACACCGCCTTCCTGAACCGATCGATCCTATCTGGTAAAAGGGTTGACAATGAAACGAATAAAAGGTTGACAATTGGTTGACAAAAATGTTTCACGGGCGATCGGATCTGAGAGCCCGGCATGAGTATTCGCCGGCATTGGCGTCATAAGGGCGCTTATGAAGAGCCGGATTCGTATTCCTTCCTGATGTAGACGTGTTCGTATGCCCTTCAGAACGGGCTATAGGGCCGTCCTCGATGGACTTGACGAACCACAAAAAGCAAGGTCCTTCCGCCCGACCCTTTGCCCCGCGGCTAGAAGGAATGTCTCTCAGCCGAGATGCCCATGGTCTTCATCTTCTCATAGAGCCACGACCGGCTGATGCCGAGGAGCCTGGCCGCCTGAGCCTTGTTTCCCCGGGCCTGCTCCAGCGCCCTGAGCACGATCTCCCGCTCGTGATGTTCACGGATGGACTTGAGCATGTGCCGCCCCGGCGGGGATTCGGTCCTTGCGTGGGGGCGGTGTGTCTTCTCACGCAGATACTGGGGCAGGTCGTGCCTTTCGATGACGTCGCCCCGGGCGAAATTGATGCCCCGCTCGATCACGTTCTCCAGCTCCCGGACATTGCCCGGCCAGTCGTGGTCATAAAAGATCTCCCGCACCTCTGCCGAGACGTTATGGACATTGGTTCTGAAGATCCGGTTGTACTTGTCCAGGAAGTATTGCACCAGCAGGTCGATGTCGCGGCGGCGCTCCCTGAGCGGAGGGATGTGCAGGTGGATGACGTTGAGCCGGTAGAAGAGGTCGGGCCGAAACCGTCCCTGTATCACCAGTTCTTCGAGATCCCGGTTGGTGGCTGCAATGAACCGGGCATCGATCTTCTGGGGTGTGTTCGAGCCTATGGGCTCGAAACACTTGTCCTGTATCACCCTGAGGAGCTTGCCCTGCAGCGCCAGGGGCAGATCTGCGATCTCGTCGAGGAAGAGCGTACCGCCGTCGGCCATGGCGAGTTTGCCTTTTTTGCCGGCACGGCTCGCGCCCGTGAACGCACCTGGTGCATAGCCGAAAAACTCTGACTCCATGAGACTGTCCGGGATGGCGGCGCAGTTCACTTTGACGAGCGGGCCCGTGCGGTAGCCGCTGCCGCGGTGGATGGCCTGAGCGATGAGCTCCTTGCCGGTGCCGCTCTCGCCGGTGATGAGGATATTCGAGGTGCCCCGGGACACGATCTCGGCCTCGTCAATGATCTGCCGAAACGCCGGGTCTGCAGTCACGATCTGATGGAACCCGTCCCGGGTTTCGGCTACCTCGGGTTCGGGCCGGGCTGAAGCTGCGATCTCCGGGACGACGTGTGCGAGCTTCCGGGCCAGATCCTTGATCTCATCAAGGTTCCGAAACAGGATCTTGCCCACGGCCCCCACCACCTGGCCATTTCGGATAATGGGCAGGGAGGACACCACGTATGGGGTTCCTGAGATGAACTGCAGCTGATTCATTTCAGGAACCCCGGTCCGGATGACCTTCATGATCCGGGTATTCTCGATGAGCTCTTCTACGGGCCTGCCCACGATATGGTTTCCGTCCCTCCTCAGGAATCGCTCCGCCGCCTGGTTGGCCATGGTGATCAGGCCCTGCTCGTCCACTACGATGATCCCGTCATAGGCGAGGTCCATCACCGACTGCAGGGTCCGGTAGAGTTTGGTGACGCTCTCCAACTCGGTGATGATGCGCACCAGGTCGGTCACGTCCTGGAACACAATGATGGCACCCGTGATCGCCCCCTCACGGGTGATGGGGGTGATATTGCACAGGAGATTCATACCCTGGCCCGTATAGAGGTGTCCTACCGAGGGCCGCCCGCCGATCAGCACCTCGTCGAGCTTCAGCCCGGGCAGCAGGGTATCGGCCCGCAACCCTTCAGCACGCTCCTGGGTGGTTGAGAGGATCTTCTCCGCGGCCCTGTTGAGCTTGACGACTGCGCTGTTCGTATCCAGAACCAGCAGGCCGTTGTACATGGTCTGGAGGATCGCGTTGAGCTCGCTGTTGAGCTGCGTCTCACGCTTGAGCATGGACATGATCAGCCCCGCCTTGGTGAGGACACCGGTGATCTCCTGGCAATCGTTGATCACGACCGCGTTGCCGGCCCTGCTCGTGCGTACGATCTCCCTCACCTCTTCATAGGGCAGGTTTTCGTTGAGCATCAAAACGTCTGTGGTAAAGAGGCCGTGGATGGGCACATCCGGCTGTGCACCCTTTGCCAGGGCATCGAAGAGGTTGGCCTTGGTCATGATTCCTGCGAGCCGGCCCTGGTCGTCGGCAACGGGGAGGGCCTCCAGGTGCGTCTCCTTGAAGAGGCGGGCCGCCTCCCGCAGGTCGTCGCTGGATTTCAGCCTCTTAAACGAGCTGGTCATGATATCTTTCAGGAACATGATCTTTAGGCAGACCCCCCTCTGCAAGATGGGATACAGTTCGTATACATATACCATTTAAGGCTTGAAATGAAGGATGATTTGGAGAGTAAGAGAGATATGACCATGTCTTTGGTCGGGAAAAAAGCATGTAAGACATTGATAACAATGATTAAAAAATAATGGCCTATCATGGGTTCATTCAGATGATATGATTATATGACAAACACCTGTTTGACAAAACGCCGGGTAAATCCTATAGTCCCCGGTTATGACAACATTTTATTCCCCCATACTTGCCGGGGTGGCTCAGTACACCCAGCCCAAAGACATCGAGCGCCCGCTCGACCCTATGGGGCTCATGGTCCGCACGTGCAGGGCGGCCCTGGACGATGCCGGCTCCGGCAGGCTGCGTGACCTTATCGATGAGATCCATGTGGTGAACCTGTTCCAGTGGTCCTACCGTGACGCGCCGGGTATGCTCGCCGAGGCGCTCGGGGTGCGTCCCCGGGGGAAATACTACACCCCCATCGGCGGCAACACGCCCCAGATGCTCGTGAACAGGGCCTGCCGGGCATTGGCCGCAGGCACTATCCGGGCTGTGCTCATCACCGGGGCTGAGGCCGTCTATTCTCTCAGACGAGCCCTGACGGGAAAGATCGTGCTCGACTGGCCCAAGAGCGAACCGCCCGAGCGTATCGACGGCGAGGAGCGCAGAAGCGTGAACCAGATCGAAGCGGATTACGACCTCTTTTTCCCGGCCGTCGTGTATCCCCTGTTCGAGACCGCGCTGAGGGCATCGTCAGGCCGCAGCGTCGAGGGGCACCGCGAATACGTAGGCAGACTCTGGGAGCGCTTCTCCCGGGCTGCAGCCGCCAATCCCCACGCCTGGACCAGGAGGGGGCTGAGCGCCCGTGAGATCATCGAGGTCACACCGGACAACCGTTATATCAACTATCCCTACACCAAATGCATGAATGCGAACATCAATGTCGACCAGTCGGCCGCAGTGCTCATGACCACGGCAGAGACCGCCCGAAGTCTCGGGATCGACCCTGCAGGGTGGGTCTACCCCCTGGGAGGGGCTGATTTCTCCGATGTCTGGTACTTATCCAGGCGGCCCCGGCTCGACTCCTCGCCCGCGATCAGAAACGCCTCACGGCTCGCGTTGGAGCAGGCGGGGCTGAAGGTAAGCGACATCGATTTCTTCGATCTCTATAGCTGCTTCCCCTCGGCCGTGCAGATCGCCATGAAGGAGATCGGCATCGCAGAAGATGACCCGAGGGATCTCACCCTCACCGGCGGGCTGGCCTTTTTCGGCGGCCCGGGAAACAATTACTCGCTCCATGGCATTGTCTCCGCAGCCGAGAGGATCAGGACCGACCGGTCGAAAAAGGCCATGGTCACGGCAAACGGCTGGTACATCACCAAACACTCCATAGGCGTCTATGGCGGCGACCCGTCGGAGAGGCCCTGGAAAGAGCGGGACGACTCTCCCGTTCAGACGGCGATCGACGCAGAGGCGCTGCCCGAGCCGGTGGAAAAGGCCGAGGGCGATTTAAGGGCCGAGGCCTATGTGATCCGGCACGACAGAGAGGGCAGGCCTTTGCTCGGCACCGTGATCGGAAGGCTTCCGGACGGACGGAGAACCCTGGCGCATATCGATGCCGGGACGGATGAGCTGGAGGAAATGGAACGGATCGAGATGGTGGGGCGGACAGGGCAGGTGCGTACCGTTTCTGAAAAGGCGGGGAACCGGGTGCGCTTCTAGGGGCTTCTGACAGGAGATACTGCGCATTCATCGTTCTGGAAGCCATTGCCGGATCGATCGTGAGAGGAAAGGGCTGATCGTGCATCATCGGAGGTGTTCATGAGGCTTTCCTTGGGCTGGATGCGGCTGTTGAAGCTTGTCCACATCATCCTGTCGTCTGCATGGCTGGCATCGGCGATGATCCTTGTGCTCTTCTTCACAATAGTTATCCCCGGGTCGTCCCGGGCCGACCTGCGCGGCATCCTGATCGCGCTCAAGGCAATCGACGACTGGGTCATCATCCCTGCGGCAAACGGCATACTCATAACCGGGATCGTATACGGCGCCTTCACGCACTGGGGCTGGTTCAGGCACGGCTGGATAACGGCAAAGTGGGGAATCACCCTCTACGGCATTCTCTTCGGCACCTTCCTTCTGGGTCCCAGACTTAACCGGCTGCCCGAGCTTGCGGCATCGGCTAACCTCGATGCCCCGCTGCCGGCTGAATTTACCGCAGATCTCGCGTTCCTGCAGGTCTGGGGATCTGTCCAGCTCGTAACCCTCCTTGCGGCATATCTGCTCTCCGTGTATAAATGGAAGAGAAAGGGATCTCACCCGTCTGCACACCGGACGGTAAAAGACCCTGCGCAGGATATGGTCCAGGTAACGCTTAAGGACCGCTAGTGAATACACGTCATGGCTTGAAAGAAGGAGGATTTCAATGACATGGGATGAGGCAACCGCCTTCTGTGACTCGTGGCTGGCCGCCTGGACCGGGAACAACCCGGACAGGCTCATGGAGTTCTATGCCAAGGATGCATACTACTCAGACCCTTCAGTACCCGGCGGTCTGAAGGGACACGAAGGCATCCGGCCCTACATCGCGAGGCTGCTGGCCCGGAATCCCGATTGGGAATGGAAACGGGAGGAGCTGTTCCTGACGGAGACGGGCTTTACCCTGAAATGGAGGGCCAGGATCCCGGCGGGAGGCCGCGATGTGGTGGAGAACGGGCTCGACATCGTCGAGATCTCGCAGGGGAAGATCACCCGCAACGAGGTGTACTTCGACAGGACAGCGCTTCTTTCAGCCTTGAAGACACCGAGGTGATCGGCAGTTTATCCGCCCCTGCTGTGCGTGGCTCATGGAGAACAGGCGCTGCGGCAGGGAAGGAAATATCCTGACACGAGGAGGGGTTCATGAAAAGGGTCATTACCGGAAGAAGCGTGCTCTTCGGGTTTTTTCTGGTGGCCTTCATCATTGTTTTCGAGATTGTTCTGGAAAGGCTCAAACTTCCGGCCTGGCCGGCATTCATGGTCATGATATGCTTTTTCATCGAGCACGAAGACCCCGGATCAATGCTCCGCATCCTGATCGGGGGGCTTGCCGGGATCGGCTGCGCGGTGCTCCTGAAGCATTTTGAGCCGGTCTTCGCTCCATACCTCGGCGCCGAGGCGTCCAGGCTGCTCTTCATCGGCGTTTTCGTGTACGCCATCGTCCTGTTCAAGGACGTTCTGCCCCCTGTGTTCAACGCCTTTGCCTTCCTGTTCTTCCTGGTGGCATCCATCGCCTCCCGGGCCCCGAATCCCGAGCCCTATGTCTGGATGGGAGTGGAGATCGTGGTCGGGAGCATCTTCATCGCAGGCATTCTCGGCATCAACAGACTGGTTGACACCATTCTCGATGATGAGGAGAAGACCAATGAACCAACGCGTTCGATCGAGTCCTCATTCCCGGTGAAAAAGACCGCTGGTGAGCCGGATGCCAAACCCTGACCACCGCTCATGACGCCCTTGTTTCTGCTCAAGAAGATTGTGAGCCAGTTTTTCATGCCCGTGCCCGTCATAGCCGGGCTCCTGCTTGCCGGACTGATCCTGCTTTGGTTCACCAGGTTCCGGCGAGCGGCCGGGGCCATTCTCGCTGCGGCAACGATCCTGTTTTTGATCATGGGCTACGGTGTGTTCTTCAATTCGATTCTCGCGGGCCTGGAGCGCCGCTATCCGCCCCTCGACATCCAGGCCGCGCGCGATGCCGGTATCCAGTGGGTGGTCGTTCTGGCGGGCGGGCATGTCTCGAACGAGAGCCTGCCCGTGACCAGCCAGCTTCTCGATGAGACGCTGGTACGTCTCGTCGAGGGCATCCGCATTCAGCGGAATCTCCCGGGGGCAAGGCTGCTCGTGTCGGGAGGACGCATCTCCGATCCCCGGGCAAGCGCAAGCCTCATGTCGGATCTGGCCCGCTCGCTCGGGATCGACCCTGCGAACATCGTGCTGGAAGACCTGTCCAGGGATACGTATGAGGAGGCCCTGTTCATCCGGCCCATGATAGGGCGGCAGAAGTTCGTACTGGTGACCTCTGCACATCACATGCCCAGGTCCATGGCGCTGTTCCGTGCCCAAGGCATGCATCCCGTGGCTGCCCCGGTGGGGCATCGCATCATCGACCGGGATTACCTCTCTGTCGGGTCATTCTTGCCTAAGGCGGCAAACCTTCGCAATTCCGAGATCGTGATTCACGAGATACTGGGCATCCTCCAGGCATATCTCACGGGCAAGCTCCGGCAGAAGCCCACGGAGGAACAGGGGGCCGGATATGTGCCTTCCTTGAGGAATTCGCACGCTTCTTTTTTTGTGCCGGCGAGCTTTTTTCGCGCCGCTATGAAATGCTCCGGTGTCTCATGAACTCCTAAAAAAAGTTGTCATATTCCGGGATACTGGAAGTGCGCAGGCAGAAGGGGTATTATTTTGGGCTTGATACTTGAGTCTGGCACAAGTTCATGTATTATAGTGGTAAAAAATGAAAGCATTACCGGCATTGAGACCTGTGTCCCAACGTCTCATTCCAGGGTTTCGGGCAAGAGCTTTTTTATAAGGGATACACTGATCGAGGAGGAATCATGAGCCAGGCATTCTCATACAGCCCAGATGGAAAGTCCTATCCGCTGCCGGCGGAGTCCGATTATCTCAAAGAGTTCGAGCGGCTCGAACAAGAGGTGCGCGAGCAGCGCGCACGCGGAAGAGAGATCGTGGTGGTCATGGGTCTGGGGTTCGTGGGCGCGGTCATGGCCGCAGTGGTGGCCGACAGCACGGATAAAAAGACCGGCGAGGCAGGAAAATTCGTCATCGGAATGCAGCGGCCCAGCATCAGGAGCTTCTGGAAGATCCCCATGTTCAACAGCGGCGTCTCTCCCGTAAAGGCCGAAGACCCGGAGGTGGACATCCTCATCCGGCGCTGCGTGCTCGAGCGCAGAAACCTCACGGCCACGTACACCTACGATGCCTTGCGCCTTGCGGATGTAGTCGTGGTGGACGTGCAGTGCGATTTTCTCAAGCAGGAGCTGGGCAACTGCCTAAGCGGCCGGGCCGAGATCGCAGCCCTGGAAGAGTCTATGAAGATCATCGGCGAGAAGATCGAGCCCAAATGCCTGGTACTCATCGAGACCACGGTCCCGCCCGGAACCACCGAGTACATCGCCTATCCCATCATGAAAAAGGCCTTTGCCGCACGCGGCATCGAGAGCGAGCCGCTGCTGGCCCACAGCTATGAGCGGGTCATGCCGGGCAGGGACTATGTGAAGTCCATCCGCGACTTCTGGCGCGTGTGCAGCGGGATCAACCAGGAGAGCAGAGAGCGGGTGGAGCGCTTTCTCTCCGACGTGCTCAATGTTGAGAAGTTCCCGCTCACGGTCCTGGACAGGCCCCTTGAGAGCGAGACCGCCAAGATCGTGGAGAACAGCTTCCGGGCGACCATCCTGGCCTTCATGGACGAGTGGAGCAACTTCTGCGAAAAGAACGGCGTAGACCTCATCAAGGTGATCAAGGCCATCAAGGTCAGGCCCACCCACAACAACATGATCTTCCCCGGGCCCGGCATCGGGGGCTACTGCCTGCCCAAGGACGGGGGCTTGGGCGTCTGGGCCTACCGGCACCTTATGGGCTACGAGGACGACAACTTCACCATCACGCCCCAGGCGATCGACATCAACGATACCCGGGCTCTCCATGCCGTACACCTCATCCGGGACGCCTTGAGGAACATGGGCAAGATCGTGGCCGCATCCGTGGTTACGGTGCTCGGCGCCTCATATCGGGAGGACGTGGGTGATACGCGATACAGCGGCTCGGAGCTCATGATCCGAAAGATCGTCGAGATGGGCGGCGATGTGAGGGTCCATGACCCCTATGTGGAGCACTGGTGGGAGTTTGAGGCCCAAGACACCTACCCCTCGGTGGGGGCGAGCTGGGCGCGGTTTTTCAGAAACCAGGAGGGGCTGAAGAACCTGCGGGTGAACAAGGACCTTCGCGCAGTGCTGGCCGGCTCGGATGCAGTGGTGCTGGCCGTGAGGCACGCCGAGTATCTCGACCTGGAGCCCGATGCCGTGGTGGAGATGATCGGCTCTCCCGCAGCGATCATCGACTGCTTCGGGATCCTGGATGACGACAGGATACGCCGGTACTTTGAGCTCGGCTGCGAGGTGAAGGGGCTCGGCCGCGGGCATATCCAGCGCATCAAGGAAGAGGTGCGCTCGCGGAGGCTCTCCCCGGTTCGCATACCCGGGGAGCCCGAAGAGGGAAAGCCGGACAAGGAGGCCCTCGGGGCCTGAGAAAAGAAGCGTGATCGAGGCGGAAGGTCCTTTGGCCTTGACTGGAAGAATGATCATGCTATCTTTTCTCCGGAGAGTTTGATGAGGTGAATTACGAGATCGTCGCTACCCTGGGACCGAGCAGCAGCACCCGTGACATGTGGAACCGGATGACCCGTGCAGGGGTCACGGCCTTTCGTCTGAACACCTCTCACGTGAGCCTGCCCGAGCTCTCCCGGTGGCTCGATAGGCTTGGGTCTCACCTGGATTCCCTGGAGCAGAAACCGCCGGTGATCCTGGATCTCCAGGGGAATAAATGGCGGCTGGGCGATTTCGACTCCTTCCTTCTCGAACCGGGTGGAAACATTGAGCTGGTGCACGCCGAAACCGCCCATGGGCGCGACATCCTGCCCGTTCCCCATTCGGATTTTTTCCGTGCGGTTTCCCTGTCTGCAGGCGAGATCGTGCTCGGCGATACCCGGGCCGTGCTCGCCGTGGAGTCTTTCACTCCCGGATCGGTCAAGGCGCGCGTGGTCCAGGGAGGGGTCATCTCTTCCCGGAAGGGCATCACATTCACACACTCCACCTTCCGCAGTGAAGGCCTGCAGGAAAAAGACCGGGAGGTCCTGGTGCAGAGCCGGCACCTGGATTTCATTCTCTATGCCGTCTCCTATGTGAAGGACGCAGTCGAAATGGCGGAATACCGCCGCGTCCTGGGGGATCGGGCCTATGTCATTGCAAAGCTGGAGCGCGAGAGCGCGGTCGATGACACCCAGCGCATCGCCCTTTCCTCGGATGAGCTGTGGCTCTGCCGGGGCGACCTGGGTGCGGAGGCAGGGTTTGTCGGGATGGCGCAGATCGTCCGTAGGTTTTCGGATACCCTCAATGAAATTGCTGTTCCTGTACTCCTTGCCGGTCAGGTGCTGGAGCACATGACCAGAAACCCCGTCCCCACCCGGTCCGAGGTATGCCATCTGTATGACGCTCTGAGCAGGGGATACCGCGGACTCGTCCTGTCGGACGAAACCGCGGTCGGCAGATACCCGGAAGAGAGCTGCCGGGCTGCTGCAATGTTTCTTGCTCTATCCCAATCCGGGCGGAAAGCCATGTATGGATAACTTGGAGCGAATGTGATAGGATATGCGAATCTTATGGGATGTCAGGAGCGCTCTATAGCATGCTGATGCGGATTACCCCCTTAAGGGGGCGCGGGACCGGTAGGATGAGCATCTTCCTGATGCGGTTTCTGTTCGGCGGTCTGTTTCTGCTTTCCGCCTGCGCGGGTCTTTCATCGTGCGCCGGCAATCATTATCCCAGGCCGGAATCCTGGCCCAAGCCCCTTGCCTCAGTGGAAGCTCCCTGCGACAGCATCGCCGGAATATACCGCGACCATGGCTCAAGCAGCTGCGAGTGGTTTCCCCCGGGCTTTAAGAGACTCAGTTACATCCTGGAACCCTGCCTGTTTTCCGACCTCACGCCCGCCAGGCATCTTGCGAAGGCTGAACGCATAGAGATCAACAGGACAGGTCCCGACCGGATCGCCATAGCCGTTTATGACGCACAGGGCACCCTGCTGTCTCCTGATCCGGGCGAGGGCCTGGAGGGAAAATGCATAAGCGACGGCGTTCTGCTCTCGTACAGGACGAAGATCGACCCGCGGGAAGGCATCGAGCTCGTCAGCGGGACGGTGCTGCTCTCCCGGGCCGCCGACGGGTCTCTCATCTGCAGGGTGACCGAACACAGGCTCTTCTGCTCGTTCATCATCCCCATACCCTTCCTCAGCAAGAGCTATACGGTGTGGTATCGTTTTGAAAGTCATGACAGACAGGCCCTGCCGGGCAGGCGGACCGGGGGACCTTTCCCTGCGGAAGCCTCCTGCGCTGATCGGGGCCTTCTGTGGCATCCGAAAGGAGATGCCGTTGATCATAGGATTTGAAAGAGCATACAGGAGCACTGCATCACGAACGAGAAAAGAAAGGGGGAGGAAAAGTAATGATAGCGTGTTGCGGCTTGGACTGTTCTCTCTGCGAGGCATACACTGCCACCAAGGAGGGTGATGAAGCCCGGAGAGCTCAGATAGCCAAGGAATGGTCGGTTCTCTACAACACCGACATTCAACCTGAGCACATTTGTTGCGACGGCTGCAGAGCTGGAGGAAGGCTGTCTTTCTACAGCGATACAATGTGTGAAATCCGCAAATGCTGTATGGAAAACGATCTGGAAAACTGCGCAGAGTGCACGGACTATCCGTGTGACATGCTCCGGAGCTTTCTCAAGACCACTCCGGAAGCAGAGAAAACCCTTGAACGACTTCGCGCGGAGCTCGAATAACATGCCTGTACGCACAGGCCGCCAGGGCGGGTATTTCCGCTTCATCGGCGTCACGGGCAGGCCATGACCGGCCGCCTCACGATTCTCGCAGGGAAAAAGGCGCTCTCGCTCGTCCAGGACAGCGGGCTCGATCCCGGGTCTGTAGACGTAATCGCCGGGGCTGCAGGCGGACCCAAGTGGCTGGTGCTGGGAGGGCTCGACCGTGCCGTGTTCTCTTCATGGCTCACCGGATCTTCCCGTCCGGTCTTTCTCGTGGGCTCGTCCATAGGAAGCTGGAGGTTCGCAGCCATTGCGCAGGGGATGGACAGCGGTTCGTACGAGAGCTTTGAATCGTCCTACCTGGACCAGCGCTACTCCGCATCACCTGATGCCGCAGAGGTGACCCGGGTTTCCCGGGCCGTCATGGATGCCTTTCTGGACGAGTCCGGCGTGCAGGCGGTGCTCGCCCACCCCTTTTTCAGACTGAACATCCTTTCCGTCCGGTGCCGCGGGCCTTTTGCCCGGGAAGAACGATATCGCCTGGGCGCGGCCATGCTCCTGGCCATGGCCGCCAATACGATCAGCAGGCGATGCCTCAGGCTGTTCTTTGTCCGCACCCTGTTCTCAGACCCTCGCGATCCCCCGGCCTTTTTCAGGCAGGACGGGTTCCCGCTCCATGAGGTTCCGCTCAGCCGGGCAAACCTCAAGAACGCCCTCATGGCCTCGGGCTCCATACCGCTCGTCATGGAAGGCGTGAAATCACCCGACGGCGCGCACCCCGGGGTCTACCGTGACGGGGGCCTCATCGACTACCACCTGGACCTCCCGTTTCGCAGCGAGGGGATCGTGCTCTTCCCGCACTATTGCAACCGCATCGTTCCGGGCTGGTTTGACAAGCTGCTGCCCTGGAGAAGACCACAGGGAGAGAACCTGGACCGTGTAGTGCTCATAAGCCCGTCTCCGGATTTCGTCAGGGGCCTGCCGCTGGGCAGGATTCCCGACCGGGACGATTTCATCCGGTTTCGCGGGCGTGACAGCGAGCGCAGGGCGTACTGGGAGCACATCATCCGCGTCTGCAGGGCGCTCGGTGATGAGTTTCTTGACCTGGTGCAGTCAGGAAAAATCAGGGATGCCATCCAGCCTCTTGAAGCCGGATAGCTGTTTTTACAAAAACCTTTTTTTCAGCTCTTGAATCTCTGCGTGCCGGGGCATACATTACTGGTAAATGACATTGAGGAGGAGGTGCATGGCAAAGAACACCGCAGTTGAAAAAAGGAAGAAGGTCATCGATGTGCTCAACGAGGCCCGGGCCATGGAACTGCAGGCGATCTACCAGTACATGAACCAGCACTACAATCTGGACGATATGGACTATGGAGAGCTGGCCGCCAAGATCAAACTGATCGCCATCGATGAGATGCGCCACGCCGAGATGTTTGCGGAGCGCATCAAGGAGCTTGGGGGCGAGCCCACGGCCGATGCACGGGAAAAGATCCGCAAGGGCCAGAAGGTCGAAGAAGTGTTCGGTTTCGATGCCCAGCTCGAAGACGACACCATCGATGCCTACAACCGGTTTCTCCAGGCATGCAACGAGAACGGCGACAGTGTCAGCGCAAGGATCTTCGAAACCGTGATCAATGAGGAGCAGGTCCACACCAATTATTTCGCCAATGTGGACAACCACATAAAGCAGCTGGGACCGGTATATCTGGCCAAGATCGCAGGCACCTCCTCGGCGACAGGGCTTGGACCGAGCGGGTTCGTGATCAGTTCGAACGAATGAGATGACCCTCACTGCATCAGGATCTGCTCCGCGTTCGCACCCATGAGCCGTTTCATGATCTTGGGCCCCAGCCTGAGCGATTTGAGGAGATCCTCGTGGCCGAGGGGATAGTTGTCTGTCCCGAAGAGCAGCTTGGTGCTGAACTCCGATAGGAATCTGCGGGAAAAGGCATGGTCCCTGTTCAAGGCGTAGAAGCCGCTCGGGGCCGATATGTCGGCATAGAGGTTCGGGTAGTTCCTCAGGAACGAGCAGGTCAGACCCTCCTTTCGGACAATGCCCTGCTGCTGGATGCATGCGTTCTTTCCTCCATCGGCGGAGATATGCTGCCAGAACAGAGGGCCGTGCCCGATGAACCTGATCATGGGGTACTCCTTGAGCACAACGCGCAGAGATGCAAAATCGAGCTTGTAGCCGGGGAAGAGAGTCCGCTGTTTTTTCCATCTTTCCAGGGGAGCACATACCTCGGCCACCATTTCCAGAACCCTTTTGGGCATGCCCTTGAGCCTGCCGCTCTGCAGGATCTTGAGCAGAACGACCTCCAGCCGGGTGTCTGTTTTCAGATTCGCCAGCACCTCAGGCTGGTTTTCCATGTGGAACACAACCGGTATCTTTACCTTCAGCACTGCATCGAGGAGCCTCTTGAGCTTGTCGGAGCGCCAGTTCACGGTGGTCTTCAGCTCCGCGCACCCCCGCACGCCCCTGCTGCACCATGCCAGGAGCTTTCCCGGCGCATCGTCGCACTGGGGATCAGGGGCATACATGGGAATGATCCGGGTGGGATGGCGCAGGAAGGTATCGTACACGTTCTCGATGGAGAGGTTCTGGATGTTCAATTCCTCCTGGGCGGCATCCTCCCATGTCATCAGCCAGCAGCAGTCGTATTTGTGCTTGTCGAGATAATCGATGATGTTCTGTGCCGATATGTTCCTGAAGTTGATGTGCATGTGCGCGTCAATCCTCATGGAATCCTCCCTTCAATCCCTTCCTTAAGCATCTGTTTTTCAAGGACGCGAAGGGTTGGAAGATGATTACCCTTATCGTATGATGATTCAAAGGGTCCGGGGTTTTTCCTCGTTTTTACCCCCGGTATGCCCTTCGCATGCGACCGGGCGCTCTCCCGGCTCCGGGAAAAATGCCGGCGGACTGTACGGGAAAACTCCTGAGAAGTGTGCCGCCAGGCTGAGGAAAACCCGATCAGGGTGCGTTTATCACCGGGCGGTCCGGGTTTCGTGATGCCCTTTTCGAATCCATCGGCTGCCGGAGATGAACACAAGCCGCAGCCGAGGGATGAGTTCCCTTTCTCAAGTCCGCTATGTAAGGACTTGAAAAGGCGGGAGCGCATTCACCGCCGCTTGCGATTCTTTTAAGGATCCAGGACATGCCCTTTAAGGTCCGCATCGTTGATTGCCCTTGAGATCCATGATTCTTCAGGTGCCAGCTTCTTAGAGAAAAATCATTGCCCTTCTCCTCGTTTTCTCTTCCGGCCGCATGTGTCCATGCCCGAATCTTCCCGCCCGGCCGGAAGGGGAAAGAGGACCGTTTTTGTCATAGACTTTAAGAATAGCCCGGCCTTCCCAGGTTTCAATCACGCTGTCTGACGGTGAAGAGCCGGGCTGTCTGCAAGTCCGTGTGCTGTATGTTGAATCACGGCTGCGGGGGCCTATCAATACTCTTGAAAGAAACTTTTCTCCGCCGCTGGGACAAGGGGTGCCTGCCTAAGGGCGCATGAACAATAAGGACGATCTGATGCAGGACCGGAAACCCACCAATGCCGAAATCGCTTCCGAGCTCGACAGCATAGCAGATCTTCTGGACACAAGAGAGGCCAATGTCTTTAGGGTGAGGGCATATCGTCAGGGTGCCCTGCAGGTGAGGCGTGCGAAAGATCCGCTGGCCGATCTGGTGCTGGAGGGCAGGGAGGAGAGGCTCAAGGATCTGCCCGATATCGGTGAAGGGCTGGCCGGGGTGATCGCGGAGTTTGTAAGGACCGGCAGAACAGGTCTTCACCAGGATCTGCTGGGAGAGATCTCTCCTGCGGATGTCTTCAGGCAGGTTCCGGGGATAGGGGAAAAGCTGGCCGACAGGGTGATTGAATCACTGGGCCTGTCTACCCTGGAAGAGTTGGAGCGTGCTGCAAACGACGGGAGGCTGTCCCAGGTGGAGGGGTTCGGCAAGCGTCGGCTGCAGATGGTCAGGGATGTCCTGGCGGGTATGCTGAGCAGATCGGCCGCAAGAATTCCCCGCAACGGCGGGAAGGGCAAAGATGAAAAGCCGGATGAGCCTCCGGTCGGCCTGCTTCTTGAGATCGACACAGAGTACCGGGACAAGGCGAATCAAGGCAGGCTGCGTACGATCGCCCCCAAGCGGTTCAACCCCGAAGGCAGATCTTGGCTGCCGGTGATGAACACCCAGAGAAAAGGATGGGACTTCACCGTTCTGTACTCGAACACGCACCGCGCGCATGAGCTCGGCAAGGTCCGTGACTGGGTGGTGATCTATTACGATCGAGACGGCGCCGCAGGGCAGGTGACCGTGGTGACGGACACCCTTGGTGATCTCGGGAAGCAGCGGGTGGTCAGAGGACGGGAGCGGGAAAGCTTCCGGTATCATGCATCCAGGGTGGCATGATACCGGGCAAAGCATCTCCGAAGGGGAGCGGGTGACGGCTGACTCCTCGTAGTTCCATTCCGCCTCACTTCCAAAAAACCCGCCTGAGAAAGGAGAACGGGGAAGAACGGTATGGCCCTGGAGAGAGTGCGCCCCGAATCAGCCGACCTCCGGCTCAGGAAGAGCTATACTCGAGCGATTGTCATCCTGATCGGGGGAAATGCAGCCCTCGGTCTCATAAAAGGCCTGCTGGCATGGACGACCGGGAGCAGCGCCATTTTCTCGGACGCAGCCAATTCCTTTGCCGACACGCTGTACAGCATCCTCATGGGCATCGGGCTCTACCTGTCGCAGAAGCCTGCTGATATCAGCCATCCTCAAGGCCACAGCCGATTCGATCCCCTCATCGCCATGCTGGTCACAGCCGCCATGGCAGGGTCGGGGATTACCGCTCTGTATGAGAGCGTCCAGCGGCTTCTGGGAGATGCCCGGACCTTTGCACTCCCCCTGCCGACTATGGTGCTGATCGCGGCCGGGCTGATCAAGGTCGCCATGTACCGGTCGATACACCAGATCGGGAAGGAGACCGGCAGCCCGGCACTGCATGCCGGCGCTCAGGACAATCTGATGGACACCCTCACCACCGCGTCTGCGATGATCGGCATCTGGGGTGCCCGGCATCTTCATCCCGCGGTCGATCCGGCGGCTGGAATTGTGGTTGCACTGTGGATCTTCAGGACCACCTGGGGGGTGGGCAGGCAGAGTCTCGACTACCTCACGGGACGCGGTGCCGGGCAGGAGGTTATAGGGGAGATCATTGACAGGGCCCGGGGGGTGCCCGGCGTGAGAACCGTCCACCGGGTGATCGCCGATTATGTAGGGCCGAAGCTTCGTGTGGAGATCCATGTGGGAGTCGACAGCTTGCTCACGCTGGAGCATGCACACGGCATAGCCGAGGAGGTGGAGGAAAGGGTCAAGACCCTGCCGAGCGTGGACCTCGTGTTTGTCCACCTGGACCCCGCCCGCAAGACATAATCCCGCAGACTTCCATGGCTTACCTCCTGAGGGGCTTTTGCCCGCGGGCAACAGCGGATGGCCTACCCCGGGGTGCTAGGGGCGGTATCTCAGGCGCAGTATCTTATCGTCGCCCTCCCTGGGCGTACCCCTGCCGTCTCGATTGCTCGTCAGCACGTAGAGGCTGCCGTCGGGTCCTGTCGTTACGTGCCGGAGTCTGCCGTATTCCCCGCGGTACCAGTCGGTTGCAAAGAGTCTCTGGATCGATTCGGCCTCATAGGCGCCGTCACTGTGCCGGAACGATATGCGGATAAGCGCTTCGCCCCGCAGGCTTGTGACATAGAGGTCCCCGCGGGAAAAGGTCATACCTGCGGGAGGTGTCGCCTTGGGCCAGAACACGACGGGGTCCACGTAGGGCCTCATGCCCGCGGCCCCGAGAACCAGGGGCCAGCCGTAGTTTCTTCCTCTGTAGATGACGTTTATCGAGTCGTTCCCGAAGAGGCCGAACTCGCCCGAGGGTCCGTGCTCAGAGGAAAAGAGATCGCCGGTATCAGGATGCCAGGCAAGCCCCTGGGGATTCCGGTGTCCGTAGGAATACACCGGGGAATCGCGGAACGGATTGTCAGGAGGAACGGCACCCTCAGGTGTGAGGCGGAGTATCTTTCCTCCCAGGTTTTTGATATCCTGCGCAATGCCGGCCCGGCCTACATCCCCGGTGCACACGTAGAGCATGCGGTCCGGGCCGAACCCGATCCTTCCTCCATCGTGCACCCGATGCCCGGGGATCCTCTCCACAATGATCTTATCCTGTTCCGCGGCCACGCCTGTGTCCCGCAGCCGGACAACCTTGTTGAACAGATCCATTCCGACCTGGTAGGTATACATGATGTAGATATAGGGCTGCCCGGGATAATCCGGATGCACTGCCAGGCCCATCAGCCCCCCCTCGCCGATTGCCGCGGTGTCTACGACTGCATAGGGATCGTCTCTCAGACGTCCGTTCTCGATGAGGCGGACCCTGCCCGGCCTTTCCGTCACCAGGGCTCTGTTGCCGGACAAAAAAACGATGTCCCAGGGTATTTCGAGGCCTTCTACAAAAGGCTCTACAATAAAGTCTGCCGGTTGCGGAACAAACACGTCCTCCACTTCCTGAGGCTGCCCGCCGACGATAGGCTCCCCGGCCTCAGGTTCACGTGAGGCCTCGGACCGGGCAAAGCCGGCAGCTACGACCAGCACGGCAATGAGAATCCAGTACAGGCCGTAGGCGGCAGTCTCCTTCAGAAAGATACGGCGGAACACCCGCCTGTGAAACTGTTCTTCTCGATTCATCACTGGTTCTCCCTGAATCCTCCTTCTTGGTCCGCCAAAGAAGGACTCAGAAGGAGGGATCGCATTCTCCGCCACTCTTCAACTGAGCCCGGGGTTTGCCCTGGGATCCATATCACGGGTCGGCACCATGAAAAATCCCCTCGATTCCTTGATAGTGAAAGAATAAGGATGTAATCTCCGAGATCAATCTGGCATGCTCATACACGCCCGGTCAGGGGACGTCACCCTTGGGGCTGTGAGGATGCCTGTTGATAAGTTGTCATGGGGAGGCGCCGGCGGAAAAGGGCACGAGCCGCACCGGGAGAAGGGCAAAAGAAACTTGATCTATGAATGCCGGAATCATTCGCGGCAGGTGGTGTGCATTGCTGTGATGGCATCGGGTATACCAGAGATAATACGCCCGGTTACTGGCGTTGCCAGGCGCGATAAAATGAGAGAATTCTCCAGGAGAAGCGATCATTGAGAATGGTAAGTGAAGGCTTATAATAAGTATTCAGTACATCCTTGATTGTAAAAAATCATCAGGAATATCTTTGAGGTAAGATACATGGCAGTACATCCGATCGACTTGGAAAGGTATCTGAGCGGCATCATGTTTCCTGCGAGCAAGAACGATCTCAGGCAGAAAGCCCTGGACAATCACGCCCCCGATGTCGTCATCGATATCATCAATAACCTGCCGGAACGATATTTCTCCTCGTCAGGAGACTTAAGCAAGGCGGTCGACGAGATTGAGTGACCCGGGGCATGCTCATGGCGACCGGACTTGAACCCGCCAGGGATGATGACCTTGGGGGACGTCACAGCGAGGAAGGGAGAGAGGATGGAAATCAACGCAGCCGAAATCCAGTGGTATCTGGAAAATATCACTTTCCCGGCGACCAAGATGCGGATTGTGAATCTTGCGCGAGACAACCATGCGCCCGATGGCGTCATGGACTTGCTCGAGGGGTTGCCGGACCGGGAATATTCGTCGCCAGACGAGGTCATACAGACCGCAGGCGTAAAGCAATAGGCAGGGCCAGGTTGGGAAAAGCGAAAAGCGAAAACTCGATGTGGAGTGGGAAGTTCTCGGATGATGAGCAGAGGTGGTTATTGAAAACCAAACTGGAGGTGAAAAATGGTAAGTACAGGTGAAATTCAGCAGTTTCTTCACGGTATGGACTACCCGGCACGGAAGAATGATCTGGTCAAGAAGGCACAGAGCAACAATGCCCCCGGCGATGTGATCGACATGCTCAGCAAATTGCCGGATCAGGATTTCAACTCCCCGGTGGACGTCAACAAAGCCATCGGAAAAATGTCGTAACTCCCCAAAAAATTCAAGTAGATTGTAAATAAGACAGGAAATCATCTGAATACAGATGGTTTCCTGTTCTTGCATTCGCCGGAGGCAAGAGACGTTCCGGAAATCATCCCGGCATAGAGCGGGAAAAGGAGGAACAGACATGGCAAGATACAGCGATGTGAGCGCCGCAGAGGTGCAGCAGTTTCTGCATGGTATGGATTATCCGGCAAGAAAGAGCGACCTGATCAAGAAGGCCCGTGACAACGGTGCGTCCGATGATATCATGAGACTGCTCAACGATTTTCCGGATCAGGACTTCAGTTCGCCGGTGGATGTGAGCAAGGCGATCAGCGGTTTGAAGTAACCAGCTTAAAAGTCTGAGAAACAGGTGTGGCAGTTCCTTTCTCAGGCAGATACAGCGCCGGTGAAGGAGTGGATAATGGCGGTAAGCGAAGTAGAACTGCAGCATTATCTCCAGGGGGTGAAGTATCCTTCGCGGAAAGAGGAACTCATCAGAAAGGCGCGCGAGAATCAGGCCCCTCGGGATGTAATCGATCTCATCCACAATCTCCCCGACCGGGAGTTCAACTCGACCGCGGATGTCAGCCGGGCCGTGGTTGAGATTGGATGATCGTGCAGCCCTTAATGAAAATATAAAGGTGAGCCAAACTAAGAGACCCTCTTGGGATTGGATGCATCCTCGGTTCTTATATCTCCTGAAAACATGAGGGATGCAGGATCATGGGGGTGCCGGTCCGTCTCTTCTGGATGGATGCCTTTTAGGGAATGGCCGGGGCGGCAGCGTCCTTCGGAGAGAGTGATGCCTCCGGCATGTCCTTCTGATAGTATCCGGCCCTGAGCCGGTCTATGTATCCGGCATTTTCCCGGGCCCATCTGCGGATGAGCAGGTAGCCTCCCAGACGATATCCGATTCTCCAGGCGCGCCCGGGCCGGTATGCGTCAAGCACGTTTTTGATGCTGTAGAACCTCTTCATCTGTTTGACGATCTCCTCCTGCATCTCGTATGCGGAGCATGTCGCAGGTCTCACCACCACATGCATACCATCATAATAGCGCCAGCTCCGGTGGATGATCCTCTCGCCATACTCTTCGTAGCTCTGTGTGCCCGGGAAGGGGGTGAGCGAGCAGATCTGTATGGTGTCGATGTCGGCCTCCACCGAATAGTCGATGATCTTTCCCACCGAATCGAGCGGATCGTCGGGGCTGATCACGAACATCCCGTGGATGCCGATGCCGTGGCGGTGGAGATTTTCGATGCACCGGGGGATCACATGCGCCTGGTGTGACTTGCCCATCCGCTTCAGGACTGTGGTGTCTATGGACTCGATACCCACATACACCGTCCTGCAGTGCGTCTTGCGCATGAGATCGAGAAGCTCGTCATCGAGGGCCGCCATGATGGCCATCTCTCCCGACCATCTGAGCGGCACGGCATCCCTGTCGATCATCTCCCTGAGCAGAGATTTGGCCCGTCTGGGATCGGCGCAGAAATTGTCGTCACCGAAGCACACGCTGCGATGGAGCAGGGGCCTGAGCTCACTGATGACCTGCTCATTGCTCTTGAACCGGTATTTCCTCCCGAAGACCGCAGTCACCGAGCAGAAGGTGCACTTGTGGGGGCAGCCGCGCGAGGTCGTGATGATCGGCGGAATTTTTGCGCTGGTCATCTGGGGGCACAGGGAGAAATCCGGGGAGGGAAGGCCGGCAAAATCGACATGCCCGCTGCTTTCCGTGATATTCAGTGTTCCATCGGCGCTGAGAAAGGCCAGACCTCCCACGTCTTGAGGATCTTTGCCGTGCTCGATCGAGTCGATCAGTGAGGCAAGGGTGTCCTCTCCTTCGCCCATCACAACATAGTCGCAGTGATTGAGCGCCTCCCGGGGCATGAAAGTGACATGTGGCCCGCCCATTACAACCGTGGTACGGCTTTCTCTGAGCGAGTCGGCAAGTCGGTATGCCGATTCGATTGTGCTGGTGAGGGACCCGATTCCCACCACGTCGTAGGCCCAAAGGTCATCAGCGCGGACGGGCGAGAGGGCCTCGAAGAAGATATCGCAGTCATATCCCCTCTGCTTCAGCACAGCCCCCATGGTTGGGATTCCCACCCTCGGGAGGTATGTTCTGCTGAAGATATGCGTTGCAGGTGTCCCTGATTCAACAAGTGCTATTCTCAATCTCATGACAGAGCACTCCTTTCATCACGATCCCATTGTAAGAAGAGGTGCTTTCACCCTACCATGCAGGGGAGGAATAGCAAACCCTTTGCTCTTCTTTTACGTTTCCTTCTGCCAGGGTCACCGTTGAGCTTTTCGGTGACGGGGATTTCCCGGAGGCTGCGCTTATGTTTCCTTCCTTTGCTGAAAGCCCCATGTTGATGCTATAACAAGGGCTTGAGATGATGTCCGTCACCAAAATTCTTTGTCGCGCCGGGAAGAAGGTCTGCCATGCAGGGCGCCTGAGGTTCAGGCTGCAGGATCTCTCAGGCCTGAGCCGGGCGTAAAGGGACCTCTCCGGTGCTCAGGCTTGCGCCAGGGATGGCATCAAGAAGCTGCTCTCTGGACACCGACCTCCTGGCATAGCCGTAAGCCGCAAGCATCATGGCGAGCGCCATGTCCCGGGCGCGGGCGAAGAGGGTGTCCAGGGACACCTGTTTCTCGCTGCGGGCTTTGCTGTCGTAGTAGCTGACCGGGTCCTGAAGGCAGCCGGCGGGGTCGTTGATATCCGCGTAGAACAGGGAGAGCACCTCATAGCGTCGCAGGATGCCTAGCCCGCGGGAGAGTCTGAACGCGGCATACACCGCCCGGCTCTCGAAGAGCCGGTTGATGAAGAGCTGCTTGGAGAGTGTGTTCTCGAGCGCTCGTCTGGATGCGGAAAACCGGCGGCTGAGAAAGTCTTCGTACGCCAAGCCCCGCACGAGGCCTGCTCTGGTGAGGCGGTAGACGCGCAGGCGGTTGTTGATGCGTACGTCGAGGCAGGTCTCGATTCGGCGGTGAAGATATGCCGAGCGGCTTCTCCGCACCGGGTCTTCGTCATAGTAGTTGCCGGCAAGTGCATTGACCACCGGGTGAAACGTGATGTCCAGCGCGCAGTGGGTGACGTAGCCCAGGGCAAAGGCGATATCTCGCATACCGCGAGCATGATCGAGCACACTGAGCACGGCCTCGTTGGTGGGGGCCCCGCCCTTGCCGTGGAGGGTCTCCGAGATATCGGTGAGGGTCTGGCTGGATGCATAGAAGAAGGTGTCCGGGATGAACGACCCCAGGTAGTAGCAGCCGATGTGTTCGGATACGTCCCGGAGCAGCTGCCGGTCAGGGACGTGGTTCAGCGTCTCCTGGGCGAACCAGAGATGGGTGTTCTCCTTGGGCATGGCGATTTCCTCCTCCTAGCTATTCATTATACGGAGAAAGCGGCTGGGTGTAAACAACCCCGCCGAACCCGGCGATTGTAAAAGTGCTAGACAGGGGAACAAAAAAGACGAGGCCTCAAAAAGAATTGACGGGTGTGCGGAAACATGGAATCAATAGGCAAGTACTTGAGGTAAATCCTTATTTCTTTCTTTGAGGAGAGTTGTATGGAATCCGCGATCACTGAACCTGCCAGAGATGCATTTGACCGCATCTTCCACCCCAAGAGTGTTGCGGTCATCGGGGTTTCGGCCAGCGGGTACGCCTTCGGCACCGGAATACTAAGCTCGCTTAAGGCAATCGGGTTTGAGGGAAGACTCTATGCAGTGAATCCCAAGGGCGGCGAGTACAACGGGATGAAGATCTATACCGGCCTGAGCATGATACCCGAGCCAATCGATCTCGCCGTTATCGCAGTACCTGCCGAGCGTGTGCCCAATGCCCTCGAAGAGTGCAGGCGCATGGGCGTGGCCGGGGTCGAGATCCTCTCGGCCGGGTTCTCCGAGATCGGCACCGAGGCGGGCGCCCGCCTTGAACAGGAGATCAGGGACATTGCATCTCGCGGCATCAGGGTGGTCGGGCCCAACTGTTTCGGTATCTACTGCCCGCAAAGCGGCCTCACCCTCCTTCCCGGCCCGGACCTCTCCCGGAAGAGCGGGCCTGTAGGCTTCGTATCACAGAGCGGCGGCATGGCCATCGACTTCGCCCACATCGGCAAGTGGATGGGAGTAGGTTTTTCCAAGATGGTGAGCTTCGGCAACGGGGCCGACCTGAGGGAGACCGAGCTGCTCGAATACTTCGGCCGCGATCCCGAGACCCGGGTGATCGCCATGTACATCGAGGGCGTCAAGGACGGGAAGCGATTCTTTTCGGTGCTCAAGGACGTTGCCGCGAGAAAACCCGTGATCGTCAACAAGGGTGGGCTCACCGAGGCGGGCAGCAGGGCGGTGGAGAGCCATACCGCCTCCATGGGAGGCAGCAAGCGCATATGGGAGGCAGTGCTGAGGCAGGCCGGGGCCGTGCAGGTGGGAGACCTCTGGGAGATGGCGCAGACCTGCCTTGCCTTTTCCCTTCTACCTCCCCGGGTGTACGAGCATATCACCGTTGCAGGAGGCGGCGGGGCCTTGGGCGTGAGTGCATGCGATCAGGCGGAACTCTACGGTCTGAACATACCCCAGCTCGATCCTGAGATAACCAAGGCCATTCTCGAGCACCTGCCCAGACCCGGCTCCAGTGCAAAGAACCCCATCGACGCGGCAAACCCCTTTGTTGGGCCTCAGGCCTACCGGGAGGTCTTCCTCAAAGCGGCCGGAGACCAAAGGGTGGACGCCCAGATTCTTATCCAGCTCCTCTATCACTACAAGTCCCTGTCTTCGGCCATGGGTCTGTCTTCACCCAAGGAGATAGCCCCTTACCGGCAGCTGGCAGACGAGATGAAAGGTGTGGTCGATGCCACCGGCAAACCCCTCATGCTGGTGGTGCCCAACATCAAGCAGGGCGTGGAGTCCATGGACATCGAGGAGATGATCCGGGAGGCAAGGGCTATATTCCTGGACAGGGGTATTCCGGTGTTCGACGATCTGGGCCATTGTCTCAGGGCGCTGGGCCATGTCTCGCGGTATTATGCCCTCAGGAGGGCGCGGGGGTTATAGGGCCTTCGCACGGCCGCGGCATAGCACAACCCAGGCGTGCCGGCGGCACGGGTGTTTCTCCCGATTCCCCATACCCCCGTGTTAGTTCCTGGAGCACATGAGGCGACCCCTGGATGCCGTTATGAAAATTCCACCGGATATCCGGTCAGCCGGTTGACGGTCTGCCACGAGTATACAAGGGAAGGCCGTGGCTTTTTCATAATCGCTCCTTTGCTGATTCTCATTCAAGCTTGCTACAAAGGGCCTATTACCCATATCAGGCCTTGAATCCTCCTTCTAAAGTCGCTTCCCTTTCCCTCTCGTCTGTGACCATCCCATCTTGATAAGACAAGTATATTGACATATATTTTAAGATATGATATTTTCTAATAAAATATAGTGAATAAAACCAATTGGAGCTATTTGAGAGAACGGAGACCCTCACACCATGGACACTGATCAGATCATTTTGGGCTTCCTCATGTCCGGTCCGAAGAGCGGCTACAAGATAAAAAATATCACCGGCAGGCTGATGATGGCCTATAACCTGAGCCTCAACCAGATCTACCCCGCGCTTCGAAAGCTCGAGGCAGCGGACCTGGTGCGCAAAGAGGTGGTCATCCAGACAGGCAAGCCCAACAAGCACGTATATTCCATCACCGAGAAGGGAAGGAGGGAGTTCCTGAAATCCCTGGTTTCTCCCCCCATTCCGGTGGATTATCAGCTCGATTTCCTTACCAGGGCGTTCTTTTTCCGGTTTCTCACCCGCGAGCAGATCATCGAGCAGTTCGAAAAAGAGATCAGCTCGCTGGAAGAGCAACTGGAGGACCTGGGACACATGAAGGACGACGCGCAGCAGACAGGCGATGAAAACGGCCAGTTCATCTACCGGGTCATCGTGGGGATGCTCGAGATGCTCAGGGACGCGTATAGCGGCGAGCTGGAAAAAAGGAAACAACAATCGTAAAAAGACCTGCCCGGGCAAGCAGGGAAGGGCTTCCGGCTTGGAAAGCCGGATAAAAACATCAGAGGTGGGCGGTACAATGCATACATTTTTTCATCCCAATTCCGTTGTCGTCATAGGTGCTTCAAATTCACCCTTTAACCTGGGAGCGACCATCTGCAGGGCCTTGAACGAGTTCTCCTCGTGGAGCGGGGCGGTCTATGCCGTGAACCGCAAGGCGGAGACCGTGCATGGCTGCCAGGGATACGCATCCGTGACCGATATCCCGCAGGAGGTCGATCTGGCGGTGATCATCACCCCGGCCGCCGTGGTCCCGCAGTTTGTAGAGCAGTGCGCTGCAAAGGGCATCAAACACGTGATTATCGAAAGCTCGGGGTTTTCGGAGGGGGGCGAGCAGGGCAGGGCCATGCAGCGCCGGATCGATGAGATCGCCCGGGCCCATGGCATGCGGATCATGGGCCCCAACTGTCTGGGAGTGCTCAACACCCGGAATCAGTTCTGCTGCTTCTATGGTATCCAGGCAGAGGATTTCCACACCTTTGCCAATGAGAGCGGCGGGGTCTCCTACATCATCCAGAGCGGCGGGATCGTGGTGATCGTGCTGGAGTCGTTCACCACGGACGTGGTCAAGGCCAACAAGATCGTGAGCATCGGCAACAAGTCGGACATCGACGAGTCCGACGTGCTGGAATACTTCAACCGGGACGAGTCCACCGAGGTCATCGGAATGTACCTTGAGAACATCAAGGACGGCAGGAAGTTCATCGAGACGGCCCGGAGGGTTAGCAAGCCCATCCTGGTCTTCAAGGTCGGAAGAACCGGCGAGGGCGCCCGTGCAGCCATGTCGCACACCGCGGGCATGGCGAACAACGACTACATCTTCGACAAAGCCTGCACTCAGGCGGGCGTCATCCGGGTGAACTCCATCTCCGAGCTCCACGCCATGCCCAAGATCTTCACCCACATGCCGCCTCTGAAGGGCAAGAGGATCGCGGTGTTCACCAACTCGGGCGCCTTCGGCGGCATTACCGCCGATCTGCTGGTGCAGGCAGGCTTGGAGATGGCCCGCCTCTCTCCCGCCACCCAGGAGAAGCTGAGCAGGACCGGCCAGATCTTCAACGTGAAAAACCCCATCGATCTGGGTCCGGCCCTTTCCATGCAGACCTTCCTGGAGATCTTCGATATCCTGCTCTCATCCGACGAGGTGGACGGGCTCCTGCCGGTGCCGAGCCTCTGGCACCCCATGGTGATCGACGCCATTGTCGAGCTGGTGAAGAAATGCCATGCATATGGCAAGCCTGCAGCGATCTATACGCCCAACGCCGTGCACAAGACGGTGAGCTATCGGCAGAAGTATCAGGTGCCGCTCTTCGAGTCGCCCGAGGAGGCGGTCCGGGCACTGGAGGTCTCCTACCGGCAGCACCGTTATGCGGAAATGAAGGATGCGCTCCAAAACCTCGCCGGTGCCGGGCAGCAGGAAGAGCATCTGATCGCCCAGGGCACGCTCTGAGAGGGCCCGGTCATCGAGAAAGATTGTCTGCGGGATCGATCGGCCGGTTCCCTGTGGAAGACAGCGCTTCTTCGTATGCCTGAAGGGAACCCCGGTTCCCGCATATGCTCGAATGCGGGCAGGACCGGACCGCGCTCCCTTTTCCCGGCTCCCGGAAACGAACCTGTTCAAGCCTGCGTCAGGATGTAGTCTGTTTTTTCGTCCCCGGCGCGGGGATGATGGTCCTGAGGATATCCTCCTTGCCGATGATGCCCACGAGCCTGTTGTCTTCATCCACCACCGGGATGGTGTGGATCTTTTTATCCACCATGATCGTCGCGATATCCTCCACGGGTGTGTCGGGATGAACGCACACAGGGTCGGGGGTCATGGCGTGCTCGACCGTTGTGGCCGCGATCTTCTCCAGCTCTTTTTGCACCTGCCCGCTGGAGCGCAGGGGAATGAGCGCATCGAGCACCACGAAGTACGAGGGCAGGGGGATCTTCTTCTGCTGGGTGACGAGATCGTCCTGGCTGAGAATGCCCACGATGGCGCCGCTCTCGTCCACCACCGGAGCGCCGTTGATATGGTTGTCCATGAGAATTCCGGCTGCAGTGACGACCTCCATGCCGGGCGAAAGGGTGATGACCTTTGTGGACATGATGTCTTTTGCCGTGAGCATGCCTCCTCCTTCTCTTTTTCTTCATCTCTAAGATAGTGGAACACTCTATGATTTGCAAAGGAAAGTATCCTGATTCCTGATACCCCATGAACCCGTGGAAAGAAAGCCCGCGCACTAAAAAGCGGTCCGGGAGAGAGCAGCTGAGACGGGCACATTTCGTCCCTGTGTCAGGATGTTATCGACTTTGAGCAAAGCACGAGGTTGAATCCTTCCGGCAAAGAGTGGTATAAGCGGCAGCGCTCAATCGGTGAAAATGAAAGGGAAAAATTATGAAAATCGGCATCATAGGGCTCGAGAAGTCCGGCAAGACAACGATCTTCAATGCACTTACCGCTTCCGACGTGCAGACCAACGCCTATGCCTCGTCGCGGCCTGAACCGAACATGGCCGTAGTTGCGGTGGCAGACCCGCGGGTTGACCGGCTCAAGGAAATGTACCAGCCCCGGAAGACCACCTATGCAACCATCGAGTGCGTTGATTTCGTGAGCTTTTCGTCGGGAGAAGACAAGAAGGAGATCTTCACCGCATCCGAGCTGGCACTGGTGAAGACTGCCGACGCCCTTGCCCTGGTGCTGAGGAACTTCCATGACGAGATCGTCGACGGCATCCTGGGGCCGCCCGATCCCTTGGCCGACCTGGAGACGATTATCACCGAGCTCGTGCTCTCCGACCTCATCCTGGCCGAGAACCGGCTCGAGCGGATCGAGCACTATGTCAAGCGGGGTGCGTCTACCCCTGAGATGGAGATCGAGAAAAAGGCCCTGCTCAAGGTCCGCGAGACCCTGGAGAAGAATGCCCTCATCAGCTCTCTCGACCTCTCACCCGATGAGGTCAGGCAGCTTAGGGGGTTCCGCTTTCTCACAGAAAAGCCTTTGATGGTCATCGTGAACTCCGACGAGGAACGGTTCAACCATAGTAGAGACCTGCTGGCAGCCATCCAATGCACCATGCCCGCGGTCGAGTTTGCCGGCAGGTTCGAGATGGAACTCTCCAGGCTTTCCCCGGATGACGCCCGGGAATTCATGGAGGACATGGGCATCGAGACATCCGCCCGCGACCGGCTCACCATGCTCGCCTACCGGCTGCTGGGCTATATCACCTTCTTCACCGTGGGGCCTGACGAGGTCAAGGCGTGGACCGTCATGAAGGGCGATACGGCCGTGGATGCGGCGGGAGCGATCCATTCCGACCTTGCCCGGGGGTTCATCAGGGCGGAATGCTTTTCCTACGACGACCTCATCCGGCACGGCAGCGAAAAGGCCCTCAAGGACAAGGGGCTCTTCAGACTCGAGGGCAAGAGCTACCTGGTTCAGGACGGCGACATCATGAGCATCCGGTTCAGTGTGTAGCTGGAAAGATGCAACCCGCACGATTTCCGCTGCCTGAACAGTCGCCGGGCCGTCTGTTCACCCCGGGAGAAAAAGCCCTTGATCTTTCCCGGAATGCGCCGGTGTGATAACCTGATGTACGGGAGGGCATGGGAAAAGACGATGAAAACCGGGTATGAGCAGATCACTCCCTTTGTCACCAAGGACGGGTCAGTCGTCCGGGAGCTCATCCATCCCAGGCAGGGGGCGGATACCCGCCAGAGCCTCGCAGAGGCGACCGTCCTTCCAGGTTCCGAGACCGTTCTCCACTGCCACCATAAGGCAGAGGAGATCTACCATGTCACCCGGGGCCGGGGCACCATGACCCTGGGCGGTGAGATATTCGATATCGGGCAGGGAGACAGCATCCTCATCCCGCCGGGCACGCCCCACAGGCTTCGGAATTCCGGACAGGAGGATCTGGTGGTCCTGTGCTGCTGCTGTCCGCCCTATAGCCACGATGATACCGAGCTGCTCCCTGAAAAATAGGGGGCACTCCCGGGCGAGGTCGCATTCTCAATGGGGAGAACGCCCGTGGTTCTCCTTTTGCAGGTTCCCCGGGGCCATGCACTGTCAGCCGGCCGCCTGTTGCGATGACCGGCGCTCCGGCAGGAGGGACATCAGTTGGGGAGGGAAAGATGAAAAAGGTGGTCATCATCGCTGCGGCGGCCGGTCTGCTCGTTGCCGCATACCTGGTTCTGTCGCCTGATCAGCCGGTCCGGAATGCCGAGCACGCCAGGGGACCGATCGTCTGCTTCGGAGACAGTCTCACCTTTGGTACCGGGGCGTCTTTGGGCATGGATTATCCCTCCCAGCTCTCCGGCCTCCTGGGTGTCCCCGTGATCAACGCAGGCCGGCCGGGAGACACGACCGCAGACGCATTAAAGCGGCTCCACCAGGATGTCCTGTCCCACTCCCCGGGGATCGTGCTCATCACCCTGGGAGGCAACGACCTCAAGAACCGCCTTCCCCGGCAGGAGGCGTTCGCCAACCTCAAGGCGATCATCGAACAGATCCAGGAAAGCGGCGCCCTCGTGGTGGTAGGGGGCATCCGCGTGCCCCTGCTCGGCCGAGGCTTTGATGAAGAGTACGAGCGGGTGTGCAGCCAGACCGGGGCCCTGCTCATCCCGGACATCTTCGAGGGTCTGCTCGGGCGCGATGAATTCATGAGCGACCCCATCCACCCCAACAACGAGGGGTACCGGATCATTGCCGAACGCTTTCATGCAGCCCTGCGGCCGTATCTGTGAGGGCTCGTTTCAGGGAAGGGGGCTTCAGCGGGGTTTCTGTTGGCGAGGGATCGGTTATTAAAACGGTCCACGATTGCCTCCTCGAAGAACACGCGCTGCTCTTTCAGATGGGTTTCCGGGCTGCAGCCGGGAAATCACGGATTCTTTGCCGACTTTGCCCGGATTTTGAGGATATATGCGGAAGAAACATTCGATCGGGCCCGATCCGGGCCTATGGCCCGTTGCCCGGGAATCGGGTAGTCAGATATTCCGACAGGTTCGAAGATGCAGTTGCACTATTTAAGCAATTGATATTATTGTGATTGATGTTTCCCCGACACAGAAATGGAGTCGATAGTTTTTACATATTCAAGTGAAGAGGAACATCCGATCTCTTGAATGATTTATAAGTATATAATATTACTTAATAAAAACCAGTTGTCACACTTGGCTCGGTTTTTGCTGAAAATAATGAGGGGCATGTCCTCTGAAGGAGAACGGAAAAATGAGAAAAT
>Ga0208461_1000395_pt1 | contig 43568 bp, 26 predicted proteins | sample AD_JPNTR4_MetaG_FD_184448 | JGI IMG/M metagenome (GOLD analysis project Ga0208461, IMG submission 184448) | Active sludge microbial communities of municipal wastewater-treating anaerobic digesters from Japan - AD_JPNTR4_MetaG (SPAdes) (version 2) | ecosystem: Engineered > Bioreactor > Anaerobic...
CAAAGGTTCATCCATCGCCGGCTAGCCACCTGGCGCCAGGCTGAACAGCCACCGCACATTTTCATTTTTGGATGGTGTGCGCCAGCACATGGCGTCTCCTTCGAAAATAGAGATCAGCGGTCAGCCGTCAGCGAATCAGTGAAAAAGCGAATCTGTGAACCTCAGCCGCCCCGGAATGAATTCCGGGTCTGACAGGTCCCCAACAACGCGCTTCAGCGCGGTTTGCTTGTGTCAGGCTGGGGATTCCATCCCCAGACGTACCATCCCTGGCCGCGCCATCCCCAGCCGCCCCGGCCAATAGAGAAGCGTCTCTCGCGAGTGAAATCCCTCACCCACGAAAGACGCTTCTTCGTGCTGTATGGCTCCCCTCTCCGAGAGTGGTTGGGAGCGATGATTGAACTACGAGCGCCGTTTGCGCGCCAACCCCCACAACCCCAGCGCTGCGAGCGCCAACGGCAGCCCGAAGGCCGGCCCGCGCGCGCCGAAAGCGGCGAGTGCCACCGCGCTGGGATCCACGGGAGCCGTGCTCACCGGGCCGTGGAAAGTGCTCACGCCGTAAATATCCACGTCCTCCAGGCGGTAGAAGTACGTCGCGCCGGGCGTCACGCCCTCATCGAGCCACGTATACGTCGCGCCGAAGACTGCGCCGGGGTTCTGCGTGGGGATGAGCTCCGCGTTGAGGCGGGTCCACGGGCCGGCAGCCGACTCGCCGCGATAGAGGTTGAAGCCGAGATTGTCGAGCTCCTGCGCCGTCTCCCAGCTCACGGCTACGGCATCGCCGTCCCAGGCAGCGGAGAAGTCGGTGAGGTCAACGGCGGTGGGATCATTGTCACTCAAGGTGAAGGGCGAGAAGGTAGTCACTGTGCCTTTGACCCAGGTGCCTTCCCCGGTGCCGCCGCGAGTAATGCCGGTGGCTTGTACCCAGCTGCCACCGGAAAAGTGCCAGATATTTGGTGTGGTCTGACTATTTGCCTCTGCATCACGATAGTAGAGGGTGATTTCTGCCTGTTGCGAAGTCGTCGGACTGATGTCGAAGCAGCGCAGGACCGTGTTCTGCGTACCGGCGCAGGCCTGATTGCCCCAGACCGTCACCGTGGTATCGCCCATGTCGCCCTGCGGAGCGATGTCAACACCATAATACTTGGTGGAGCTGATGTTGAGGAAGGAGACAGTGCCAGAGCTCACTGCGCGTGTTTGCTTCAGCGCCCCGTTGTTGGTGAGGGTGCCGTTGACCGCCACTGTTGTAGGTACGACAACAGTCGCGCCAGTATTGATGGTGAGATTGTTGAAGGTTGTGGCGCTGCTCCCCCCGATGGTTTGTTCGGCGGTGCCGTTGAAGGTGACGAGACTACTACTGGCGGTGAAGGTGCCGTTGTTGGTCCAATTGCCTCCTATTGTTAGTCCCACAAAGGTACCCATGTTAATGGTAACCCCCGTTCCTAGCGTAAAGTCTCCTTTTATGGACGTAGCAGTTGAGCCGGTAAGAGATGAAGTTGACCAACTCCCCGATGTGCTTTCGAAAATGAGATTTCCATAGGTCTTACCAGACATGGATACAGCAGGTGTCAAGGTTGAGCTGCCGCGATAGATGAATGTACTTGCTGGATCTAACGTTCCTCTTGTGAGGGGTGTTGAAATGCCAGTGGTGGTGTTATGTATGAAAGTGGCACCTGAATTCAGAGTCCAAGCGTTAGAAGCGGATGGTGAGAAAGTCCCCTTATTTTCAACAATGCCGTTAATTACTAGATCAACGCCAGTCCCGTCGGCAATTGTCCATGTGGTTGCGCTATTGATTGAGACCTGACCGCCTGCCTCAATTGTTACTTGGTCAACCGTAACAGCGGCTGTCACGGTAACCGTATGGCCATTTCGGATGGAAATAGCACCACTAGCAGAAGTCGGAGTCGAGCTTGCAGCGACCCAGTTAGATCCGTCACAATACTCCCATGTAGCTGTAGCATTCCAGTTCCCGGTAGCTGCGGAACGATAATCTCCCAATGTTGAGCAAGCTTCCGCTGCCACCGGCTGCACCGGCAGCCTCCCCCACGCGCCCAACGCCAGCGCCAGGGCCATCAACACCATCACACTTTTGCGCAATAGCCGTTCCATGTCACTGATCTCCTTTCAGATACTATGTGGATCGAAGCGTTTTTCAACCGATTGCCTGCTTTCACAGAAGATGAATGGAAAGTGAGTTGCTGAAGACTTCGACAAAATTATAGCATGGATTTAATCCTTTGCCAAGCTTTCGCGTTCTGTCTCATCGTCTGGATCCTTGCCAGGCTTGACAATGCAGGTATAATAAGTGTGTAAGGTGAACTCAATAGTGTGGGACGGCGAGATTTCACTTCAGATCATCCCATGGAGGGGACTTTGACCGAGCTGGCTTCTATTTACCATCACGATCCCTCGATTGTCGCGCGCAACATTGCCGGGGAAGTCATCCTCGTGCCGATTCGCAATAACGTCGGTGATCTCGATAGCATCTACACCCTCAACGAAACGGCGGCCTTTGTCTGGGAGCGCCTTGATGGCGTTCGCACCCTTGCAGAGGTCGTCGCTGCCCTCGTAACCGAATACGAGGTCGAGCCCGCGCAAGCCGAGCGGGACGTCCTGGCCCTCATCGCGCAGCTGGAATCCGTGAAAGCAATCGCGCAGGGGTAGCCGATGGATTGCCCGCATATCCCCGAACTGGGCTATGGCGAGTTCAGCAAGCGGCTCCATGAGAAAATCGCCGGGCAACGGCTGCCGATATCAGGGACTCTCGAGGTCACTTACCGCTGTAATGTGAGGTGTATACATTGTTATGTGGGAGACGCGCGCTTTAATGTATCACCGCGGCCTGAATCGAGCTATGGCGAGATTTGCCGTATTTTGGATGAGATTGCAGATGAAGGGTGTTTGTGGCTGCTATTGACAGGGGGAGAGCCCTTTACCCGCAGTGATTTTCTGGATATTTATACGTATGCCAAGCGCAAGGGATTGTTGCTAACGGTATTTACTAATGGTACTTTGCTAACTCCGGCGATCGTGGATTACTTGCGTGAATGGCCGCCTTTTGCGACTGAAATAACACTTTACGGTTATACGCAAGAAACATATGAGCGTATTACGGGGATTCCGGGGTCGCATGCGCGGTGCATGCGCGGCGTCGAGTTGTTATTAGATCGTGGCATTCCCCTCCGGTTAAAAACCGTGGTGATGAAGGAGAACATCCATGAACTGGATGCATTGAAGTCTTTTGCTGAAAGTTTGGGGGTACAGTTTTATTTTGATCCGATGGTGCACGGAACTTTAGATCATCATCACGGGCCGGTGAAGCAGCGTTTGACAGCTGCGGAGATTGTAGCCATTGATATGGCCGATTCAAAACGCCGGGAGGCATGGAAGCGGCTTTACGAAACTACTCTGTCCACTCACATAGACTCACAAGCAAGATATGCGTGTGGGGCGGGGATGAATGCTTTTGTGATTGATCCCTATGGTTATCTGGGGTTATGTATGATTTCTCGGGGACCTGGCTATGATTTACGTCAGGGTTCGTTTGCTGAGGGATGGCGAGTGGCAATCCCTGCTGAACGTGAGCGACCTGCCTCTCTGGATCAAGTGTGCGCCGAGTGTGGCCTTCGTTTGTTTTGTGGGCAATGTCCAGGGTGGTCGTTGTGTGAGAATGGTACGGAAGATCAGCATGTAGACTTTCTGTGCCAGCTTGCACATCTTCGTATTGCATCATTAGCATTGAGTCAGCGTTAGTTAGTCATTACTATTCTCAGGAGGGACATCATGAATTCGAGCATTGAGAGCACACGCAAGCTGTACGTTCGACCGGTGGTGGAAGAGGTGCAAATGGTGGCTGAAGAGGCCGTTTTGGCGACTTGCAAAAACAACGCTGGTGCTTCAGGAGAGTCTTCATGCCAGGCTGCAGGCGATCTCGGTTGTACTTCTTCTGCACGTAGCTAGTGGCATCTCAATAGGGCAAGCCGTCTTTTCAACCAATGGTTATGGAGATTCGTTATTGCATTGCTGATTTTACGTTGGGTTTGAGGCAAGCAGAATCTGGGCCTTGGGTTCTGGTTCGGGAGCCCTTTGAGCGTTTTATCGTACAACATGATCCCGAGATTTCTCTCTCTGTTCTCAAGGGATTCCCGGAATTAGGCCTGGCGCACAAAATTTTCGACTCTGGGCAGCGCTGGTCTCTATGGCATGATCGGGCAGGGCACAAAGCCCTCCACGTAAAATCCTTTGGGCTTGACCCTGCCTGTGTGTTGATCTTGCCTGTAGCTGATGAGGGAGGCCGGCTATATGTTGCTCCACAGGGCGATTATTTTGGGCGGCCGATTTTTCCATTGGATTTTCCTCTGAGTGAGGTGTGTGCCATTGATTGGCTTGCGCAGCACAATGGGATGGTGATGCACGCCACCGCTATTAAGGATGGCGATCAGGGTTATCTGTTTGTTGGATTCTCAGGGGCGGGGAAGACCACTACGGCGACCTTGTGGGCTTCGACTGTGTCCGATGCAATTCCGCTCAGCGATGATCGGATTGTGCTGCGCAAACGAGAGGGGCGTTTTCAAATCTATGGTACGCCTTGGTGGGGGGTGGGGCATTTTGCTTCGCCTGAATCTGTGCCTTTGACGGGTGTATTTATTCTTCGTCATGCTGAAGAAAACACCTTGAGGCAGCTTCGTCCACGAGAGGCCGTCTCGCAACTGCTTGTGCGCACTTTTGCGCCGCTGTGGGACGCCGCTGGCATGGCAGCGACTTTGGACCTTTTCCATGAGTTGAGTGAAACAGTGCCCTGTTTTGAATTTGGCTTTAAACCTGACGCCAGTGCTGTAGAATGCATTCGCTCTCACCGTTGGACCTAGCTCGAGATTTGTCTGCAGACAACGCAGGCGTGAACTGTGGCACATCTTATGGTGTGCCACAGTTTTGTTTAGCTTCATTAAATAAAAAATGTTTTATTATTATAGGTTATTATATAATAATAGTTTGAAATGGTGAGTGCAGGGGGGAGAAATGAAGGCAGCTAAGTGGGGACGGGCATGGTGCGGGATCTTATTGGCATTTGCGGTTTTGGGATCTGGTGCTCATTATGGTGTCGTCAGGCCGGCAATGTCGCTGGCTGAGCAAGAGGATTTATTCACGATGGCACGTAGGGAGCCTCTGCCTGACGATCATCCTGCTGCAAACCAGCCTGACGACGAAAACACGGTCCGGGTTCTTTCCTCTGATCAGACTGGTGTAGTATTGGAAATTTCTACGCCTGAATATCGGCTGTTGCCCGGTAAAGATGCAGCAGGGGCTTGCTGGGAGCTCCTATCGAACGGTTATGAATTGGCTGGAGAGGCGGGTGCGCCTGCATTGCCGATAAAAGGAGCGATGATTGGCATCCCGCAAGACGCTGATATTCAAATAACAGTGCTTGACGCCGATGTAATAGATGTTCCTGGCTCCTACGTGCTTTGCCCTGTTGAAACGCCTATCGTGAGCACTGATATTCAGAATCCGCTGCCGGATTTTGTTGCTTCAGAACGGCTTCGTAACGTGCACTACTATAATATGGACAAATTTAGCCCAGAGATGTACGTGAGTGTAGAGTCCACGGGCTTTATTCGCAGTCAGAGGGTTGCGGAGATAAAAATCGCTCCTTTTGCTTATAATCCCGTCTCGGGAAAATTGCATCACCTGAGACGTATTCAGGTAAAAATCAGCTTTATGCCATTGAATCTTCGTCATGATAATGAGACTTTAGCAAAGTCATATGTGGATGAAGGCATTTTTGAAGAGGTACTACGGCAGACGCTTTTGAATTATGCTGAGGCTCAAATGTGGCGAGAACCCTCACAAGCCACTGCTGTCAGATCGTTTGCCGTGCAAGATTCCAGTCCGGCATATCGCCTTTCCGTCACGACTCCAGGGTTGTATCGGATTACACGCGCGGATTTGCAAGCGGCCGATCCCGCTGTGGATCTTAGCCTTGTTGATCCACGGACTATTCATATTTCAAAGCAAGGTCATGAAATTGCCATTTTTATTGAGGGTGAGGAGGATGGATCTTTTGATGCCGGCGATGCAATTTATTTCTATGGGGAGGAGATCAATACCAAGTATACCAGGACCAACATTTATTGGCTGAAGTGGGATCAATTCCCAGGATTGCGGATGGCTACTCTTGATGGCACGCCTTCAGGCGCTCCTGTTCCACCGTATTACCACACAACTCGCCGTTTTGAGGTTGATAGTGAGTATCACTCCTCTTACCCGGACAGCTATGGTGATCACTGGTATTGGAACTATGTTTATTATCCCAGCGTACCTTCTCGAACTTACACCCTTACTGTGCCCGATGTGGCTTCTGTGCCTTTGACTGCTACGCTAAGTGGGCTGTTTAAGGGGTATAGCGCTACGCCCTATCATTCCATTGCTGTTTCCGTAACCAATCACTTGGTGTATTCTGCTACTTGGCCTTCTGGTGCTGTTCAGGAATTTAGCCGGCAATTTCCTCAAACATATTTGACTTCTGGCAATAACAATCTGGAGGTCAGGGGAGGAAAAGCATGGACGGCGCCTGTTTCTTCCGATGTGTTTTATACCAACTGGTTTGTGCTTGACTATTATGCCAGGTATTTAGCGCAGAGTGATATGGCGTTTTTTGCTGGGGACCGTGTCGGTACATGGCAGTATCAAGTGCCGGGTTTTACATCGGGCACAATATGGACTTTCGATATTTCCAATCCTACGCGCCCGATACGGATTTTGAATGCGACAGTTACGCTTGTTGATGGTTTATACCGACTGGATTTTCAGCAGACGCTCACTACAGTCACACGCGACTATTTTGCCCTGACTCCCGCGCGATTCTCCACTCCTTTGAGCATCACCCGTGATGCTCCGTCTAATTTGCGGAGTACAGATAATGGGGCAGATTATGTCATCATCGCCCATCCGGACTTTTATAACGCCATGCAGTCGTTAGTGGATTACCATACACAACAAGGCATGCGTGTGACCCTCGTTGATGTTCAAGACATATATGATGAATTTGCCTACGGTCTTTTCGATCCTGAGGCTATCCGGTCTTTCCTGGCGTATGCATATGCTAATTGGCAGGCGCCGGCCCCGCTCTATGTCTTGCTTGTCGGCGATGGTAACTATGATCCCAAGAATAACTTGGGGCTTGGGGAGCCCAACTACGTACCTCCTTATTTATTAGATATTGACCCTTGGGTAGGTGAGACGGCAGCTGATAACCGCTATGTCTCAATTCATGGGGATGATATTTGGCCCGATATGTATTTGGGACGATTCCCTGTGCAGACTGCTGCGCAAGCAACGGTCATGGTCAACAAAGTCCTGGCTTATGAGCAAATGCCTGAAAGTGGAGATTGGAACCGCAAAATTTTGTTTGTCGCTGACAACGCAGATTCGGGAGGTAATTTTGGAGCCCTCTCCGATGTTATTGCCAATACCTATGTTCCTACGCCGTATGTGAACGACAAGGTGTACTGGGGCGTTACTCACACCAATCTGACTTCGGCGCGGAGTGCTATACAACAGGCGATGAACGCAGGGCGGCTGATAGTGAATTATGTTGGACACGGCAGCACGAGAGGGTGGGCTAGCGAAAATCTTTGGCATCGGGATTATGTCGCAGCGATGTCCAACGGCGGTAGACTCCCCTTTATGGTTCCTATGACATGTGCAGAAGGTTATTACATCTTCCCGCCACTGTCTGGCACTAACATGGCTTCACTCGGCGAGACTGTGACGCGCGTGGAAGGTAAAGGCGCTATTGCAAGTTGGTCACCGACGGGTTACGGCCTTGCAACGGGCCATGATATCATGAATCGTGCTTTATTCACGGCCATTTTCTTCGAGGACGTCACTGCCCTGGGCCCGGCCACGACGCTGGGGAAGCTGGCCCTCGCCGGCATGGGACACGATTACCTCATCGAAACCTACCTCCTCTTCGGCGATCCCGCCCTGCGGCTCAACGTCTTGCCCGCCGATGTCGCGCTCTCGCAGACGGTGACCCCCACCACGCCGCTGTACCCCGGCGACTGGCTCACCTACACGCTCACCTTCACCAATACCGGCCCGGCGCGCGCTAACAACGTCGTGATCGAAGACCTCTTGCCCGCGATGTTGCTCACCCCCGCCGTCACTTCGTCCGGCGCGACGATTACGCCCCGCCCCGACACTCGCTTCGTCTGGGACACGGCTGACCTGGTCCCCGGCGCGGGCGGCAGGATTACGATCACCGCCCAGGTGCCCCTCGATTACGTCGGGACCTTCACCCACACGGCGACCATCCGCACCACCGCCCGTGAGACGGCGACCCTCAACAACAGCGCCTCTCTCACCACTCAGGTGATCGCGGCGGACGTGGAGATCCTCAAGACCGGCCCGCATTCCGCTCTGCCCGGCCAGACCATCGAGTACGTCCTCAACTATGGCAATGTGGGGACCGCTCCCGCCGTCGGCGTAGTGATCACCGACCTGCTGCGCGCGGAGCTGCTCAATCCCGTCGTCACGTCCTCCGGTCCTGCCATCACGCCGCGGCCGGGACAGACCTTTGTGTGGGACGTGGCGCCGCTTCCTCCAGGCGCGCGGGGATGCATCACGATCACCGCAGACGTGAGCTCTGCTTTCCTGGGCGGCGTCCTTTCCAATCAGTCCAGGATTTCCACGTCCTCGCCGGAGGTGCAGAAGGGGAACAACGTCTCCGCCATCGTGGCGACTGGCGTCCTCGTACCCGACCTCATCGTGGAGCAATTTGGCCCCGCCGTGGCGCTGCCGGGGATGGACGTCACCTACGTCGTGACGTACGTGAATCTGGGAAATGAGATTGCCAGCGGCGTCGTCATTACCGACCTGCTGCCCGCAGCTCTCCAGAATGTGACGGTGTCCTCGGCGGGGGCGGTCATTACCCTGTGTGTGAGCGGCGCCTACGTCTGGAATGTGGCGGATCTGCCGCCTGCTGCGGGGGGAAGGATCACCCTCACGGGGACGATCGCGCCGGAGTTCCGGGGGACGCTGGTGAACACGGCGACCATCGCCGCGAAAACCCCCGATAGCCATCCGGGTGACAACACCGCCGCGCTTTCGACCTTCGTCTCCATCGCGGATGTGACGATCGCCAAAATCGGCCCGACGGCGGTGCTTGCCGGCGAGCGCCTCACCTACACGCTGGCCTTCACCAACACCGATAACGCTCCGGCGACCGGCGTCGTCATCACCGATACGCTGCCGCCAGAGCTCTTGGGGGTGAACGTGACCTCCTCGCTGCCGGGGGTGACGGCGCGACCGGGGACGTCCTTTGTCTGGGAGGTGCCGGATCTGGCGCCCGGCGCGGGCGGGACGCTCACCATCGCCGGTCGAGTATCCCCTCTCTACCGGGGTGCGCTTTTCAATCAGGCGCGGATCGCTGCCGCGTCGCCTGAGACTACGACCGCGAATAACACCTCGGCGCGCGTCGAGACCTTCGTCTCCAGGCCCGATGTGACGATCGCCAAGATCGGCCCGGCGCAGGTAAGTCCGGGCGACGTGATGACCTATACGCTGGTGTACACCAACACCGATAACGGCCTGGCGACGGGGGTGGTGATCACCGATGTGCTGCCCGCGACGTTGATGACCCCGACGGTGACATATGCCGACGCGACGATCACGCCGCGGGCGGGGACGACGTTTGTGTGGGACGTGGCGGACCTCGCGCCGGGCGCGGGTGGCGTGATCACCCTCACGGCTCGCGTGCGGGCGGACGCTTCCGCTGACCTGGTCAACACGGCGTGGATTGCGGCTGCCAACGAGCTCAACACGGCGAACAACGGCAGCGCGCCGGTCGTGACGCAGCTCCTTCTGCCGGACGTGCTGATTCAGAAGCGCGGCCCGGCCACGGCGGCGTCGGGGGACAGTATCACCTATCGGCTGACTTTTACCAACGTCGGGACTTCTCTGGCGCGGGGTGTGGTGATCACTGATGTGCTGCCTGAGCCGCTGCAGGGGGCGAGTTTCACCGCTTCGGGTGCAGCGGTCACGCCGCGGGAGGGGACGACGTTTGTGTGGGACGTGGCGGACCTCGCGCCGGACGTGGGCGGCGTCCTGACGATCACAGCGACGGTGGACGCCGCTTACGCGGGCGCGCTCACCAACACCGCGAGCATCGCTACCTCAAGCTTCGAGAGCGATGCGGATCACAACAGCGCCCAGCTCGTCACGCAGATCACCCGCTCGTACCGGGTCTATCTGCCGTTGGTGGTGCGTCAGTCCCCTTGAGCGCGGCCGTTCTATCTGATTTGAGCCGCGAGTCCGGGGTCAGGCGTGAGGGGATGCCTGACCCCGGATTTTTGATGCTCCGCTCAGAACTGCGTCAGGCTGCCGTCCCGCCGCGCGAGACGCACCGCCTGACGGAAGGCGACCATGCTCAGCGGGAGCAGGACCGCTGCAAAGCCTGCCAGGATGGCGGTCTCGCGCCACAAATCGGCCAGCGACGCGCCGTTCAGCAGCGCGCGGCGCATGGCCTCGAGCGCGTGTGTGAGGGGGAAGAACTGCGCCGCCAGGCGTAACCAGCCCGGCAGCACGCTGATGGGGTAGTAAACCCCGCCTAACAACGTGGACAGGCTGGAAAACATGAAGGAGACCGGATCCCCACGTTTGAGGACCATGATGAACGAGGCGGAAAGGATCCCGATGCCGCTCATCGCCAGCACCGTCATCCCCAAAATGACCAGCGCCGAGAGCACATTGGCCTGTTGCAGGTTGGCGCCGAAGAGCAACACCCCCATCGTCAGGTAAATGACGACCCGCAAGGTCGTGAACAGAAATTCCCACAGGCTGGAGGAGAGCAGGATCGTGGGAAGGCGCGTCGGCGTCATCAGCAGCGCCTCCAGCGTGCCGGAGACCTGCCCCGAACGGATGACGCTAGAGAAAGTGTTGAGCGCTACGCTCTGATAGCCGGTGAAGGCCATGCCGATCAGCACGAAGGAAAAGTAATTCCCCCCGTATTGCTCCAGAAAGCTGGAGGCTCCCGGCGTGAGCAACTGCGAGATGAAGTAGAAGGACGTCGTGGAGAACAGGATCCCCAGCAGCTGCAGCACAAAGCCGAAGCGGTAGCTGGTCTCCATCAGAAAGTCCCGCCGCAGGAACAGGAGCGGCTTGTTGAGCCTGGCCCGCAGACGTCGCCAGGGCGTGCCGGCGCGAGGCGGTGCTGCCGGGGAGGCCGGGGGCTGCGACGCAGGGAGGGGCAGCGCCAGAGCGGCGTCCGTCTCCGGCGCCGGCGGGGGGGAAGCTGGCGCGCTATCCAGTTCGGCGACGAGGTCTTCCCACGAGGGCGGCGTGAACGTGATGTGCTCAACGGCGCCGCCGTGCTGCTCGATGGCTTCCAGGAGCGGGGACAGCGGCGCTTTGTTCCCCTGAGGCAGGGACAACGTCACGACCGCGACCCCCGGCGCGGCGCTCTCCTCCATCTTCATCTCGACGGTTTCCGCCTCCGCAAGCTCCGTCAGCCAGAGCGGATCGAAGCCCCGTACTTCAAGGCGGCAGCGCTCCTGGGGGCGGAGCAACCCGCGCAGCTGTGCGGGCGACGCCGCCATGTGCAGCTCTCCTTTGACCATCACCGCGGCGCTGTCGCAGAGCTCGATGGCTTCGTGCAGATCGTGGGTCACCAAAAAGACCGTGCGCTGTTCCTCGCGGGCCTGCCGCTGCACGACTTGTCGGAAGCGGGCGGCGGCGAGCGGATCGAGGCTGCGGGTAGGTTCGTCGAGGAAGAGCAGGGTGGGGCGATGCAGCAGGCTGCAGGCCAGGGCTAGGCTGTGTTTCATGCCGGTGGAGTAGGCATCGAAGCGCCGGTCGAGATAGCGTCCGAGATCCAGCAATTCGGCCAGTTCGGCGATGCGTGCCTCGCTTTCGGCGGGTGTGATCCCGTGCAGGCCGGCGTAGAAGCGAAGATTCTCCCGCCCCGTCAGGCGCCAGTAGAAGTGCCGTTCGTTCCCCGTCATCAGCCCGACGGTGCGCTTGATGGTGTTCTCCTGGGTGAGGGGGATGCCGTGAAGGTACGCCGTCCCCGAGGTTGGCAGGATCAGCGTGCACAGCGTTTTGACCAGCGTGGTTTTGCCGGCGCCGTTGGGACCCACCAGGCCGAAAATCTGGCCGGGCGCGATGCGGAGGTTGACCCGGTTGACTGCCAGCGTGCCTTCCTCCGTGGCGCTGCCGTGGAGGAGGCGCCTGAAGCGCGGCGGCGGGGCAAACCATTTGGTGAGCTCATGTGTTTCAATGGCCGGTGGTGTCACGACGTCATTCCTTCGTTCGCGCATTCATACACGCCCATGTGCATACGTGCCCACGTGTCCACGTGCCCACGTGCCCACGTGCCGATGTGTCCATGTGTCTTCGTTATTTTCACTCGCTTTTTCGCCTTTTCACTTTTTCGCCTTTTCGCTTTCTCGCCTTTTCGCCTTCTCGCCTTTTCGCTTTTCCGCTGTTCCGACGCGCTACGGGCGCATTATAGTCTCGCCGGCAACAGGAGCAAGGTCGCTGCGACGACGTCCGCGACTTGTCATCCCGCCATATCCGGTATATAATTTCAGTAAATCAGCCATTGCAGAAAAACAGAAAGTGAGGTTCGACATGACGTTGCCCACCACGGTGCAGGTGCGCCAGCGGGGGACATTGACTCTTCCCGCTGACATTCGTGAGCGGTACCACATTCAGCCCGGCGATAGCTATCACCTCGTGGACCTGGACGGTGTGCTGGTGTTAACTCCCCTCGCGCCGCTGGTGCCCGAACTGGCGCGGGAGATCGAGCGCGCTCGCCTCGAGGCGGGCCTGAGCATCGAAGAGCTGTTGGAAGATCTCCGCGCTCAACGTGAGCGCTACACCGCCGAAAAGTTCGGCGCTGAAGAATGAGGGGACGCGGGTGAGTAAACTCCGCGTTTTCGTGGACGCCGACGTGCTCTTTGCCGGGTCTGCCTCCCCCAGCACCCAGGGCGCGAGTCACATTCTCCTGGTGATGGGGGAACTCACCCTCATCGAAGGCCTCACCTCCGAGCAGGCCGTGATTGAGGCCGAGCGCGCTCTGGAGGCCAAATTGCCGGCGAAATTGCCGGAGTTCCGCCTGTTGGTGAGCCGCGCCCTGCGCGTCGTCCCCGATCCGACGCCCATGGAAGTCCGTGCTTGCGCCGGGCAGGCTCATCCCAAAGATCTGCCGCTGCTCGCCGCCGCTCTGCGCGAGGGGTGTTCGTGTTTCGTGACGTTCAACACGCGGCATTACTTCCCCGCTCATGAGGCCATCAAAATCTTGCGACCCGGGGATTTGATCCTCACTATCCGCCAGACGCTTAGTCAGCTGTAAAAGGGCGTTTTCGCTCTGGCCCCTGCTGTGGAGGGTCCTGGAGATTCAAGCGCGCTTTTGCCCACGCAAATCCCCCCTCTGCGGCGGTGCGTAGAGGGGGGATGAAGCGCCAGGCCGGGGGCTGCCCTATGGAATGCAGAGCCGGGTGCCGGCGTAGATCGTATCGCTCCAGAGGCCGTTGGCCCGCTTGAGCGCTTCTACCGTCGTCCCATAGCGCCGGGCGAGCGAGAACAGCGTGTCGCCATAGCGCACCCAATGCGTGAAGCGGCACCCAGAAGGCGGCAGCACGTCGGATCCCGTTTGCCGATTCTTGAGCGTGACCACACTGCAAATCCCCGTCGCGCTCAGGGTGACAGTCTGTCGCTGCGGCGTGACCGGCGTCCAGCCGGTCTGCAGCGTCTCCGAGATCACGTAGGCGCCCGGCGTCAGGCCGTTGAAGCGCACATGCCCCGTTCCATCGGTCGTGCCGGTCTGCGTTGTCCCGCCATACGCCGGCTTGATGGCGATCTGCCAGCCAGGGAGGCCCGCATTATCCCAGGCATCCCGCTTGTAGATGTCCACGCAGGCGTAGTCGGTCTTGTTCTTGAAGCGGACGTGCTCGCAGACCAGGGGCCGGGTCACGTTCACATCGAATTCCGCCGCCGTCACCGGTTCCCACCCTTGCTGCGGCACCTCCGAGAGATGCCATGTGCCCATGCCCAGCTGATGGAACTGGAAGAAGCCGTTTTTGTCGGTGACTGTCGTGTATTCCTCGCCGGCGTCGTTCCGCGCCTTGATGGTCCAGCCGGGGAGGCCCTGGTCCAGCTGGTTGATCTTGTACCCATCCACGCAGCCGAGCGCTTCATTCTTGAAGGTCACCGTCACACATCGCCCGGGCGTTGTGACCTCCACCGTCGTCTCTGATGCGCCGAGGGCGCGCCAGTTGGGGAGCACCTCCTCCTTGACGCGCCACTGCCCGAGCGCCAGATTGTCGAAGGTCGCCAGGCCGGCGCTGTTCGTGACTCTGGTGATCCCCGCCTGCGTCCCGTCGGGGCGGGTGAGGCTGACTTTCCAGCCGGCGAGGGGCTTACCGGCAGCGTCTACTTTGATGACTTGAATGCAGCCCGTGTGTACCTGTTTGTTCACGAATTGGAGGCTCTGGCAGACGCCCGGCACGCGCGGCGCGATCAGCGTCACGCGCTGCTGATTGGTGTAGCCGGGTGCCGGTAGCCAGCCGACACGCGACTCCTCCGTCACCGTCCAGACGCCCGTGCTGAGATGGGTGAAGCGCAGCCTTCCCTGTCCATCTGTGACGCCGTTGACCGTCGTCAGCTGGGACATTGCGGTGATGTTCCATCCCGGAATGCCCACTGGCTGCGCGAAGCCCATTTTCCCGTCGGCGTCGAGTTTGATCACGTCCAGGCAGGGTTGGGCTTCCAGTTTCATGCGCACCTCGGCGCAGGCGCTCCCGCTGCCGCTCAGCGTTACCGTGAACGACGCGGGCGTGAAGGGCACCCAGCCGGCAGGCACCTCAAGCTCCACGGTGTAGGTTCCGCCTTGCAGCCCGTCGAATTTGAAAGCGCCTTTAGCGTCCACCACCTTCGTCTGCGGGGCGCCGCCTTCGCGGGTGACCCGCACGGTCCAGCCGGCGCCTTGGGGCTGATGATACGTGTCAATGACATACCCCGAAATGCAGGTGCCGCCTTGTCCTGCCTGGGGAGGTTCCGCTGCCGCGGTTCCGTTGTCACCGCCGGAAGCGAGGAGAGCCGGTTCGGCGGCTGCCGGCGCGAGGGCGATGGCCGCTGGCGCCTCTTGCGGCGCCGCTTCCCCGGCGCTTGCCGGCGCGATGCCCGCGATCGGCGCGGGGTTGGGGGAGGTTGTCTCGGCAGCAACCAGGCTTGTGGCCAGCGCCAAAATAGCGACAATTCCCAGGATGATGAAGAACCAGCGTGATTTCATGGCTACCTCCTTTTGTAAAGGGCTTGATGGGTAGAAAATGCGAGTGACGGATGCAATTAAATCTTATCATGATTTCTGTTTCAGTGCAAGGGGCCAGAATTTCATAGAGCGCCTTGTGGTGGATAGCGAATCGGCGAATCTCAGAATCACTTGCATGACCTATGTACCGCGAACTTCAGGCCGCTCCTTCGAAAATAGAGATCAGCGAGTCAGCAGTCAGCGAATCAGTGAAAAAGCGAAAAGGCGAATAAGCGAAAAAATCACTTGCGTGGCAAATGTAACGCAAACTTCAGGCCACTCTCAGGCCGCCCCGGAATGAATTCCGGGTCTGACAGGTCCCCAACAACGCGCTTCAGCGCGGTTGGCTCGTGTCGAACCGGCGAGTCGCCGCAGCCTCTGCGCACGGTTACGACTCACGCCTCACAGGGTTACTGTCCAGCCACTGACTGAAAAACGCAAGATTTCCTGGCGACCCTTGAGGATTGAGTATCAACTTTTGCCCCCTATCCTCTGGCCCCTTCCCGTCGCATTTTGTGCGGGGGGAAGGGGGCTTTTTTTTGTGGTTTTTTTGCAGGCAGGCGCAGCCCGCCTGCAAAACCCCTATTTTTTCCCTCTCCCCAACGGCGTAGGCGCCGTTGGGGAGAGGGTAGGGGGAGGGGCAAAAGCTACAGATCACAAAGGTGCATCCATCGCCGTCTAGTTACCTGGCGCCAGGCTGAACAGTTACATTACTCTTTAAACTTCATCAGCGCGGTTGGCTTTTGCCTGGCTGGGGATGGAATCCCTGGCTTACCTAAAGTGCTCACTGTCCAAAAACCGTTATAATAGGCTTGATTCGGAAATCAGCGAAAAGGCGAAAAAGCGAAAAGGCGAAAAGGTGAGTGAGCGAGAAGGCGAACCGGTAGATGAGGATGAGCCCAAATTTTGCCTTGGCGCTTTCCCGTCACTCTGCGTCTTTCATGTTCTCCGTGATGAACACTGTCTGCGAAATCTGTGGATAATTTCCGAGTGAGGCATATCTGTCATGACTGACACGCAGTTCTCTGACCAAAACGTCCCTGGCGCTGCCCGCGATCCGCAGCCGATCATCCGCGCGGGTGGCGTGTTGTTTGGGCTGATCTATGCCCTCAGTTTCGCTTTGCTGATCTGGGGGCGCGAGGGAGTGTTGTTCGCACGCAGCTCTGCCGAATGGCCCTGGTTGCACCTGGCCGCAGGCCTCCTACCGGCTTTGCTGCTCGGCGCTGCGGCGGGCTGGATTGCCACGCTGAGCTCCTCCATGACCTGGAGCGTGGCGATTTGGATTCTGGCAGGCGCGGCGTTCGGCTGGCTGGCGGGACATGTCCCCTGCGAGGGCGCGAGTTTCATCGCCGGCCTGCTCGATCCGCGCGTTGCTGGCCTGCAGCTGTTCCCGTTCACCCATTCTCACGAGGTGCGCACCTGGTTGGTGATGGCGTGCCTGGGAGCCGTGGGGGCGGCGGCGGGGGTTGCGCAGCCGCAACTGGTCGAAGCGCTTTGGGATCGCCTGGGCCCAGAAGGGAAAGAGGCTCGCGGCGGACGGCTCTGGCTGCTTCTCGGCGCCAGGGCCTGGCTATTGCTGCCGATGGGAGTGCTGCTGGCGTTGCTGCCCATGCTGGCCGTCAACGAGCTGCTCAGCAATCCCCGGCTGACCCCGCTGCGGCGGACCGATCTGCTGATCCAGACCGCGCTGACCGGCGGGGAGGCGAAGGTGCAGGCCGAGGCGCTCAATGTCAATGCCGTGCGGCGTTACGGGGCGCGCTTCACGCCGACTTACGTGCAGCACTTCGTGGAATTTGCCGGCGACACCGAGACCCTCTATACCGCTTCTGTGGACGTTGACTTTGACAATGGCTTCGTGATGCGCTGCAGCGTCGTCGGGCCGTCCGTTTCCTCTTGCGTGGACGCCTCGGAGCTCTACCCCGTCTGGATGCAGGCATTGATCACCGGCGCGTTGGAGGGGACGCAGCCCTGGCGCAAGTTGGGACAGCCGTTGCGGGTAGCGGACGCCGTCGAGACGGAGCTGGCCGCATACCGTGAGGCGCTGACAGGAACGTACACCGTCCAGCGCAGCGCTCAGCGCGGCGGCCTGCTGTGGCTGGAGGCGCGCTTTGACGGCGGGACGACGGTCACCTGCCGTTTCCGTGGCGCCATGCCGGTCACCGTTGAGGCGTGTGAGGTCAACGCTTTGTAGGGTCCGCTGTCTCTCCGACTGTTGAAGATTAAAAATCAACTTTTATCCCCCTATTGGCATACTTTTCTGTGGGGTTTTGCGGGCGGGCGCAGCCCGCCCGCAAAACCCCATGATTTTTTCGCCCCTTCCCCAGCGGCATTGCCGCTGGGGAGGGGGTAGGGGGAGGGGAAACCTGAAAGCTGCGGATTGCAAAGATTTACCAATTTCAGCCTGGCTACTTGGGCCAGGCTGAACAGTTATCTGGAAACAACACCGGGCCTCGCTACATCTGGCGAGACCCGGTTGTGTGAGGAGGAAATGATCTAGACTTTTACCGCGAACCCTGCAAGCGCGGGTCGAGCACGTCGCGCAGGGCGTCGCCCACCAGGTTCCACGCCAGCACAAAGAGAATCAACGTCACGCCGGGGTAGACCACGATGTACCAGTACGTGCTCAGGTTCGTCATCCAGTCCCGCGCGAACGAGAGCAACTGTCCCCAGTCAGCATAGCCGACCTCAGCCCCGATGCCCAGGAAGCTGAGCCCGGCGAAAGTGATCACGTAGCTGCCGATGCGCATCGAACCCAGCACCAGCGTGGGGAAGATGGCGTTGGGCAGCACGTGTCGGAAAAGGATGCGCCCATCCTTCACGCCGGTGACGCGGGCAGCCAGGACGTACTCCCGCTCGCGCACGGAGAGAATATCGCTCCGTAACAGACGGGCGAAACCCGTCCAGCTGAAGGCCATCAGCGCGATCATGGGCGCGAGGATGCCCTTCCCCAGCACCGGCGTGAGCACCGCGGAAAGCGTCATGGCTGCCAGCGTGAAGGGGAAGGCCATGAACACATCGGCGATACGCATGATCACCATATCCACGGCGCCGCCATAGTAGGCCGAGATCGCGCCCAATGCGATTCCCACAATTGCGCCGACCGCGGTGATGAGCAGGCCAACCTGCAGGGCCGTGCGCGTCCCCCAGATCACCCCATACCAGATGTCCCATTGTCCGCTGGCAGTGCCCATGATGTGAACCCATTGATTCTCTTTATCGGCGGGCATCACATATTTCCACCAGAAGGGAATGGGAGGCTGCCGGGTCTTCCAGATCGTTCCCGGCGGCTGCGGGACCGCGCCATAGCCATCGCGGGGAATGCGGTAGGGATCTTGCCCTTCCCTTACCGGCGCGAGCACGGGCGCCGCGAGGGCAATCAGCACAAAGAGGCCCAACAGCACCAGCCCTAACACCGAGATGGGGTTTCTGAGCAGATTTCTCAGGATCCGATACGTGTCGTGGCCCAGAAAGCGCTCAATCCGGCCCATCTCCTTGTATTTTCGCGCCGGCGCCCCGATGGTAGCTTCGTCTACAGTCATGTTTCTTTGCCTCCTGCCCTAATCCAGCCGCACGCGCGGGTCAATATAGGCATATAAAATATCTACGACCAGGTTCGCCAGCACCAGGATCAGGCCGTTGAGGAGTACAAACGCCAGCACCGTGATTACGTCGAGATTGACGGCGGCGCGCGCTGCTGCCATGCCGATACCGGGATAGTTGAAGACTGTTTCCACGATGACGACCCCGCTCAACAGGCCTACGACCGTGTTACCGCTTAAAGTGACGACCGGCATCAGGCCATTGGGCAAAGCGTGCTTACGGATGACAACCCGTTCAGAGAGGCCTTTGGCGCGCGCGGTGACAATGTAATCCTGGCGCAGCGTCTCCAGCATCGAGGAGCGGGTGACCCGCAGGGTGAGGGCCCACCACAAATAGGCCAGCGTGATGACGGGGAGAATCAGATGCCGCAGGGCGTCCCAAAGCACGTCGAAGCGCAGGTTCAGCAGTGAATCCAACACGATCAGCTTCGTGTAACTGTGGAACGCCGGCGAATTGATGACCTGATCGGCCCAATCCGAAACCCGTCCTGGGGGGAACCATCCCGTTGCTGCATAGAAGGCCATCAACAGCAGCAAGCCGAAGACAAAGTCAGGCAGGGACCAGCCAATGATGCCGAAAATGCGCACGATATGGTCGAGCGGCTTGTTGTGGTAGACCGCGCCGATGACCCCCAGGAAAATCCCGCCGGCGACGACGGGGAGCACCGCGAGCAGCGCCATCTCCAGCGTGGCGGGAAAACGGCGCGCCAGCAGATCCCCGACGGGCTGCGAGGCCGTGCGGGAATAGCCGAAATCGCCGCGCAAGATGCCGCCCCGGATTTCGCCGCTTTGGGGATCTTTGAAACCCACCAACCAGCGCCAGTATTGCACATGAATGGGCTGATCCAGACCGTAGCGCTTGATGATTCCCTGCAAGGCCTGGTCGTTCTTGGGAATATCGCGCACGTAGAGCGCCGAACGCTCGACGGGGCTGAGCGCCTGCAACATGGCAAAGATGAGCACCGTGACCCCAAACAACAGCAGGGGCACCATCAAGAGCCGGCGAATGATGTAATTGAGCATTGATCATTTCCTCCAGGTGGGGCAGGGAAGCCCGCCTGCGCGCGCTTCCCTGCCCAGAGTGATACGTACTCGTTTTACTGCTTGGTGAGCGTGTAGAAGCGGTTATCCCACCCGTAGATGGGGTTGTAGTAGTAGCCGCCCACCCAGCGCTGCTGATAGTGGCGCCCGGTGGCCACAGCCAGGCGGATCGCCGGCGCGTATTCGTAGTCCTTGGCGGTCGCCTGCTGATAGATCTCGGCGCGCTTGTCGTTGTCGGTCTCGCTCACGCCGGCGTTCACCAGGGCGAGGAATTCATCGTACATCTCCTGCGGCAGCATCTGCCGGGAGGCGTACGTGCCGACGAGGAAGGGCTGCGCCCAGTTGTGCGGGTCGTGCAGGTCCTCGATCCAGCCGCTGATGAAGATGGGGAGCTTGCTCGCGCGCTGCGCTGCCAGGAAGCTCGGCCAGGGCAGGCCGATGATTTCGACCTGGAACTTGGGGTCAATGTCGGCGAAGTTCGCCTGCAGAATCTGAGCCACGGTCTGGCGGGTCACATTGCCCGTGTTGTAGGCGATCTGCATGCGGAAACCCTTCTCCCACACCTGGCCATCCCAGGCCTGCTGCAGCTCCGCGGCGCATTTGTCGGGGTCGTGGGTGTACTTCGGGCCGTTGGGGTCGTAACCGATCATGCCCGGGATTAAGAAGCCGGAGACCTGGACTGCCTCACCGTTGAGCGCATCATTGATGTAGGCGTCCCAGTCGAAGCAGTAGTTGAAGGCCTTACGGACATGGATGTCGGAGAAGAAGTCGGGGGGAATGCCGTTGCCGTCCAGCTGCCCGCTGCCGATGTAGTTATTGCCGCCCTCGGCGTTGATGTTGAAGGTGAAGAACGCATCCGTGCGGGTGGCGCTCGGCATGCCCTTGAACAGGCGCAGCGGTTGATCGCTCTTGATTTCGCAGTCGAACCCGTCGGTCTCCGCGTTGTACTCGCACCACTCGCCGACCATCGGGTCAACCTGTGCGAAACTTTCGCCCGGCACGGCGGCGATGTCCGCATCACCGGCCTGGAGCATGGCGTAGCGGGTACCCCACTCGCTGATGCCCTTCTCCACGATGCGGTCAATGGTGGGCTGCGTCGGGCCGCCGGGGAAGGTCGGCTCGGTGCGCCACCAGTTGGCATTGCGGACGAGCACTTTCTGTTCGCCAGGGGTCCAGCTTTCCAGCTTGTAGGCGCCGGTGCCGTTGACCTTGTCGCGCAGCGGCGTGGTCTCAGGGGTCACCCCGTAGTAGTTCTGCCAGGTGGCGCAATCGCCATCCCAGGTGCCATTCTCGATAGCCCAATCCTTGTCCAGGATGGAGCCCCAGCTTTGCGCCAGGGTGGGCAGGAAGGGGCCCCAGGGGAGCGCCAGGTTGAAGGTGACGGTGCCCGCCGCTTCATCGTACTGGATGGCATTCGTGACCCGTTCGCAGGCCGCCACGAGCGCCGCGGGATCCGCAGCCTTCAGGGCCTCGGGGTCATCATCCAGCGCGCCGGTCGGATCCACCAGCTCGGCCACGTCAAACGTGCCGACGCCGAAGAACGGCTCGGTGAACAGCCACTGCGGCGAGGCGGTGTTGCCCTGCAGCACGCCACGCTGGAGGCTGTAGGCCACGTCCTCAGCGGTCAGATCGGCGCCGTTGTGGAACTTGACGCCCTTGCGGATGGTGAACGTGTAGGTCTTGCCATCGTCCGAGACGGTCCAGTCGGTCGCCAGCGAGGGGACGAACTCGGTCGCCTTGGGGCCGGCATAGGTGACCAGCTGGTCATAGACGTTGAGGATGATGGCGTCGCCATCACTCTCATAGTTGAGGGCCGGGTCCAACGAGTCAATGCCCTCGCTGATCGTGACCACATTCAGGGTGGTAGGATCAGGGGACTTGAACTCCTTGGCCTCTACCGGGGCAGGAGTCGCAGTCACGACGACCTCCACGACTCCCCCTTCCTTTTCGACCGTGACGACCACGGTTTCGACCACTTTTTCGGGCGTAGGCGTAGGCCCGCAGGCCGCCAACATCATGCTGGCTACCAGCAGCACACTCGCAATGGCCCACCAGGTTTTCTTAGACATGAACTCCTCCTTCAAAGTCTAGTGAGATTAGATGTACAACACAACACATAACAGGGAACATACTGCACTTCTCGATACACATCACCTCCTTTCATGACGCATCAACGTATCATGCATGACGCATCACGCCTTGCCCTTCAGCAGATGGCAGGCGCAAAAATGGCCCGGCGCGATCTCGACAATGTCTGGCTCCACCTCGAAGCAGGTGTCGAAGACCTTGGGGCAGCGTGTGTTGAAGTTACAGCCCTTGGGCGGATTGGCGGGACTGGGCAGGTCCCCCTCCAGGATGATGCGGTGACGCTTTTCCTCGACCACCGGATCGGGAACAGGGACTGCTGAGAGCAGCGCCTGCGTGTAGGGGTGCTGCGGGTTACTGTAGAGCGTGTCCCGGTCGGTGAGCTCCACAATCTTGCCCAGGTACATCACTGCCACCCGGTTGCTGATGTGGCGCACCATGCTCAGATCGTGCGCGATGAACACATACGTCAGCCCCAGCTTCTCCTGGAGATCTTCCAGCAGGTTGACGACTTGCGCCTGGATCGAGACATCCAGCGCCGAGATCGGCTCATCGCAGATGATGAGATCGGGATTGAGCGCCAGCGCGCGGGCCAGGCCGATGCGTTGCCGCTGGCCGCCGGAGAATTCGTGCGGATAACGGCGCATGAAATCCGGGTTCAGGCCCACCAGTTCCAACAGTTCTGCCACGCGATCCTTGCGTTCCTCCCCGGCGGCGATGTGGAAGACTTCCAACGGCTCACCGACGATGCGGAAGACGCTCATGCGGGGATTCAGCGAAGCGTAGGGGTCCTGGAAGATCATCTGCATCTTCTGGCGCATTTGCCGCAGGGACTCGCCCTTGAGCAGCGCCATGTCATGCCCGAGGAAATCCACGCGCCCCGCCGTCGGTTCATAGAGGCGGATGATGGTGCGGCCTGTCGTGGTCTTGCCGCAGCCGCTTTCACCGACTAGGCCCAGGGTCTCCCCTCGATGGACATCAAAGCTCACGCCGTCCACGGCTTTGACATCCCCTACGTGCTTTTGGAACACACCACGGTTGATGGGGAAATACTTCTTCAAATTTTCCACGCGCAGCACGACTTCGCGCGTGTCGGTTGGGGACGTAACGGGGACAGCCATGGTCATTGTATTCTCCTCACCTTCTCTGTTTCCCAGCAGGCAGCCACATGCCCTGGACCGACGTCTTCCAGAACCGGTGTCTCGAAATTACACCGTTCTACGCGGTAGGCGCAGCGCGGGGCGAAGGGGCATCCCTGGGGCAGGCCCAACAGGTCCGGCGGTTCGCCTTTGATGGAGTACAGCCGGTGCGTGTGGTCACGTCGCGCGGCAGGGAGGGAGCCCAGCAGCCCGACGGTGTAAGGGTGCCGGGGATTGCCATAGATTTCCTTGACGGGGCCGGATTCGATGATGCTGCCGGCGTACATCACGTTCACCCGGCGGGCCATGCCGGCGACGATCCCCAGGTCATGCGTGATCCAGATCACCGCCATGCCGAGCTTCTCCTGCAAGCGTTTGACGAGTTCCACAATCTGGGCCTGGATGGTGACGTCGAGGGCCGTGGTGGGCTCATCGGCGATCAGCAGGCTGGGGTTACACGAGAGCGCCATCGCGATCATCGCGCGTTGGCGCATGCCGCCGGAGAACTGATGGGGATAGTCGTCCAGCCGCTGTTGGGCTTCGGGGATGCCTACCAGCACCAGCAATTCCCCCGCCCGTTCGCGGGCAGTTTTGTTATCCATGCCCTGGTGCAGCTTGAGCGCTTCCATGATCTGGTACCCAATGGTCAGCACCGGGTTGAGCGAGGTCATGGGGTCCTGGAAGATCATGGCGATTTCGGCGCCGCGCACCCGTCGCATCTCGTCCTCGGTGAGGTGGAGCAGGTCGCGTCCCTGGAAGAAAACCTCGCCGCCGGTGATTTTCCCTGGCGGATCGGGAATCAACCGCATGATGGAGAGCGCGTGAACGCTCTTGCCGCAACCGCTTTCACCTACCACGCCCAACGTGTCGCCTTCGTCCATGGTGTACGAAATGCCGTTGACCGCATGGACGACACCGTCCTCGGTGTGGAATTGCGTCTCCAGTTTTCTAATGTCCAACAGATGTTGTGAGGCCGATTGTGTTTGCTGTCCCGTCATGCGTTTTTAACTCCTCAAAGAATGGCTGATTGCTTTGCGGCTTCCCTCATGTTTCCCGCCGTTATCGTAGGGTTACAATGTTTGACTCGCTTTTGTCTATATTGGCGATCGTCATGCCTTATCAGCATGTATACTTTCTTGTCCTGGGCTCAGTTCAATTGCGGAAGCGAAGATTTGGGAAAAAGGTGATTTCGAGAGACACGCGGGCTTCAAGGGGGAAGTGTCTGGCAGGCAATGTGTGTTGTGACGCCGTGTCGCTGCAATGCACGTTCGCAGTTCGGGGAAAACATCCCCCATGGCGGGCGTCTGGTTGACTTTGGTTGAAGCATCGTCATTGGCGCCGATTGCGCTCTCCACATGGTATGGACTCTCATACGCGATTTAGATTGCCGAAGCTAACCATAGGCTATATTATATCCCGTCTGTGGATAAGTCAATTGACATTTGTATCCCTGTGATAGGCTTTTATCAAAGACAGCGGACGTCTGGGGAGGGGACGCGCGCTCGTGCAGTTGGCCTTTTGGTGAACTGTGCTACACTTTTCCGCTGAGCGTGCGCAACGTGGATACGTGTTCAGGTGTGAAGGTGTGAACGTGCGAACGTAAGCGATTCGCCGACTCGCTGATTCGCTTTCTCGCTTTCTCGCTTTCTCGCTTTTTCGCTGATTCGCTGATCTCTACTTTCGAGGGAGGGTTGATCCCATGTACTTCGACATGCCGTTAGAGGCGTTGCAGTCCTACCGCCCGCCGCTGGAGGAGCCGACGGATTTCGAGGCCTTCTGGCAGGCGACGCTTGCCGAGACGCGCGCTTTCCCCCTCGCCCCCCGCTTCGAGGCCGTGGATTACGGCTTGCGGCGCATGGAGGTCTTCGACGTGACCTTCGCCGGCTATGGCGGGCAGCCCATCAAGGGATGGTTACTGCTGCCGCGTGAGCGCTCCGGTCCGCTGCCGTGTGTGGTCGAATACATTGGCTATGGCGGCGGACGTGGTTTTCCTACCGAATGGCTGTTATGGAGCAGCGTCGGCTTTGCCCATCTGGTGATGGACACGCGCGGACAGGGGAGCACCTGGCGCCATGGCGATACACCCGATGGAGCGCTGGAAGGGATTGCTCCTCATCATCCCGGCTACATGACGCAGGGGATTCTCGATCCTCACACGTACTATTACCGTCGCGTGTTTGCCGATGCCGTGCGGGCCGTGGAAACCGCCCGCGCCCATCCGGCAGTGGATGCGGCGCGGGTCGCCGTCGCGGGGGGCAGTCAGGGCGGCGGCATCACCCTGGCGGTGAGCGGCCTCGTTCCCGATGTGGCGGCAGCGTTGCCCGACGTCCCCTTCCTCTGTCACTACCGCCGCGCGGTGGAGGTCACCGACCGCGATCCCTATCACGAGCTGACCCGCTATTGCAAGATCCATCGTGAGCAGGCGGAGACGGTCTTCCGCACGCTGGCTTACTTCGACGGCGTGAATTTCGCCGCGCGCGCCAAGGCACCGGCGCTCTTTTCCGTGGGGCTGATGGATGACGTCTGTCCGCCTTCGACGGTGTACGCGGCCTATAACACTTACGCCGGCCCCAAAGAGATTTGCATCTGGCCCTTCAACCAACACGAGGGCGGCGGCGCCCATCAAACCCTGGAGCAAATTCGCTTTCTCAACGCCTTGTGGGGGTAGACTGGATACTGGAAGCTGGTTGCCATCACCCATCACCCCATTACCCCATTACCCATTACTTTTTTCAGAGAGGAATCCATGAAAAACCGTTATGTCACGGAAGAAGCTTTCGATTCGCAGGCACTGCATCGCCAGGAGACGGTATTCACCATCGGTAACGGCTATCTGGGGACGCGCGGCGCGTTCGAAGAGGGGTATCCTGGCGAACAGGCAATGACCTTGATCCATGGATTGTTCGACGACACCCCCATCGTCCACACGGAGCTGGTCAACGCTCCCAATTGGATCCACTTCGTCGTCGTGATCGGCGGCGAACGCTTCCGCATGGAGCAGGGGACCGTGCTGGCATACCGCCGCGAGCTGGATCTGGCGACGGGGGTGTTGCGGCGCACGGTGCGCTGGCGCAGCCCCGCCGGGCATACGGTGGAGCTTGCCTTCGAGCGCTTCGCCAGCCTGGCCGATGAGCATGTGCTGGCCGTGCGGTGCCGGCTCACGTCGGTGGATTTCAGCGGGCCGGTAGAGTTCCGCGCGGGCCTGCCCGGCTTCGTGGAAAACCTCGGCCTGCTGCACTGGGAGTGGCGGGATCAGGGAGTGTTGGATCCCGGCAGCGTTTACCTGGAACTGCGGACGCGCGGGTCCCTGCAGGCGTTGGGAATGGCGGCGCATCTCTCAGTGGAGGGCGGCGCGGCGACGCTCACCGCGCAGGATTGCGACTGGCTCCCGACGCTCATCGCGGCCACGGAGATCCAGCCGGGGCAGACGCTGGTCGTGGACAAGCTGGTTACGGTCTACACCGGACGCGATGTCCCGGATGTGCGCGCTGCGGCGCATTACAAATTGCAGCAGGCAGTTGCCGCCGGCTATGAGGCGCTGCGCGCGGACAGTGAGGCGGCGTGGGATGCCGAATGGGAGTCCGCCGATGTCACCATCGAGGGCGAGGATGAGGCCGACCTGGCGTTGCGCTACAGCCTGTTCCAGCTGCTGATCGCCGCGCCGCACAACGACGATCGGGTAAGCATCCCCGCCAAGGCGTTGAGTGGCTGGGGCTATCGCGGCCATGTCTTTTGGGACACCGAAATCTTCATGCTGCCCTTCTTCATTTTTGCCCGACCGGCGCTGGCGCGTAACATGCTGCATTACCGCTATCACACTCTTCCCGGAGCGCGGCGCAAGGCGCAGGAGAACGGCTACGAGGGCGCGATGTTCGCCTGGGAGAGCGCCGCGACCGGTGACGAGACTACCCCGCGGTGGGTCCCCGGACCGGACGGCGGCCTGATTCGCATCTGGTGCGGCGACATCGAGCTGCACATCACCGCCGATGTGGCCTATGCCGTGATGCAATACTGGCGCGCGACCGGCGATGATGCCTTTATGCGCGATTACGGCGCGGAAATCCTGCTCGACACGGCGCGTTTTTGGGGCTCCCGCGCTGAATGGCACGCCGACGCCGAACGCTACGAAATCCATGATGTGATTGGCCCCGACGAATATCACGATCACGTCCACAACAACGCCTACACCAATCGCATGGCAGTCTGGAATCTGCAGACGGCCTTGGAGGTCTTGGATTGGCTGCGCGCCTGTGCGCCGGAGAAGGCCGCCGAGCTGGAACGGGCGCTGGACCTGGCCCCTTCGCGGCTGGAGCACTGGCGGGACATCATCGCGCGGATGTTCATCCCGGTGGACCCGGTGACCGGCTTGATCGAGCAATTTGAGGGCTTTTTCAACCTGAAATCGGTGGACCTGGCAGATTACGAGCCGCGCACCAAATCTATGCAATTCCTGTTGGGCATTGAGGAGACGCAGCAGTATCAGATTCTCAAGCAGCCCGACGTGTTGATGCTGTTATATCTCCTGGAATCCGAGTACGATGCCGAGACGATCAAGCGCGCCTGGGATTATTACACCCCGCGCACGGACCTGAGCTACGGTTCCTCGCTGGGGCCGGCAATTCAGGCCGCGCTGGCGGCGCGACAGGGGGAGGTGGCGGCGGCGTATCAGCACTTCATCCATTCCGCGCGCACCGATCTGCAGGATGTGCGGGGCAACACCCACGAGGGCATTCACGCCGCGACGGCGGGCGGCGTGTGGCAGGCGGTGGTGTTCGGCTTTGGCGGCATCCGTCTGACCGAAAATGGCCTGACTGCCACGCCGCGTCTCCCTCAGGGGTGGTCGCGCTTGCGTTTCCGCCTCTACTATCACGGTCGTCCCTACGACTTCGATCTGCGGGCGGAGTGAGCGCGGCCTGTGTCGGGGCCGCGCGCTTCCCTGAGGCGCAGCTCGCCGCTCTTGGCTCTTGACAAAGATACATTTCACGCTTATAATGGTATAAAGTTATACCAATGTGCCTCATGGGATGCCAGAGAGGGCGATGATAGACCGCAATTCACCGATCCCAATCTATTATCAGCTGACGTGCTACTTCAAGGAGCTGATTGAAATGGGCGAGCTGCGCCCAGGCGATCGGTTGCCCACGGAAATGGAGTTGTGCGAGCGGCATCGTGTCAGTCGCGCGCCGGTGCGGCGGGCGCTCACCGATTTGGCGCGCGAAGGGTACATCTATCGTCGCGCCGGGCAGGGAACTTTTGTGGCCCCCGTCAACACCTCTCAAGAAGGGCAGCTGGAGCTGCGGCTGGTGACGCATCACGACATTCGCTGGTTGGCGACACTGGAGCAGGCTGTCTATCTGTGGAATCAGCTGCATCCCGAGCAGCGCGTGCGCATCAATTCCACCATTTCTTCGCGTAGTGATTTCCATCACGTGCTGCGACGGTTGGTAGCGCAGGGTAAGGCGCCTGACATTGCTCCGATGGATTATGTGTGGATCTGCGACTATGCTCTGGGGGGGTACCTCACCCCGGCGGATGCGCTGGATGCCCGCTGGACCCGACGGCTCTGCGAGGGCCTGGAGCCCCTGGTTCATCAGGGCAATGAGGCCGACGGCAGTCTGTACGGCCTGCCGGTGCAGACAGATGTGACCGGTCTGTGGTATCGCAAGGACTGGTTCGAGCAAGAGGGACTCACGCCGCCCCAAACCTGGCCCGAGTGGCTGGCGCTCCTGGATTATTTTGCCCGCCCGGAAGTGATGCAACGCCTGGGGCACCGCTATGTCACGGCTTTCCCGGTGAGCGAACTCGGCGGCGAAGCCACGGTCAACCTGTTGATCCCTTTCGTGTGGGGGGCCGAGGCCAGCGGCGCGACCACCCCCGGCGAGGGCGCCCTGGCGACGTTGTTGCCGGGCCTGCAGGAGGCACTGCGTTTTCTGCGGGAGATCACGCTTACCCGGCGGCACCTCCTGCCGCCGAATATGGCGGATACCCCCTGGTGGGATTTTCCCCCGTTGCTTTCGCAGGGAGTGGTGCCCATGATTTTGGGCGGGACTTACGAGTGGCCGCGCATTCAAGAAGACAGCGATTGGGAGGATGAAGATGAGGTCACTCGTCACCTGGGTTTCGTCCCGGTGCCGCGTCCGATGCTGGAAACGCCTCCCAGTTGTTCTCTCGGCGGGACGAGTTGGGCCATCCTGGAGCAATCTTCCAATCACGAATTGAGTTTTGAAATCCTGAAGCTCGCCGCGAGCGCGGAGCTCTCGGCGGAATTCTGCGTGGAGAACCTGCAACTCTCGCCCTATCGCGCGGTCAATGAAAATCTCATTTCGCCGCAACATCCCTGGCTGACGTTGATTGCGCCCTTGTTGCACTATGCGCGGTTGCGGCCGCAGCGGGTGAATTACATGCAGCTGTCGCGGGTGCTCCAGGATACGGTGTATCGCGCCCTGTGGCAGGGAGCGGCAGTGGAGGAGACGCTGCGCCATACGACGCGCTTGTTGCAGATCCTCGTCGGCGACGCCTGTTAACGGGGGACCGGCAAGAGCGTGAAGCGACAGCGAGAGTGTTTCCATTCGCATAAGCTTGAGGTCGAGTTTGGCGTTGGCAGTGTTGAGGGCGAGCTCGCACGAGTTCTTCTTTTAAGGAAAGGGGGTGATGGTCGGGTCAAAAAACTGCGAGAATTCGTTTCACGTTTTCGATAATCGTTAACCCAGTTTCCAGTATTTTCTTAGGAGGAGATCGCATGAAGAAGCAACTGTTTACCGTGCTTGGCGCATTGATTGTGCTGTCAATGCTGCTCTCTGCCTGCGGCGGGACCACGACCCCCACGCCGACGACGGCGCCGACTCAGGAAGCGACGACGGCGCCGACTCAGGAAGCGACGGAAGCGCCCGTGCCCGCGAAGTATAAGCAGGCTCCCATGCTCGATAGCTGGGACCTGCCGCCCGTTGAGGAACGCCTGCCCGTGGCCGAGGACATCATGGTGATCAAGCCGTGGGATTCCATCGGCAAGTACGGCGGCACCTGGAACACGGTGACCTGGTGGGCCGGCGCCGGCAACATCAAGATGAAGCTGTACGATCCGCCCGTTCGCTGGAAGGCTGACCTCACCGGCTACGAGCCGGGCCTGCTCATCAAGATGCCTGAGTGGTCCGACGATGGCAAGACCATCACCTTCACCTTCCGCCGGGGCATCAAGTGGTCGGATGGTGTGCCCTTCACGACCGCCGATCTGAAGTTCTGGTGGGAAGACCTGGCCTTGAATGAGAACTACAAGACCTCGACCGTCCCGTGGTGGGCGCGCAACAGTGACGGCACCCCCATCACCATGGAATTCCCCGACGACATCACCTGGGTGCTGCATTTCGATAAACCGCAGTATATCATGCCCTACATCCTGGCGCAGGGTACCTGGGAGTGGGAGCCGCTGATGAAGCCGGCGCACTTCCTCAAGCAGTATCATCCTGACTACGACGGCAAGCCCGGTGAGGAGGGGTACACGGAGCTCGATCGGATGGATCGCTGGTTCGAGACCCCCGGTTATCCCTGCCTCATGGCCTGGTGCTTGAAGGAGTACAAGGCTGGCGAGTCTCTGCTCCTGGAGCGCAACCCCTACTACTGGAAGGTAGACACCGAGGGCAATCAGCTGCCCTACATTGACTACATCCGCACGGAGCTGGTGGAGGATTCCGAGGTCCGCTTGCTGCAGGTCGCGCAGGGCCGCTACGACTGCGTCTTCCGCTACAACGGCAGCCCGCGTGACACACCCTTCCTGCTCGAGAATGCGGAAGCCGGCAACTACCGGCTGGTGCCCGGCTGGATGAACGGCGCGGGCGCGTGGCCGGGGATCATTGTCAACCAGGACTTCCACCGCGACATGGAGTACGATCCGGCCAAGGAGTCTGAGGAGGACAAGGAAATTCGCGCCCTCTTGCGCAATCACGACTTCATGGTCGGCCTCTCCTATGCGATGGATCGCCAGCGCGTGTTGGATGTGGTCTGGGACGGCCTCGGCGAGGTGAAGAACTTCACCATCAGCCCGCAGTCCCCGCACTTCGCCAGCGAAGAGGGCAAGAAGGTGTTCCAGGAGTGGGCGAATGCCTACGTCGAGTACAGCCCCGACAAGGCCAAGGCTGCCTTCGACAAGGCCGGCTTCGTGGACGCTGATGGCGACGGCTGGCGCGACCTGCCCAGCGGCAAGCCCTTCACCCTCGTTCTCCAGGTGAATGACTGGAGCGACCCGAAAGTCAACACCGACTTCGGCGAAGTCTACAAGCTGAATCTCGAGGACGTGGGCGTCAAGGTGTTGATTGATAACGCTGTCGGTACGGCCGATGGCGGCATCAATCGTGATAACGGCCTGTTCATGCTGGCCACGACGCACGCTTCGGAGCTCGACCTCTGGACTTACCCCGACTGGATTTTCCCGGTCCGGGGTGTGGGCGAGGGGACCCGCGCCTTCCCGATGGAGGGGCAGTACTACAAGACCGGCGGCGAGCAGGGCTGGAAGCCTGAGCCTGGCAGCCCCGCCGAAACGCTCCAGAACCTCTATCGCCAGGGTCTGCAGGAGCCTAGCGAGGAGAAGCGCCACGAGATCATCTGGGAAGCCGTGAGGATCTACATTGACCAGGGGCCCTTCATCATCGGCGCGACCGGCGACCAACCGCAGCCTGTGGTCTGCAAGAATTACTTCAAGAACGTCTACGAGTACGGTGTGCTCGGCCCGTGGGCGCCTGGTACTCCTGGCAACTCGAATCCTGAACAGTACTACATGGATAAGTAGTTGTCTGGTTGCCAGTGGAGGTGTGCCTGTGGCGGGTGGGTTCCTGCCCGCCACAGGATTCTTTGAAAAGATCTCTTTCCACCGCGTGACGAAAATGGCGTCCTGAAAGCGAACTAAAGTTCGCGCCACATCTGTCACGCGAGTGATTTTTAGATTGCTGATTTTAGAAGGAGGTAGCGATGCTGTCATATATCGCGAGACGTATCCTCTATATGGTGATCATGATCATATTGGTCTCCTTCGTCAGTTTTCTTATCATTGACCTCCCCCCCGGCGATTACCTGACCATCAAAATGCAGCAGTTACAAGCGCAGGGCGACCTCAGTGCGATACGGCGCATGGACGAGTATCGCGCGCGGTACAAGCTCGATCAACCCTTGCTGACGCGCTACTGGAACTGGATCACCAACTTTGTCAAGGGGGATTTCGGGGAGTCATTCGAGTTCGAGCGGCCAGTCAGGGAGATCATTGGGCAGCGTGCCCTGATGTCCGTGTTGTTAGCGCTCTTCAGTATCATCATTGTTTGGTGTCTGGCGATTCCTATTGGCGTCTACTCCGCCACGCATCAGTATTCTATCGGCGATCAAATTGTCACCACACTGAGTTTCCTGGGATTGGGAATGCCCGGCTTTCTCCTGGCGCTGTTGGTGCTGTTCTTCGCCATGATGGTGCTGAAAGTAGAGGTCGGTGGGCTGTTCTCGCGCGAGTTCGTGGACGCTCCCTGGAGTATGGCTAAGGTTTGGGATCTGCTCAAGCACCTGTGGATTCCGGCGCTGATCAGCAGTGTGACCGGCACGGCCAGCCTCGTCCGCATCATGCGCGGGAACCTGCTGGAGACTCTCGGTCAGCCCTTTGTGGAGGCGGCCCGCGCGCGCGGCCTCAAGAACAGCACGGTGACCTGGAAACATGCCGTGCGCGTCGCCATCAATCCGCTGGTCGTCATTCTCACGACGGAGGCGCTGCCCAGCATCGTAGCCGGCGATGCGCTGGTGGCCACGGTGTTGAACTTACCGACGGTTGGGCCGCTGTTCGTCCAGGCGTTGAAATCCCAGGACATGTTCCTGGCCGGTACGGTGCTGGTCTTTATCGTGTTGATGACGATGATCGGTTCCTTGATCGGCGATCTGACGCTGGCGGCGCTTGACCCGCGCATCCGGCTGGAGTAAGGAGGGACGGCGATGGAAGAACCTCAAGTGACCGAGGCCGGGCCTGAACCCCAGCCCCAGGCTCAAAAGCAGGAGTTGAGCCAGGCCTATTGGAGCCTGGTGTGGTGGAAGTTCAAGAAGAACAAGCTGGCCATTGTCGGGGCGATTTTGATCTTCTTGTTCTACTTCGTGTGCGGGCTGTTCGCGGAGTTTTTCTCGCCTTACCTGGTGAATTACCAATCCAATCACCTGGAATCGCGCCCGCAGCCCATTGTCTTCAAGACCCCGGAAGGGAAGTTCACGCTGCGCCCTCATGTGTATGGCACCGTGGCGGAACTGGACCTGGTGCAGCGCAAGCGCACCTGGGTGGTGGATAAGACCCAGATCTATCCCATTTCGTTCTTCGTCAAAGGGCAGCCCTACAAATTGCTGGGCCTGATTCCCATGGATATCCACTTGTTCGGCATCAATGCCGAAAAGTATCCTGAGGCGACGGTGTTCCTCTTCGGCACCGACAGGTTGGGCCGGGACCTCTTCTCACGGATCATCTATGGCGGGAGGTTGTCGCTCTTGTTGGGGTTGATCGGTCAGGCGCTGACCCTGGTGCTGGGGATGGTGATGGGGGCCATTTCCGGCTACTACGGCGGCGCCACCGACATCCTGGTCCAGCGGCTGACGGAATTCGTCGGGGCGTTCCCCGATATTCCGTTGTTCATGGCCCTGGCCGCCGCTATCCCGGTCACCTGGTCGCCCATCCTGGTGTATTTCATGCTGACCCTGATCCTGGTCTTCATCCGTTGGGGCGGGTTGGCCCGCCAGGTGCGCGGCTTGATCCTCTCGCTGCGGGAACGTGAATACGTGCTGGCGGCGAAGAGCGCCGGCGCCAGCGACTGGCGCATCATGTTCCGGCACCTGTTGCCCGGCACGATGAGCCACGTGATTGTGATCGCTACGCTGATGATCCCGGGGATGATTCTATCCGAGACGGCCTTGAGCTGGTTGGGCCTGGGTCTGCGCCCGCCGCTCACCAGTTGGGGGGTTTTGCTCCAGGAAGTCAGTGCGGTGCGCGTGATCCGCTTCGCGCCGTGGATGTTAATCCCCGTTCCCTTCATCATCCTGGCCGTGTTGGCCTTCAACATGCTGGGGGATGGGTTGCGCGACGCCATGGATCCCTACGGTGGGCGGTAAGGAGGTTCCCATGTCTGAACCACTACTGGAAATCAAAGACGTCCGCGTGGAATTTGAGGTGCGGGATGGCATCATCCGCGCCGTAGATGGGGTTTCCTATACCGTGAACCGGGGCGAGACCATCGGGGTCATCGGCGAAAGCGGTTGCGGTAAATCCATCACCGCCAAGGCGGCGATGCAGATGCTGCCGAAACCCGGTAAAATAGCCCAGGGAGAAATCCTCTACTATCGCCGCGACAAGTTCGACCCCTCTAAGCCCACGCAACTGGTCAATATCACCGAGCTGGATCCCGACGGGGAGTTGATCCGTCAGATCCGGGGAGGGGAATTCGCCATGATCTTCCAGGAGCCGATGAGCTCCCTGACGCCCGTGTACACGACGGGGACGCTGATCAGCGAGGCGCTCTTCCTGCACCGGAAAATACCCGTAACGGTGGGCGACCAGATGTCCCAGAAGATCATGCAGTATCGCCCGGTGACCAAGGAGGAGGCGCGGGAGATTTCCATCGAGATGTTGCAGAAGGTGGGGATCCCCAAGCCGCACGAGCGGGTGGACGCCTATCCGCACCAGCTCTCCGGGGGGCAACGTCAGCGCGTGATGATTGCGATTGCGCTGTCCTGCGAGCCCTTCATGCTCATCGCTGATGAGCCGACGACGGCGCTGGATGTTTCCATCGAGGCGCAAATTCTCGATCTCATGCGCGAGCTGCAAGAGACGGTGGACATGTCCATCATGTTCATCACCCACAACCTGGGGGTGGTGGCGGAGATGGCGAAAGAGATCGTGGTGATGTACATGGGCAAGCAAGTGGAGAGCGCCGACACGGTCAGTCTCTTCTACGAGCCGAAGCATCCGTACACCCGCGCGCTGCTGCAGGCCATCCCCAAGATTGGGCGCCGCACGGGCGAACGTCTGGCCTCGATCAAAGGTATGGTGCCCGACCCCTTCCATCTGCCTCCCGGCTGTGTGTTCCATCCGCGCTGCCCCTCTTTCATGCCCGGCAAGTGCGACCGCATCGTGCCGACGTGGAAAGAGGCCGAACCGGGCCATTGGGTCCGCTGTCTGCTGTATGAGGACGTTTAGGAGGTAGGGGGAAATGGCTGAACGCATCGCCACCAAAAGCGAGAATATTATCCTGGATGTGAAGGGCATGAAGAAGTACTTTCCCATCCAGAAGGGCCTGATGCGACGGGTCGTGGGATATGTGAAAGCCGTGGATGATGTGAGCTTCTTCCTCCGCCAGGGCGAGACGCTGGGGTTGGTGGGCGAGAGTGGCTGCGGCAAGACGACGGTGAGCCGCACCATCATCCGCCTGTATGAGCCGACCGCCGGCACCGCGCACTTCCAGACCAGCCTGTTCTCCGCCGACGGCAAGCCGGAAATGGTCAACATTTTCGACCTCGACAAGGAGCAGATGAAGCGCATCCGGCGCGAGGTCGCCATGATCTTCCAGGATCCCATCAACTCGCTCAATCCCCGGATGTCCATCTTCGACATCGTGTCGGAGCCCATGGTGATTCACGGGGTGCCGGTGGGTCCTGAGATGGAGGAGACTGTCGTCACCCTGTTGGAGCGGGTGGGACTGCGCAAGGAGCACATCCGCCGCTATCCGCACGAGTTCTCCGGCGGACAGCGGCAGCGCATCGGCATTGCCCGGGCGCTCTCGATGAATCCCAAGATCATCTTTTGCGATGAGCCGGTTTCGGCATTGGATGTCTCGATTCAGGCGCAGACGTTGAACCTGCTGCAGGACTTGCAGGCAGATTTCAACCTGTCGTATGTGTTTGTGGCGCACGACCTGAGCGTGGTGCAGCACATCTCCGACCGCGTGGCGGTGATGTACGTGGGCAAGGTCGCGGAGCTGGCGTATTCGGACGCGCTGTACAACAATCCCCTGCATCCCTACACCGAGGCGCTGATGTCTTCCGTGCCGAAGCCGGACCCGAAATATCAGTCCGACCGGCTCATCATGCAGGGCGATGTGGCAGACCCTTCCAATCCGCCGCCGGGGTGCTACTTCCATCCCCGCTGCCGCTACGCCGTGGACAAGTGCCGAACGGAGACGCCGGAGTTCCGGGAGCTCAAACCGGAGCATTTTGTGGCTTGCCATCGTGCTGAAGAGCTCAAATTGAGGGGGGTGTAAGATGGTGGATCCGAAGATGACGGCGCAGGTTTTGCAGCGCACGCCGCTGTTTGCCAATCTGAACCAACGGCAACTGGAGCGGCTGGCGAAGCGCTTTGTCGAACGGGAATACGCGGCGGGCGAGAAGATCGTCACGCAAGGGAGGGGCGGCGAGGGTTTCTTCATCGTCGCTTCCGGGCGAGCGGAGGCCGTCCGCGAGCACGCCGATGGCGAGCAGACGACGCTCAATCCCCTGGAACCGGGGGACTTCTTCGGCGAGATGGCGTTGCTGACGGAGGGCATGCGCACCGCGTCGGTGATCACGACGGAGCCGACGACCTGCCTGATCCTGACGCGCTGGGATTTCCTCTCGCTGCTGCGCGAAGATGCTGACATGGCGGTGGCGATCCTCCAGGAGCTCGCCGAGCGTTTCAGCCGTGTGCTGAGCGTCTGGTAGGATCGGCCTCAAGGGCTGCAAGGCGCTTCGGCTTTTGCAGAAGCGCCTTGTTTTTTGTCTTGCAAATGCACCTGCCCCAAAATGGGCAGGTGCGGTCCCCTTTTGTGAAAGGCGACGATGATGCCCGTGCTGACATGCCCGACGTGTGGCTTTGAAAGCCCCGCTGAAATGCTGTTCTGCGGCATGTGCGGGACGCGCCTGGCGCGCGCCTGCCCGGCCTGCGGCTTTCACAACCCGCCGCAGTTCCGCTTCTGCGGCATGTGCGGCGCGGCCCTGGAGCCGCTGCCGGCGGCGGTGGAGGCGCCTCCCCCGGCCGCCCCTGAACCGACTTTCCCCCTCGCGCCGTTGCTCTCGCCGGAGGTGCAAGCGCCGCTGCCGCCATTGGAGGGCGAGCGGCGTCTGACTACCGTGGTCGTCGCCGACGTCCGCGCTTCCACGCAGCTGCTGGTGCAGGTCGGCACCGAACGCTGGGTCGAGATCATGAATCACGTGTTGCAGCTGCTCGAGGTGGAGGTGTATCGCCTCGGCGGGGAGGTCAACCAATTCCGCGGCGATGGGCTGGTGGCATTCTTTGGCGCGTCGGTGGTGCACGAGGACGACCCGGAGCGCGCGGTGATGGCGGCGTTGCAGATGCAGCGCGTCACCCAGGCCTATGCGGCGGAGCTCGCGGCCCAGGGGCTGGACCTGCGCCTGCGCATCGGCGTCAACACCGGCGAGGTCATCCTCACCAGCGTGGGCGGACGGCGGTACCGGGAGGACACCGCCATGGGCGAAGCCATCACCCTCGCGGCCCGCATGGAGGCCGCCGCGGAGCCCGGCACCGTCCTGGTGAGCGAGAACACGTATCGCCTGGCCCGCCCTTATTTCCTTTGGGAAGAGCTGGGGGCGATTTCCGTAAAGGGCCTACCGGAACCCATCGCCGTCTATCGCCCTCTCGCGCTGGCGACGCAGACCGAGTGGGCGGTGAAGGAAGAGTTGTACCGGCTGACCCCGCCGCTGATCGGGCGACAGCGCGAGTTCAAGCAGCTGGTGCGCTGTGTGGAGGATCTCCAGGATGGGCGCGGCGGCATTGTCCTCCTCACGGGGGAGAAGGGCATGGGCAAGTCCTTCCTCGTGGCGCAGGCGCGGAGCCATCTGGAGCGCGAGGCGATGTTGCGCGCTGAAGCACGTCAGCGGGACGCGCAGCTGCCAGCGCCGGAGGACGCCGGGGAGTTTTCCTTGCCGGTCTGGCTGCGGGGACGTTGCCGTTCCTACGACCAATCCTGGCCCTATTCGATGTGGCGGGATTTGCTCCAGCACTGGCTGGGGATGCAACAGGATGAACCGCTCGAAGCGTTGCGCGATCGTCTGCGTGAGCGCGCGCAGCAGCTGTGGGGGGCGAACTTCCAGGAGACGTATCCCTTCCTGGCGGCGTTGCTGGCCTTGCCCCTGGAAGCGGAATTCACGGACCTGCTGGGGCACCTCGACGCCGAAAGCCTCAAACGGCAGTTCTTCCGCGCGGTGCGCGCCTGGGTGACGGCCCTGGCCCAACATGGCCCGCTGGTGCTGTTCTTCTCCGACGTGCAATGGGTGGACAGCACGTCGTTGGAATTGTTGCAGGAGTGCCTGCCACTTTGCGATACCTTGCCGGTGCTCTGGCTGGTCGTTTTCCGCCCCGACCGCAACTCACCGGTGTGGAATTTCCAGCATTACGTGAGCACCGAGTTCCCGCATCGGCTGACGTATCTTTCCCTCCCGCCGTTGAGCGCGGAGGAAAGCCTCGAGCTGCTCGACTGGCTGATCGGCGCGAAGACTTTGCCGGAGCAGGTGAGCCAGGTGGTCCTGCAGCGCGCGGAGGGGAATCCCTACTATCTGCATGAGCTGGCCAATGCGCTCATCGCGCAGGGGGTGCTGGTGCGAGACAGCGAGACGGGCGCCTGGAAGTTGACGTGCCCCATCACCTCCCTCGACTTGCCAGAGAGCCTGCAGACCTTGCTCCTGGCGCGGCTCGATCGGCTGCCGCCGGACGCGCGGCATGTCCTGCAGGCCGCGGCCGTCATCGGGTCGGTGTTTTGGGAGCGGGTGCTGCAAGTGCTGATCCCCGAGACCGAAACGTTGCGGCAGCACCTCACGTACCTGCAGCGCGAGCAGCTCATCCAGGAACGGCAGCGCGTGCCCGAGTGGGGCATGGAATATGCCTTCATCTCGCTGCTGTTGCGGGAAGTGGCGTATGAAAGCCTGCTCAGCCCGCAACGGGTCACCTATCATCTCAGAGTGGCGGAGGCGTTGGAATCCCTGCTGGGAACCGAGGGGGAACGTCCGCAGCGGTATGGGATGGTGGCGTATCACTACCGGCAGGCGGGCAAGCTGGAAAAGGCGCTGGATTTCGCGCTCAAGGCGGCGGAGCAGGCGCGGCGCGTCTATGCCAACGCGGAGGCGTTGGAGCAATACACGGCGGCCCTGGCACTCTTGGAGGAGCTGGAAGCGGCGGCGGCGGACGAGGCGTCGCGTCGCGCTCTCCAGAGGCAGCGTTTCCAGGTGCTCGATCAGCGGCGGGAAACGTTCTACCTGCTCGGTGACATCGAAACCGGGCGCAACGATGCGCGCGCGCTGCTGGAACTGGCGCAGCGTTTGCCCGACGAGCCCGCGCTGATGATTGATGCCCTGCTGGAGCAGCCGGGCGTGGGCAGCATCCAGGAGCGGGAGGAGCTGGAGCGCGGGATGGAGCTGGCTCAACAGGCGCTGGACCTGTCGCGGCAGCTCGGCGATGCGCACCGCGAGATGCGCGCGCTGATGGCGTTGACCAATCTCTACAACCTGCGCAGCGATCCGGCGTGGCGCTGGACGGGGCAGCAGGCGCTGGAGCTGGCCCGTCGTCTGGGGGATCGCCGCGCCGAGGTGACGATTCTCCTGCAGCTGGGCGGCGCTTACGGGCCCGATGACCTGGAAAACAGCATGGCCTGTCTGCAAGCGGCGCTGTCTATCGCCACGGACCTGCATGACAAATCTGCCGAAATTCGCCTGTTGAGCGCGCTCGGCACGCAGCTGGCGCGGCAGGGGGATTATTACCGTTACCTCACCGAAATTGAGGAAAAGCGCTTACAGCTCAGCCGCGAGATCGGCGATCGCTACGCTGAGGGCGGCGCGTTGATGAACTGTGGGCAGATTCGCGGCCTGTGGCTGGGGGATTACGCCGCCGGTCTGGCGCTGGAAGAAGAAGCGCTGGGCATTTGGGAGAACATCACCGGGCGGGTGTATCCGCTGCTGCGCATCGCCCAATTGCACACGGAGATGGGGAATTACGACGCGGCGCTGGAGGTGTTGGCGCAGGCGCAGCCGGTCGGCGAGCGGGAGGTTCGGGACATGGGGCGCGCCGGCTTGGGGCTGGTCTCGGCGATCCTCTTCAACGCGATGGGGGATGAGGCGCATCTGCGGCAGGCGCTGGATTCCGCCGGGTGGGTGTATCGCCTGGCGGCGGACAGCCTGGTCTCGCAGCAATACCGGATGGCGGCGCTGTGCGAAATTGCCTTTGCCCATTTGCGCCTGGCGGAGCTGGCGGCGGCTCCTGACGAGCAGCAGCAACACCGCCGTGAGGCGCTCGACGCCTCTGGCGCGGCCTTCGACCTCTATCAGGGCTTCGGTTTTGTGCAGATCGTCGAGTGCACCAGCGAGGAAATTCTGTTCCGTCATGGCCTGGTGCTACAGGCCAACGGGCAGACGGAGGCCGGGCAGGACATGGTGCGTCGCGCGTATGCGGAAATGCGGCGCAAACACGCGCTCATCCCCGCCGATAGTCCTTTCAGCCAGACGTATCTGGAGGCGATTCCTCTGCATGGGGAGATCCGCGCCGCGTATGAGGCCTTGCCCGCCCCCGGCGCCGCGAGCGAGGCCGCGAGCCGTGAGTAGAAAACTGCCGCATCTCCGAGCATGACCTTCGAAAATAAACACGTGCCCACGTGCCCACGTTTACACGTTCGCACGTGTCCACGTTATTTTCATCTGCGGTGATGTGCTGGAAAAACATGTCAACTTTGTAACCTGCGAGATCTATGGACAATTTCCGATGAAACCTGAATCCTGGTGGCGTTTTTTGGATCCTGCATTCGACGAGAAGGCCGCGCCGCGACCGCCGCGCCTGACCATCCAGGCCGTGCTGGAGCTGCTGTCCGCGCTGGCGTTGTTGGCGGCCCTCGGCTGGGGCCTCTGGCTCTTCCTGCACACCGAGGCGCTCTCGATTACCTTCCCCTATCCGCTCGACTACGGCGAGGCGCCGCTCGTGGATCAGGCGTTGCGCCTGCTCGCCGGCGAGCCGCTGTATCGCCCGGCGCTCGAGACGCCGCCCTACACGATCTCGAACTACCCGCCGCTGTACGTCATCGCGGTCGCGCCCGGGGTCGCGCTGTGGGGGCCGAATTTCTGGGGCGGACGACTGCTCTCGACGCTGAGCGCGCTGGCGGCGGGAATCTTGCTGGGGGCGCTGGTCTGGCGCACGGCGCGGGACGCGCTGGCCGCCCTCGTCGCGGCGGGTCTGTTCTGGGCCTTCCCGTTCGTCGTGCACTGGTCGGGACTGCTGCGCATTGATCTGCTGGCGCTCGCGCTGAGCCTGGCGGGGGTGTATGTGCTCGTCCACGCGCCGGAAAGACGGTCGGCGCTGTTCGCCGGCGCGGTGCTGCTCACCGCCGCCGCGTACACGCGGCAGTCGTATGCGTTGGCCGCGCCATTCGCGGCTTTCGTCATGCTCTGGGCGACGCAGGGGCCGCGTCGAGCCTTCACGCTCGCGGCGCTCGTCGCCGGGATGGGAGGCGTGATCTTCCTGGCGCTCAACGTCCTGACGCGGGGCGGTTTCTACTTCAATATCGTCACCGCTAACGTGAACGAGTTTGGGATGGAGCGCCTGCGCTGGAATCTGGAGCAGTTCTGGAAGGCGGCGCCTGTCCTGGCCCTCCTGGGCGGGGCGATGGTGATCGCGTTCCCGGCGGCGCGCCCCAAAGGCTGGGCCGTGGCAGCGCCGTACCTGGTCGGCGGCGCGCTCACCGCGCTCACGATCGGCAAAATTGGCTCCAATGTCAACTACTTCATGGAGCTCTGCGCGGCCCTGAGCCTCACGGCGGGGATGGCGGTCGCGTGGAGTCGCTCCGCGCGCTCCGGGCGTCCGATTCGCTGGCTGGCGCTGCCCCTGCTGTTGGCGTTGGGCTGGCAGACGCTGCACATGACCGCCGTCGCGGAGCGGGAGTACATCCCCCGCACGACCTCGCGGTGGGAAGTGCTCGACGAACTGCGCGCGCTGGATGCGACCGTGGCCCGCGTGGAAGATCCCGTGCTCGCCGATGAGTACATGGGCCTCCTCACGCTCCAGGGACGCCGCCTGTACCTGCAGCCCTTTGAGGTCACGCAGCTGGCCTGGGCCGGCGTGTGGGATCAGACAGACCTCGTGGCGCAGATTCGCAACGGTGAATTCGGCGCGGTGCTGATCCACTATTTCCCGACGTTCGAGGTGTACCGCGAGCGGTGGACGGCGGAGATGCTGGCTGCTATCGAGGAGGCCTATCGTCCCGTGGCGGAATACGCCGACACCCGGGTGTACCGTCCGCGGGCGGAGGAAAGCGCCGCGCCCGTGGACGCCTGTGCGGGGGCGCCGTGGCGACTTCCGAGCCGGGCTGACATGGGAGTGCAGTGGGACGGCGCGATGTTGACGTTCTTTGGCCGGGGCAAGGAAGGGCAGACGCCGGTGGTGGCAGTAGCCGACGGCTGGCTCACGCGCGGCGCGGAGTGGCCGGCGCGCGTCGCCGTGCTGCACGCGGATCCCCTGGAGCCTGGCGCGCAGGTGTGGAGCTTCTATGACGGCCTGGCCAGCGCCGATGGCGCGACCTCGTATATCGCGCCGGAATTCCCGCCGGGCAGCAAGGGTGTGCCCGTGAAACAGGGACAGGTGCTGGGCTATCAGGGCGAGTGGAGCGGGGGCCAGAGTCGGATGCCGCTGTGGGCGCAGCTACGATTTGGCGTCGTCCGCCCGGCGCCGGGGGGACGCTTTCCCGACTCATTCGAGGCGAACTTTGTGGATCCGACCCCCTATCTCGGTGTGACGCTGCGCGATGCGGGAAGTTACCGCGACGTGCAGCAGCTGCAATGCGCGCCGTGACGTCTGCTGAAAGGCCAGGGGGCCGTCAGGTCCAGAAGATTTGACAGCCCCCGGGCGTAAGCCCTCTCAGTCTTTGTCTAACCCGCCTTCTCACGGTATTTCCCCTCGTATAGAAGATTTTCACCTTCATTATTTGTCTGACTTCAAGTATTCAGTAACTTACTGTAGTTTCGCCAAAAGTAGCGTAAAAGCACGTTAAAAAAGCATCAAATTCGTTCTTTCGCAATATCAAGTCGCATCGCCTGACACGCGGTCAGGGCGGAGCGACAGGGGGCGCTCCGCAGTCTCGCGGACGGCTGGGGCAGGAGCGGCTATAAGATCGCCCACTCCGCCGTGGGCATAAACTGCTGCACCACGGCTTCGACATCCTCCGTTTGGTGGGCGACTTCCACAATCTCCCGGATCAGGCGTTGCCAGTGCCACAGGCGATGCTGGCGCAGCAGGTCGGCTAGCGTGCAGGTTTGTTGAGTCTGCGCATACTGCACGGCTTGTTGATATTGCAGATAGTTCAGGCTCAATAAGGCCACCGCAAACCACTTGTCCGCGGCCTCGAAACTCTGCAAGCGAAAATCGCCGACGCCTAA
>Ga0208461_1000401_pt1 | contig 43049 bp, 39 predicted proteins | sample AD_JPNTR4_MetaG_FD_184448 | JGI IMG/M metagenome (GOLD analysis project Ga0208461, IMG submission 184448) | Active sludge microbial communities of municipal wastewater-treating anaerobic digesters from Japan - AD_JPNTR4_MetaG (SPAdes) (version 2) | ecosystem: Engineered > Bioreactor > Anaerobic...
TAGATTTCAAAACACATTCAATATAGGGATGTTCTGAGCCATTGCCTTTCGGATGGTGTAGAATGTTCCACCCTTCTCTCGACCATCATAATAGCCTATGAGCTTAGAGGAGTTGTTCACCATGAACTCATCCCTGTCCAAGAAACACCTTGGATAATAACTCTCACTGAGCACAATCACTTCGTCAGCAACCTCCAGCAACATGTCATATCGCTTTCGGTCATAGAAACTGAAACGACTGGCTTGACCCTTGAAGGGAATTGCAGCTATCAATGTGATGTCGGGATAGCTACGTTTCAGTGAAACGATCGCTTCTGCCGCCATCATATCAAACCCAATGGCAAAGCCGGATATGAAATTTCGGATGCCATGCCCATAAGCATCAAGCACTGCATTTGAAAGCCGCTTCTTGACGTGTTCCCTCTGTGCAGCATCGACAAAGCGATGCCCCGTAAAGGCGGCTGTTGCCGCCCTGCTAAATTTTCTCTGTTCCATATAATCATCAATAAGTTGGTACATATCTATATGAAGTCTTTCCAAGGAAGATGCCATTAGTTACGTGTGCTCCGGCACTCTCCAACTGCGCTGCATAGGCACAAAAGGACGTTCCTGTAGTCACCACATCATCCCATACACATACAATCTTGTTCTTAAAGAAACTTGCATCTACCTCTATGGTGTTGCTCTCTTCAAGTCGCTTGGCACGTACCTCTTTCTTCATCTTTGTGCCATGAACTGCAGACCGCTCTCCATTGACCTTGACATGGGAAAAACCATCGATGGCTCCCGACAACTGACATACAAGTGCAGAGAAAGCCTTGTTGCGTGTCTCGTTGCGCTCTTGGCTACTTGCAGGGACACATGAGAAAACCACCTTTCCAATCTTGCGCCCGAACTTTCTTACAAGTTCCTTTGCTACGAACTGAGCCACTTGGGGCTGATTGCAGCCATCCTTGAAATCAAAGATAGTCTGTCGGTCGAATACACCATCTATGCCCACATTCTTGATGCGAGTTGGATAGTAACGGAGGAAACTGCTGAGTTCCTTGTCCTCTTGACCCTTGATGAAAACCTTGACCATGTTCATTGCCGTTTCGTTTTTTATTTCCCTTTCATTAAATCCTTTCGGACTGTGACCAGGGAAGATTTTTTCTGCCTCCAGAAGTACGGTAACGGCAATAAGGCAAGTCTGCTGTGAAGAATACTCTTTTCAGCGAAAAGGAAGATTGTTCACAAAGCACGACTTGCTATTTGACGCGGACGTGATAACTTCGCAGAAAAAACTTTCCGCTGTCACTCGTCCGACATGGAGATTGGTGAAACCATCAAGTGAACTGTAGTTCATGTATAGTTCAAGAGTATTAACCTGCAAGGATATTATAACAGCCATTTCGCCCTTCGGATCCGTCATCTGAAGGGCAAAGCAGCCATTCAAGGCATCGTTCCACAATCTTTAGTGTTATGTCAGATACCATTCATTGATATTCCATACCTCAATGTCATAGTTGGTTTCATAGCCTTGTGTCTGGTAGGCAAACTCCAGTTCTTTGCGGAGTCTGCGTCTAACTTCGGCTTCCAACACTCTTTTGGAGGTCTTTTCAATCTCTTCTTCATTGAAGAACTCGTCCAGCTCTATGCGGTGGTTCTTCACGATGGCATTCACGGCTGCCCATTTGCTGGTGAAAACTCCTGCACATTCTCGATGGCTCGTGCTGTGCCATGCGTCTGTTTCATAAACTACAAAAATCTGTTTCATAATGGTTGGCTATTATTGGGAATAGGCAGCGGAGTTGCCACCTATCCCCAAAGTGATTTACTTTCCTATTTCGGAAATGATGAAGTCCAAATGACCTGCAAAGATTTCGTCAATATCAATCTCGTGCTCGTTACCTCGGTCATTCTTCTCGTCGCCAATGATGGTGAAATATCCGTCCTTGTCAACTCTGACAGAAAGGATAACCACATCACATGGCTCATCATAGTCATAAGCTGCAACGATAGGACATTCACCTTCAAAGTGCCACTCATAGCCATCATCCACCTTCTCGCCACGAAGTCTGAGCTTTTCGGCAAGTTCCTCCTGCTCACGGTGCTTCACCTCCTGCACACTGTCATAGATAGAGAAGTCTTTGAGTTTTCCTTGACGGACAAAGTGCAACTCTTCTCCATCCGAATGGCAGATACCGTATTCATGGAACTGCACTGGCACGAAGTCGATGGGTGCAGCCATCCAAGAAATGTTGTTGAGCGAATAGTCATGCTCTGCCAGGAACTGCTCGATGTCCTCTTCAATCATGTGGTCGGGAACATTCAAAACCTCGATGCGCACATTTGCGCTGTCCATTACGATAATCTTCATAATCTTCTATATTTAGGGGTTATACATTAGTCTTTATCATAGAGCCGTGAAAGGAAAAGTTGCAGTTCCTCGTCCTTGATGTCTGCAAGTTTGCAAGGCTTAAAATCCTTGTCCTGCTCAATTCTTAATGTGCCAAGTCCGTACTCGCTTGCATCATAGGTGATACTTGCCATTTCGGTAGCGGATTGGTAGCCGTACTCGGTTTCTTGCAGACCTGCAACAATACCATAGAGCGTGAAGTCATTGCCCTCCTGCTGACCTTCCATGATGTACCAGCGGATATTGCCAAGGTAAAACACTGCGATGCACATTGCATCCTTCTTCTTCGCGTCCTGAGAATACAGGGGATAACTGCTCAGTGCCTCAGTCAGCTCTGGCGTTATCAGTCGGTTGTTGAAATTTGTTGTTGCCATATTCTGAAATTTTTATTTTCCCTTTCTTTCAAGCCTTTCAGCCTGTGATTGGGAATTTTTCTGCTTTTCAAGGTGACAGCAAGGCAATAAGGCAAAAATAGTTTCAAGAATACTCTTTTCAGCGAAAAGGAAGATTGTTGAAAGCGAAGCCATGCTATTCTTGACGGTTTGAATGGCGAAACTACCTTTGCAGAAGAATTCCTTTTCACGGGCTTTGAAGGATATGACAGAAAATGTCTTGTATAACAACTTATAAAGGTGGGGCGGGATTGTCCAAACAGGAATCATCAGCCAGTATGTCAGGAAGAGGAGTCTCCATCAAGCATAAAAGACTGAAAGTATCTGGCAAAGTGTTTAGTTTTGCCAAATACCTTCTGTCAATGATTGATAGAGTCTCCTTGACATACCTTTGGCAGAGTGAGGAAACTCTTATGATCAACTCGTTTGACCACAAGAGTTTTCCCTCTATGACAAACTGAGGATGCTGTTTAGACAATGGTGTGGGCGTAGATTATAAGAATCATGTACATCAGGTTAGAAAAGGGATAGCCGTAAGAATATAACAGTTTGGGATGGGGTGAAGCCAAATTCCAGAAAAGCAATCTTCCCGACGAAGTGGTGTACTGTTAGCAAAAACAGAGTCAGTGAGTTTTCGCCTTGCGATCTCACCGACCCTGTTTGAAGATGACTGGACACCTTTTCGTGATTGCCTATCCCTGTAACTGTGTCTTTTCTTTCATGTCACGCTCTGCTGACTGAAAATAAAGACTCTGTTAATGGGACTGGGGTTGGCTTCATGGTGTGGGGCAAAGCATTATAATACCAAAGAGTAAGGTATTCTGATTAGAATATTCAACCTGCGTAGCTGCTATAAGAAGTCCAGATGAAATATGAAATGAAATTATAAAGGCAAACGACCAAACGGATGGACTTGCTTCAGATGCTGAGCATGTGCGCTATGCGATCATCCTTGGCAGCTGAAGCAAGTTGTTCCGTGTTTGCCTCTCCTGAAGTAGGTGTACTTGGTCAGTGCAGCTGTGCTCCACCGATGAAGTACACTTTCTGAAGGATAATGAAATGAGGGTAAAACAAGTGACCGTCCTGCCGTTTACAGCAGGACGGACTGACATTCAGCATAGAACGGCGGTTGCCCAATCAATGGGTTTCCCCTCTTGCTTCATCTTTTCAATCAGAGCCTTTATCTGCTCCTTCTTTTTGTCGACTATATCCATGAGAATAAAAATTGTGGGCAGATGGTTGGTCTGCCCGTTACCTTATTATGTTGTTTGAAATTTAACCTTGCCGTTTCTCCTCAACTGGAGAACGAGGTTGCAACTCTTGTTCATGTCTGCGAGTTTCTGAAGTTTAGCCCTGGTATCTTCTGTGTTCTCAACCAGTGAGGCATAAATGAGATTGCCCACTTGTCTGCCCTCGTTGACATCAAAAGCCTTGAAGCTCTTGCATCCATCAAACTTAGCATAGACGATATGATATTCCATAACTGAAGGGATTAAGGGGTTATCAGAATGGTAAATCTTTCTCGTCTGGCTCTGGAGCATCCTGTGGTGGCTGGGGTGTATTCTTAGCCTTTGCGCCTTTCTTGGCAGCCTTCTTCGGGTCAGTGTCCTGCTCGTCTTTCTTTCCAGCGTTTACGAAAGCGATGCTATCAGCATTGATGGAGATTTGCGTATGGCTCTCGCCTTGGCGGTCTGTCCACTGCGACGTTGAAATAGTTCCCTCTACAAGAATGAGTCTGCCCTTAGTAAGGTATTCAGCCAAACGGATATGGTTCTCTCTGCTGCTGCGTACTCTTACCCATGTGGTGATGTTCTGACCTTTGGAGTAGTCATCGACAGCCATATCAACTGCGATAAATGTTCCGTGTGCGCCTGTGATGGTCTTACAGTCCTTGCTGATACGACCGATTGTGTGAGTGTAAATCATATAATATGGAAGTTTAGTGACGGATGGTTAGTCACGTCGTTACCTTTTATTTGTGGATGAAATATTCTATTGCGGAACTTACCAAAATATAGTGGGTCTTAGTCTGCTGGCATTGTTCCCAATAAGGATTATAGAAGTTCAAAGCCAATGCGTCGTAGAGGTCAGGCAGTTCATGCTTAATTCTTTGAACAAGCCGTTTGTAACTTGCTTTCCTCGCCCCCTTCATCAGTTGTTGCCACTCGTCAATCGTGGTCTGAACGCAACAAGTTTGATAATACATAGTTCCTATATCTTTGAATTGTGGTTATTCTTTTCCCTTTCTTTGGGATTATTCCTCAGAGAGGATTCCTCAGAGAGGAAGAAGAAGGCTTACTTGGCCTTCTTCTTAGATTTCTTTTCCTCCTCCTTCGGAGCTTCCTCCTTGTCAGGAGTCTCATAGAACTTGGTGGCTACCAGCAGAACTCGGTTGTGCTTGACACCTTCCTGATCGCTCCACTCTTCGGGCTTGAAGTAACCCTCCACGGTGAGCATTGAACCCTTGGTGAGCTTGTCGAATGAATCGGCGTTCTCGTTCTTGCGCCATGCTTCCACATTGATGAAAGCCGATACGCGATTGTTCTCTTCGCCGTTCTTCTCGCTACGGCCGATGGCCAATGAGAAACGTGCTACTGAAGCGGTTGTGAACTGACGGATTTCTGCATCCTTACCTACGAAACCTGTTACTGCGAAATTGTTCTCGATCTTTTTCATTTTTTTGAATTTTTAGAAGTGAAACATTTATTTTTTACGTTGCTTTAAGAGTTGGCAAGGGAAGTATGGGAATGCAAGGAATTACCGAATTATTTCACCCTTGGGCCTGGAAAAGTTTTTATTGGCTGGCACAGACGGCAAAAAGTTTTTGAAAAAATCCGAGGAATAAGGCACCTGGTACTTGCAGAATACGGCTTGCACTAACTTTGCGACGGAAAAAGTAAGTGTACTCGCTTCGCCCGGAAAAGGCATAAATGAGGAAGTCGGAATAAGAACAATTCAGTGACAGATACGATAAGGAGGATGCTCGACAGTCAACTGCTCATTGGGGGCACGTCTTGGTTATCAGACGGAGAAGGACAAAGCGAAGATGTAGCATATCATTCATATTCATCAGGAAGTATGGATAACGAAGGATGCTCATTGACATGCTAAAGAGGCAATGCTCTGGAAGGTTACAACAGAAGATAGGGGAAAAGCGATTAGGATGTTCAGCAACGCGGTCTCTAAGGCTACTGCATGAGAACTCCTGCAGGAAAGGAAAGAGGAAAAGAATGAACTCGAAGAAGAAGGTCAAGTAAGCCTTTCCTTTCCAAGAGAAAGAATATACAATGGAAATGACGGTTTTCTTCCCAAACGGATTATAAGAGGTTTATTGAGTATTGTGGGTGAAATCTAAATTCAATGGTTGATAGCATTGCACCGAAAACACTCAACATATAAAGGTTCTTGTACAAATCTACTACATCAACGAAAGAATGTGGTAGATTTGTACGTCAAGCCTGATATTAGAACTAATGATTTGATGGTGATTGAAATCATCACGAAATCATCATATTCCCAAAATAAGCTTATAAGGGTAACTTGAACAGCTTCTTTGGTAGAAAAGCTGGCTTAAATGAGTCATTTTTATGATGATTTGATGGTGATTGAAATCATCATCGAATCATCATTTGCAGAATTGCTCTCCAAACCACATGTGGAATTACAACAGTTTTTGCCGTCCAAAAGAAAGAGAGCCCAAATGTCAAATGCGACAGATGGACTCTCAAAAATCTATACAATGAAAACTTCGTCTTTATAAACAGGGACTTCTTTGCCGTTGGTCAACTGAACAAGCCATTCAGTACCATAGTCATCAACGATGATGCCGTTGCTGTGACCTTTCCTTGGGAATAGGAGTTCACAAAACGCTCCAATCAAATCGGTGCTGTTATCTTCGTCTGTGTACATAGTTGTATGTATTATGCGATGGTATGCCATCAGTAACGACCGCATACCACCGCAGGTTAGTTATTCAAAGGTAAATTGACGGATGTAGAAGTAGGTGTCATCATCGTCATACTCATACTCATTGATGAAGTTCATCATTTCCTCGTCAGTTCGTTCACCTTGCTCGATGTTCATCTTCTCACACCAATCATTGATAGCATCTTTGAGGGTGGTGTAGATGTCATCACAAGCATCCTCGAATGGTTCACCGCTGGAACTGACTGCTACCTCTTCAGGGAAGAAGTCGCCTTCATCATGCACATAATAGACCTCACAGCCACATTCACAGACTCTGTATGAGATAGAGAGTTCATCCCATAGCAGATGGTTAATCTCCTCGAATAACTCGTTGCAAGCATCCCATGCTGTTTCTGTCTCAAAGGATAGTAGATAGTAGTCATTGGCTGGGTCTTCCTCATACTCTGCCCAATAGATGTGACCACGAACACTGATTTGCTTTGTTTCGTAGTCGATGCCGTAGTGCTCTGCCAACTGGTAAAGCCAAATGTTCTTACTGTTCACCTCCATCTTTTGGAGTGTGCTCCACAGGTCGTTTACAGCCTTGCGTGTACCTGTCACCTTGTAGGTGGTTGTTGCTTGATTTGCCATTATCTTGAAGTTTTTATTTCCCTACTGTAGATTTCTCTACTTTCGGGAGTGATTAGAAATTATGTTGCTTTACAAGGTGTTGTAACCATCAGCACAAGGTTATGGCTCCAAATACAACCCGTATGGTGTGGAGATTTTGAGCCATACCAATGGATCACCTTGGGTAGATGAAGGAACAACAGTTACCTTTGCAACCTAATTTCATCGACTCACGAAAGCAGAAACGGCAGTCCTTATTATTATACACGCATACGCGCACGAAGGTTTCTGAGGATATAATTTTATTTGCCGTCCAAAAGAGAGAAAGGGGAAGCTCGGTTTAATTGGATAAGGTTCGGTTTAGTTTATTCCCATATTAAATATCCATAACCTAAACTAAACCTTTTATCTTCCGGCTACGAAACCAGCATTACTTTACAAGGGACAAACTCGAATACGACGGAAGACTGACGGGGGACAAATCACTACTCGAATTTGTCCCCCAGGGACAAAAGCGTATTCATCATACATGGAACAATAAAATGTCATCAAGTCCCGTTACTATAAAAAGGGTTAGAAATGACAATGAGCATCACTAAAGGACATACAAGACTCATTCCTTGTTCGCTTCACAGCGATTGCAAGAATGTGCAAAAATCTGCGTTAAAAAGTGTAAACGTGCAAAGAACTGGAAAATCGATTTTGCAGATGTTTGCATTTTCTTTTTTTGAAGGCAGTCATATTTGCAGATTTTTGCCTATTTTGCGTCCCTCCACTGTCCCTCGGAGTCACTTTAGTTACCCTAAAACAAAGGCATTTACATTGATTATCAGACACTTATATTTGCAGATAGTAACTTCTGCATCGGAAAATAGTTTATTAAAAAACTGTCAGGAAGGCATGAATACTCTCACCCTATCCTTCCCCAATCGTAACGATTGCCGGATAAGCGGCTCAACTGCTGTTTAAGCACCTGATGGTCGCGTTGTTCGAGTTTGGGATCGCTACCGATGATGCTTTCGGCTATTTCGCGTGCACGATACAGGATGGAACTGTCACGCACCAAATCGGCAATTTTCAGGCTGAAGGGAATGCCGCTCTGCTGCGTGCCTTCCAGGTCGCCCGGGCCGCGCAATTTGAGATCGGCTTCGGCGATGACGAACCCGTCGTTGCTCTCGGTCATGATTTCCATCCGCTTACGCGTATCGGCCGACAACTCATAGGGAGTGATGAGGATGCAGTACGACTGATCGGCACCGCGCCCTACCCTGCCACGCAACTGATGTAGCTGCGACAAACCAAAACGTTGCGCACTTTCGATAACCATCACCGAAGCATTCGGCACATTCACTCCTACTTCGATAACCGTTGTCGAAACCATGATTTGAGCTTCGTTGGCAACAAAACGACGCATCACTTCATCCTTTTCGGCAGGCTTCATTCTGCCATGCATTTTGCAAACGGTAAACTCGGGAAAAACCTGACAAATGTGTTCGTAACCTTCTTCCAGATTTTTTAAATCAAGCTTCTCACTTTCTTCTATCAACGGATAAACAATATATATTTGCCTCCCCGCTTGAATTTGTTGACGGATAAACTGATAGAGTTGACCTCTATTTTTATCGAACCGATGAAGCGTTTTCACCGGTTTGCGACCGGGTGGAAGCTCGTCGATGATGGAAACATCCAGGTCACCGTAAACCGTCATTGCAAGGGTTCGCGGAATAGGCGTAGCGGTCATCACAAGCACATGAGGCGGATGTTCGTTTTTGGTCCACAATTTGGCACGCTGCGCTACCCCAAACCGATGCTGCTCGTCAATAACCACAAAACCCAGATTGCGAAACTGCACCACATCTTCTATCAATGCATGTGTTCCGATCAGAATATCGATATCACCCGACAGCAAATCGGCGTGAATTTTTTCCCGTTCCTTCGGTCTGGTCGATCCGGTAAGCAATGCCACCTTCACATCCATATCGGCCAGAAGTTGAGAAAACGTTCCGAAATGCTGCGAAGCAAGAATTTCGGTGGGAGCCATCAAACACGTTTGAAATCCATTATCGATGGCAATCAGCATGCACATCAGCGCTACAAGCGTTTTTCCGCTTCCTACATCGCCCTGCAGCAAACGATTCATCTGCTTTCCCGTAGCCGTATCCTTGCGAATTTCCTTAATCACCTTTTTTTGGGCATTCGTCAGCGGAAAAGGGAGATGCTTTTCGTAAAAAGTATTGAAATGTTTTCCCACTTTTCTGAAAACAAATCCATTAAGCTTCGCCTTGCGGTCGGCAGCATAGCGCACAATATTCAGCTGGATATAAAACAACTCCTCGAATTTGAGGCGGTATTCGGCATCGCGCAGAAGAACGGGATTTTTGGGGAAATGTATATTTTCTATCGCATCGTGATAAGGCATCAGATGAGCCGCTTGCAAAACATCAGGCGAAAGCGTCTCGGGAAGGCGATCGTGAATCATCGCAAAGGCATTTCCCATGATTTGGTGAATCGCTTTTGAATGGAGAAAACGATTCTTCATTTTCTCCGTCGTGTTGTACATAGCCATCAAACCTTCGGGGCGATCGGCTTCACTCAGGTAAGGATCGATTTCGGGATGAGCGATGTTCCATCGATTGTTGAACAAGGTCGGTTTGCCAAAAACAATATATTCCTGATTGAGTTTGTATTTGTTTTCGATATATTTCAACCCCTGAAACCACACCAAATCGATGAATCCGGTACCATCGGTGAAATGGGCAACTAATCGTTTTTTTCGGCCTTCACCGAAGGTTTCGAACGACATGATTTTTCCCTTCAACTGAATAAAAGGCATGCTGCCATCGATTTCGTGCACATAGTACATCCGACTGCGATCAACATAACGATAGGGATACCAGCGCAACAAATCGCCAAGCGTGAACACATCAATTTCCTTATTCAGTATTTCGGCTTTTTTGGGGCCGACTCCGGGAACAAATTTTATGTCGGTTTGAAGAATGTCCATTTTTTCTTTTGTTGCACAGAGTAACGCCGAGGATCACGGAGAACACAAAGAGCTTAAAATTCAAAGGTAATTATATTGTAATCCATTAAATTCATTGCATATTTGACCTAAAGATACAAAGATTTTATTTTAGTTCGTGAAATCAGCTTACCAATCTCATGTCTCTGCGAACTCCGTGCTTTCTCTTTGATCTTCGTGCACTAAAATTCGGTTTGAAGAATGTCCGTTACATCATAAGTTGCACAGAGTAACACTGAGGGTCACAGAGAATCACAGAGATAAGAAAATATTTTCTGCAATTCCGTCACTAAAAAATATTCGTTTTAAAAATTAATCAACCTTTTAGATACAAATATATCTACTTTGCAGAAAAAACACAAGGAGCACAAAGTTTTCCTCTGTGCCCCTCTGTGTATCTCTTTATAAATCATTGTTTATCGGCACTACCACGCAAACAAGGGATATTGTTTCATCGTGGCATTCACTTTCTCGCGAACGGATGCGATCGTTTTCTCGTTTTCCACGTCCGAAAGTACTGTATCGATCATCTCCACAATTTCGCCCATGAAATCTTCTTTCAAACCGCGCGTGGTGATGGCAGGCGTACCGAAACGCAATCCCGAGGTTTGGAACGGACTGCGACTGTCGAACGGAACCATGTTTTTGTTGGTTGTAATATCGGCCGAAACCAATGCCTTTTCGGCAACTTTCCCCGTGAGATCCGGAAATTTTGTACGAAGATCCACCAAAATGCAATGATTATCCGTTCCCCCCGATACCACATTATATCCTTTATCCATAAATGCCTGAGCCATAACGGCCGCATTTTTTTTCACTTGCTTCTGATAGGTTTTAAATGAATCGTCGAGTGCTTCACCAAAAGCAACGGCTTTGGATGCAATCACATGCTCGAGCGGTCCGCCCTGCATTCCGGGAAAAACAGCCGAATCGAGAATGGCCGACATCATCTTTATTTCGCCTTTGGGCGTTTTCAATCCCCACGGATTTTCGAAATCTTTTCCCATCAGAATGATTCCGCCACGAGGACCGCGCAACGTTTTGTGAGTAGTTGAGGTAACGATGTGTGCATGTTTCAACGGATTTTCGAGTAATCCGGCAGCAATTAATCCGGCCGGATGTGCCATATCCACCATGAAAATAGCCCCAATTTCGTCGGCAACCTTACGAATACGTGCATAGTCCCATTCACGAGTATAGGCCGAAGCACCGGCAATAATCAATTTGGGACGTTCGGCACGGGCAACGCTTTCGAGTTGGTCGTAATCGACCTGCTGATTGTCTTCGCGAACATTGTATTCGAGCGCGCGAAACATGATTCCCGAAAAGTTGACCGGCGAGCCGTGCGACAGGTGTCCACCGTGCGAAAGATTCAGCCCCAAAAATTTATCGCCGGCCTTGAGGCAAGCCAAAAAAACCGCCGCATTAGCCTGAGCGCCCGAATGCGGTTGCACGTTCACCCATTCGGCATCGAAAAGTTTTTTGAGACGATCGATGGCCAGTTGTTCACTCATATCCACAATCTCACAGCCACCATAGTAACGTTTTCCGGGATAACCTTCGGCATATTTGTTCGTCAAAACCGAACCCATAGCTTCGAGTACCTGATCGCTGACAAAGTTTTCCGATGCAATTAGCTCAATTCCTTTCAATTGACGTTGCTTTTCTTTTTCGATAATCTCGAAAAGTTGATAATCTCTTTTCATTTGAACTTGATTATTGTGATTGAAAATTACCTATCGTTTTCGATTCAAAAAAGGAAATCGATTAATTGTGGTTTGTACAAATAAATCGTCCAAACACAATTTGAAAAATTAAAACATTGACAGATAGCAGTATGTGCTCATAATCGAATCGTTCCCAATCTGCATGAATCAGACTACAAATGTACAGAAAGTTTTATTTAAATTTGCAGTTATCTTCACCAAATGCAATAATCCAAACCAATGATACACTTTTCATCTTGTTTGCAGAAAAAGCCTGAATAGAATTTTCATTGTTACGACAGTACGTTCATTTTGAATGTTGGCTTTCAATTCGCAAAAACGACTTCGTCCGATTGTCCGGATCAGTTAAAAAGCAGTACCAATTTCCGGATATACATCGAGTGAAAAATTAAACATAGTTAACGTTACGTAACGATTGATTGTTTTTTCGAACATACAAATTAATACGACGTTGGTACGGACTTGGTATGGACTTAATACGACGAAAACCCTACAAGACCATATCACAAAATCATTGATGCATGTTTACATATTTAAACAATATATAACTAAATCTGAGAAGAATAAAAATAACGGGAGTGAACCCGAAAATTTAAATTTCTTCGAAACGAGCCGTGAAGAAACGCAACTGCTTGGGTTCATAAACAAAACGCAGCCCGCGAATCTGATCTCTTTTACGAAACAAATTGATGACGGCTTCGGCAACAACATCCATATGACGATAAGTGTAAACCCTGCGAGGAATAGTCAGGCGAACCGTTTCGAGTTTTGGATAATGATTCTCGCCGGTTTTTGGATCGCGCCCGGCAGAAACGATCCCCCTTTCCATACTGCGAACACCTGATTCGAGATAAAGATTAGCTGCCAGACTTTGTGCGGGAAACCGTTCTTGATTGAGATGCGGGCAAAAACGACGAGCATCGAGAAAAACTGCATGCCCACCCACCGGCTCGATAATCGGAATACCGGCTTGTTTGAGATTTTCGCCCAGATATCGCACTTGAAGCACGCGATGACGAATATAATCGAACTGCATCGATTCGCGCAGACCGATAGCCATTGCTTCCATATCGCGGCCCGCCATGCCGCCATAAGACGGCATACCTTCGTAAACAACGACCAACTCCTTGGCCTGCTCGAACAATTCGTCGTCGTTCATGCAAAGAAAACCACCGATGTTCACCAGGCAATCTTTTTTACCACTCATCGTGCAACCATCGGCGTAACTGAACATCTCGTGCACAATTTCGGCAATGGTTTTGTCGGCATATCCTTCTTCCTGCTCCTTGATGAAAAAAGCATTTTCAACACAGCGTGTTGCATCGAAAAATATGCCGATGCCATATTGACGAGCAAGTTTGTGCACCTCGCGCATATTTTTCATCGATACAGGTTGGCCTCCGGCCATATTTACGGTAACGGCAAGACAAATGTACGCAATATTTTCGGCGCCATGTTCGTCGATCAACCGTTGCAGTTTAGCCAGATCGATATCGCCCTTGAAAGGTACGTTCAGTTGTGCATCATGCGCTTCATCGCGAATTACATCCACAAAAATTCCCCCGTTTCGTTCCTGATGATAACGCGTGGTAGTGAAATACATGTTTCCGGGAACATACTGACCCGGCTTGATATGGATTTGCGAGAGCAAATTCTCTGCGCCACGTCCTTGATGAGTAGGCACAATATGCTTGAAACCAAAAAGTTCCTGTACTGTTTCCTGTAGATGAAAAAAGTTGCGACTGCCGGCATAAGCTTCGTCACCCATCATAATGCCGGCCCATTGACGATCGCTCATGGCATTAGTGCCACTATCGGTTAACAAATCGATATAAACATCTTCCGAATTGATAAGAAAAGTGTTGTAACCTGCATCTCTGATGATTTGTGCACGCTCGTCACGCGTATTCATTTTTACCGTCTCTACAGCTTTGATGCGAAAAGGTTCGGCAGGAAAATTGTCGTAATTCATAATAGCATTATTTAAGAAAATTGGTTTATTTTTTCAAGTACGTTAGTTTAAAACTATGCACATTTAGTGCAAGACTTTAGTTTTTATAAAACTCTTATTAAATTTGCCATAAAAAAATGAGATGGAAAATCGACAAGGCAGTCATAGTATATACAGTTTGCAAGTGCATATAGTATGGATAACGAAGTATCGTTATGCAGTATTACAAGGAGAAATACAAATACGTTGTCGAGATATTATACGCCAGGTATGTAACAGCATGGACATAGAGATTTTAAAAGGAGTGGTGAGTAAGGATCATGTCCATTTACATATAAGTTATCCACCTCAATTAAGTTTAAGTGATATAGTAAAGCGATTAAAAGGGAGAAGTTCACGGATGTTGTTGCAGGAATTTCCGGAGTTGCATCGTCGGTATTGGGGTAATCATTTTTGGGGGATAGGTTATGGATGTTGGAGCACGGGCAATGTAACAGATGAGATGATAAATTCATATTTAGAGCATCACAAAAGTCAACCCAATTCAGATGAGAATTTCATTCTTGAATAATTTTAATGAACTTCAGTTTAACATTTTAATTGACTTGTAGTCAAAATTCAGGCGAATTCTATTCGCAATCCAACCTATGGATTTTCAATCCATAGTATTTGAGTTTTCTTTACAAATGTATAGCATTACGACCAAATATCAAAGAATAATGATAATATTTTTATCAAAATATCAATTTAAGGCATAAATGAAAAACCGTAACGTAAGAATTAACGGTTTTCCTTATAAAACAGTGTTCCATTGGCCTGAGCAGTAGGCATCACAATCATATCGTTGATATTGACGTGTGGCGGACGCGAGACACAAAACCAAATGCACTCTGCGATATCTTCGGCAACCAAATTTTCGAAGCCATCATACACCTGATCGGCACGTTGTTGGTCGCCGTGAAAACGCACAAGCGAAAATTCTGTTTCCACTGCTCCCGGGCAAATTTGAGTCACCCTTATATTATAGGGCAACATATCTATACGCATGGCTTTGGAGATAGCATCCACCGCATGTTTGCTCGCACAGTAAACATTGCCATTGGGATATACTTCTTTACCTGCAATGGAGCCAATGTTGATGATTTGTCCCTGTTTGCGATCGATCATTCCGGGGGCAATTGCCCGCGTAACGTAAAGCATTCCCTTTACATTGGTATCAATCATACGTTCCCAATCGTCGATATCGCCCTCCTGTATAGGCGACAAACCGGCAGCCAACCCGGCATTATTGATCAAAACATCCACATCCCTCCATTCGGAAGGCAAATGACCTAAATATATTTCGACTTCGTGCCTGTCGCGAACATCAAAAGCCAAAGGTAATACCCGTATGGAGGTTGATCGAAGTTTGTCGGCGAGCAATTCGAGACGATCAGCACGGCGTCCGGTGATAATAACATTCCATCCTTCATTTGCAAATTTCATGGCGGCGGCTTCTCCTATTCCGGAAGTAGCGCCGGTAATCAATGCTATTTTGTTCATAGATTATTGAATTTAAATCGAACCAAAAGTACCCAAAAAAAGCTGAAAACATCAAAAGTAGCAAGAAAAAAAGTAATTTTACAGTCGAATATTAACTTCAGACACTATGAAACCTGACTTTGTAACTGTCAAAACCTTCAACTTTCCGTCAGAAGTGGCGGTAGTACAATCTTACATGGATATGCGAGGAATCGAAACCTATCTGAAAAATATGACATCGAATCGCTTAGCTTATACTTTAGGCGACATTGAGATGCAAGTAAAAAGCGAAGATGCCGAGATCGCAAAACAAGCCCTGATTGAAGGGGGATTTGCAAAACCGGAAGACTTTGAAGAATAAACAGACAATGAATATTAATTGAAAAATATGGAACAACAGTCGATTGAACAGTCTATAAATAAAAAGCAACGCTACACGTTGATAGGATTGATTGTAGTGTTGGGTTTGATTCTTTTTAACCAAACGCGCCCCTACATGAGCGGCCTTTTAGGCGCATTCACACTCTATGTGCTACTGAACAGGCAGATGGCTTTTTTGAGCGAAAAACTAAAATTCGGAAAAGCTTTCAGTGCAATCATACTTTTATTGGAAGCATTTCTCTTTTTTCTGTTGCCACTCACAGGCGTAGCATTGTTGGTAATAGATACGCTATCGGGCATACATATTGACCCGCAGCTGATTTTGGAACAAACAACAGAGTTTATAAACAAAATAGAAAGTCGATTGCATATCGAAATTTTTACGCCCCAAAACCTATCCATGCTTCCCAAACTGGGAAGTAATTTGATACAAATCCTCGGATCGAGTGTTTATTCACTTTCCATCAACGCAATCGTTATTATTTTTGTGCTTTACTTTATGCTTTACAACTATCAATCGTTCGGGAAAATTATTCGCGAAATAATTCCGTTCAATGAGGAAAACAAGCAAATTCTTGCCGAAGAAACCCGATCGATTATCAAAGCAAATGCGATTGGGATACCGCTTTTGGCTATCATTCAAGGCCTTGTGGCATATTTGGGATATGTTTTTTTCGGCACATCCAATCCTTTACTTTTCGGAATTTTTACGGCATTTGCTACCATCCTTCCGGTTGTGGGAACCACCATTGTGTGGTTACCGTTGGCCATAGTACTTTTTGTTCAAGGTAACATAGTTGGTGGAATAGGACTTGCATTATATGGTGCGATTGCAATTAGTGGCGTGGATAATGTGATACGATTTCTACTACAAAAACAATTGGCCGATATTCACCCGCTGATCACTATTTTCGGCGTTTTCATCGGGATTCCGATGTTTGGATTTTGGGGAGTGATATTTGGCCCGTTGTTGCTTTCACTTTTCTTGCTGTTTTTCAACATGTATCGCTACGAATATATTCCCGGCTCGACTGCCGAACCCCGGGTTACAACCAAAATGAAGGTGCAACAAGTAAAATTACCTTCTGTCAAGAAAAAACAAAAAAATGAAACGACTTCAAATAAAGAATAATATAACAGCACTGTTTTTCGGCATTTTCGTCTTTCTGATTATTGGTTGCACGGGAAAGCAAAAGTCCTCCAATTCATCATCGGAGAGTCAGCCGCATTCGTTCACGGCCATTAAATATGCCAAAGGTTTTCGGATAGAACATTTTGATGGATACACACGCCTGACAATTCTCAATCCCTGGAATAATTGGACTCCGTATCAAACTTACAATCTTTACAAAACGAACGGGGATAAACTTCCATCTGAAGGAACAAATCTGAAAATTCCATTGGAATCAATTGTAGTGAACACATTCGCCTATTTTGATTTTTTAGAGCAATTAGGCCAAATTGACAAGATCACAGGTATAACCGATGGATTCAGAGTTTACAATCCTAATATTCTGCGACGAATTGCAAAAGACAGCATCGCGGATTTGGGTGATCCCTTTAAAATGAATCTCGAAAAAACGCTCACTCTAAAACCCAATGCTATCCTTACGTCGGCTTACGCCCAACGCGATCAGTATTCGGAGCGACTCGTCCAAGCCGGTATACCGGTTATTTACAACCTCGAATGGATGGAAAACTCGCCACTGGCTCGTGCAGAGTGGATAAAGATGATAGCCGTATTTTTCGATAAGGAAGCGGACGCAGACCGTATTTTCGACCAAATTGAAAAACGATATCTGAAAGTGAAGGAAAAGGTTGGCGGGGTTGAAAAAAAATATTCGGTTATGGCCGGCGATAATTTTCAGGGAACATGGTATGTGCCCGGCGGAAGAAGTTTTAACGCCTGCCTGTTTCGTGATGCCAATCTCAATTATTATTATGAGGACGACCACAATAGTGGCAGCATTGGACTGGACATCGAAACCATCCTGACACAATTTGGAAAAGCCGATTATTGGTTTGGGTGTACGGCGGATTCGTACGAAGAGCTCAATGAAAAGGATCCAAAATACAAACTGCTAAAATCGGTAAAGGATAAGCACGTTTTCAACAACAAAAACAGGGTAACACCCTCGGGAGGCAACGATTTTTTTGAAAGCGCCATAGCCAATCCCGATTTGATTCTTTCGGACTTCATCAAAGCAGTTTATCCCGCACTTCTGCCGCAATACCATTTCACTTACATCAAACCCCTCAAAACGGATAATGCTTTGTGAAACGAAATGCCATACTTTTTTCAATTCTCGTGATCCTGCTCTTAACAGCTTTTTTTTGCGATCTTTTCGTGGGAAATGCTCACATATCGATACGCGAAACATGGGCTGCACTTTGGGGAAGCTCGGGCGATACCATCACCGATGAGATAGTGCGGAACTATCGAATGCCTAAAGCACTGACATCGATTCTTGCCGGAGCATCTTTATCAGTGGCCGGCTTGCTTATGCAGACATTGTTTAGAAATCCGCTTGCCGGTCCCGATGTATTGGGAGTCAGCGCCGGTGCCGGATTGGGTGTGGCTTTACTGACCATGCTGAACGGTTCTTTTCTTTATCCGATAATTTCTACGCTTGGGAGCATGGCTCAGGTGATTGCAGCTATCGCAGGAGCGGCACTCACACTTCTGCTCATTTTGTTCGTCTCTTCTCGAATCAATGATTCGATCACCATCTTGGTGTTAGGTATGATTTTCGGATACGTTGCAAGTGCAGCAGTCACCATCTTGCAAAGTTTTGCAGATCCCGATTCGTTGAAAGTATTCGTTACATGGACGTTTGGGAGCACGAGCAACGTCACGTGGAACAAAATGCCTATCATGGCAGGGATTGTGATCATCGGAATATTGTCTTCTTTTTTTCTACAAAAAAATCTTAACAGTCTGCTTTTAGGCGAACATTATGCCTCGACTGTCGGTTTAAATATAAAATCGATACGCATTGTGCTTATCACAATAACGGCACTCGTAACAGGCACCATTACTGCATTCACCGGGCCAATCGCATTTGTTGGTGTCGTAATTCCGCATTTTGCCAGAGCTCTTTTCGGTACTGTCAATCATAGAATCGTGATTCCTGCAACACTCCTGTCCGGAGGCATTTTGATGATCATCTGCGACATCATATCACAGGTGACTATATCGAATCGAACGCTTCCGATCAATGCGGTTACAGCATTGTTTGGAGCACCGATGATCATTTGGATTGTATTAAAACGAAAAAAACTTTAAATTCATAATATAAATATTTTCTATAATATATTCTTGGATATTTATTTTGAATATATCAAAATACTTTATATATTTGCATCAGTTATAAATATTAATAATTAAAACAAAGTGCATTATGAAAACATTAGATTACACACAGTTAGAAGCCAAAACGGCTAAAAACGTGGCAGAAGAGTTACAAACCTTATTGGCCGATTTTCAGGTATTCTATACGAATATGCGTGGTTTTCATTGGAACGTGAAAGGTCGCGGATTTTATCAGTTGCATGAGTTGTTCGAAAAAATGTACGACGACGCAGCCGAAAAAATAGATGAGATTGCAGAACGAATCCTCATGTTGGGAGAAGTTCCTGCACACAATTTCAGCCATTATCTAAAAGCTTCTCAGATTAAAGAAAGCGGAGTAGTAAGCGATCCTGATGAAATTGTAAAACTCATACTCGAATCATTGAAAATATTAATATCGCAAGAAAGAAAAGTTCTCGACCTGGCAGCAGAAGGCTCCGACGAAGTAACGGTAGCGATGATCAGCGATTTTTTGACGGAACAAGAAAAAAGCGTTTGGATGCTTACCTCTTATCTTGCCTAAGCAAAAAAATATCTTTAAAGGCGACTTCTTCGGGTCGCCTTTTTTTGTTTTCTGCCCATAAAATACTGTAAAATATCTGGCACTATTTTTGCATCTCTTTTGTATAATAAAATTATAAGTATATTTGTAGTCGATACATGCTACGAAAGGGAATAAAAAATGGAAAATAATTTTTCACAAAGAGTCCGCGACATCATGGCTTACAGCCGTGAAGAAGCAGGGAGACTCCAAAACAATTATATCGGACCCGAACATCTAATGCTCGGCATACTTCGAAATGGAGAAGGGATGGCAATTCAGGTGCTGCAAGATTTCGACGTAGATCTCCAAGCTCTGAAAGAAAATATCGATTTGCATATTCGTCAGGTGCAGGAGCCATATGAAGGTACAGGTGAACTCGTAATCAATAAGAATACGGAAAAAGCTTTAAAAATGAGCATATTGGAAGCAAGGCTGACAAAAAGTGCGGAAACCGATTCGGAACACATTTTGCTTGCTCTGCTCAAAGATTCGAACACGCTCATATATACAATTTTAAAGCAATTTCACTTGGATTATGCAAGTACCTTTTTGTATATCAAGAACCTACTCGAAGATCGTCAGGGAAACGGAGAGGCAGATAGCCCCACAATGGGACCTAATTTCACGGATGACGACGACGATGACATGTCCGAAAGATCATCTTTCAACCCGGGACATGGAGGATCACCACAAGCCAAAACATCAGATACTCCCGTTCTCGACAATTTCGGTACCGACATCACACGAGCTGCAATGGAAAACCGACTCGACCCTGTGGTCGGTCGTGAAAAAGAAATCGAGCGCATCGCTCAGATTTTGAGTCGTCGCAAAAAAAACAATCCCGTCCTCATCGGCGATCCGGGAGTTGGAAAGTCGGCCATTGTTGACGGACTGGCATTGCGCATCGTACAGAAGAAGGTATCGCGCACACTGTTCGATAAACGTGTCATAGCTCTCGATATGGCATCGATAGTCGCAGGAACAAAATATCGCGGACAATTTGAGGAACGTATCAAGGCAATTTTGAACGAACTTTCGAAAAATCCCAATATCATCCTGTTCATCGACGAAATACACACCATTGTGGGTGCCGGAGGTGCGGCAGGATCTCTTGATGCCGCCAATATGCTGAAACCGGCATTGGCACGAGGCGAAATACAATGCATTGGGGCAACTACGCTGGACGAATATCGCAAGAACATCGAAAAAGACGGTGCATTGGAACGTCGTTTTCAAAAAGTAATTGTCGATCCAACCTCACCCGAGGAAACATTATTGATTTTGAAAAACATCAAGGAACGTTACGAAGAGCACCACAACGTCAGATATACCGACGCCGCACTTGAAGCTTGCGTGAAACTGACAGACAGATACATCAGCGACCGCACCTTTCCCGATAAGGCAATCGATGCTCTTGACGAAGCAGGAGCAAGAGTTCACATTTCGAATATTGTAATTCCGGAGACTATCCAGAAGTTGGAAGCCGAACTGAAAGAAGTTGAACAGCTGAAAACAGAAGCCGTCAAGGCTCAAAAATACGAATTGGCTGCCAGCTACCGCGACAAACAGCGTCAGCTGCTGCTTGCACTCGAAGCTGAGGAGGAACGTTGGCAGAAGGAAATCAAGGAAAAGCCCGAAATTGTGGACGAAGATAAGGTTGCCGAAGTGGTAGCAATGATTTCGGGAGTTCCCGTTCAGCGTATTGCACAAGCCGAAGGCGAACGCCTCATCGAAATGAAAGATGTGCTGAAATCGCAAGTCATCGGGCAGGATGAAGCAATCGACAAGGTCGTTAAAGCCATTCAACGCAACCGGGTAGGACTGAAAGATCCGAATAAACCCATCGGCACATTCATGTTCCTGGGACCGACGGGAGTAGGCAAAACCCATCTCGCCAAAAAATTGGCCGAATTTCTGTTTGATTCGCCCGAGAATCTCATTCGCGTCGATATGAGCGAATATATGGAAAAGTTCAACGTTTCGCGCCTCGTAGGAGCACCTCCAGGATATGTAGGATATGAAGAAGGCGGACAATTGACAGAAAAAGTAAGACGTCGTCCCTACTCTGTAGTTTTGCTCGATGAAATCGAAAAAGCACACCCTGATGTCTTCAATCTTTTACTTCAGATTTTGGACGAGGGACGTATTACCGATAGCTTGGGTAGAAAAATCGACTTTAAAAACACGATTTTGATCATGACCTCCAATATCGGTACACGACAATTGAAAGATTTTGGACGCGGAATCGGATTTAATACGGTCGCGAATGTTGCTGACGCCGAATATTCGCGCGGAATCATTCAGAAAGCCCTCAACAAGGCATTTGCGCCCGAGTTTCTGAATCGTGTGGACGACATTATCATGTTCGATCAGCTCAGCAAAGAATCGATTTTCAAAATCATCGATTTGGAATTGAAAGGACTTTATAAAAGAATCGCCGAACTTGGTTATCAGGTTACAATTACCGAAGCTGCCAAAGAATTCCTTGCCGAAAAAGGTTATGATGTACAGTTTGGAGCCCGCCCGCTCAAGCGAGCCATTCAAAAATACATCGAAGACGAAATGGCCGAAATGATACTGAGAACGAGTATCAAAGAAGGGGAAACGCTCGTAATCGATTTTGACAACGAAACCAAACAAATCACGATGAAAGTTGCCAATAATCAAATAGAGCAGACAAGCAAGAACAAAGCCTGAAACTTTTAATGGAAACCCTCTTATCTATTAAACCGCCTGAAATTCATAAAACGGGCGGTTTAATTTTTGAGGGATCATTTTGTTTCCGCAGCAAATTGCGGAAACAATAACCCGTGTAATGTTGTTAAATCAATTCACCCGGAATTAAAATTCGATAGTAAAAATGACTGAACAAAAGATGAAAGTTGAAGTATGGACGGATATTATGTGTCCTTACTGCTACATAGGCAAAAAACATTACGAAAAGGCACTTGCCCAATTCGATTATGCCGACGAAATAGCGCTTGAATGGAAAGCTTATCAACTCAACCCCGATTTGCCGGGTAATGGACATGGAATTCCGGTATCGGAATATCTGACAAATATGGGGATGTCGGAAGAAAGTTTGAAACAAATGTATAAAGGAATTGAACAGCTCGCCAACGAAGCAGGCGTCAAATTCAATCTTCCGAATGCCGTTGCAGCAAACACTCGCGACGCTCACCGATTGATAAAATTGGCTGCTCAAAAAGGGACAGACACTATCGTTGTTACCCTGTTGGGAAAAGCTTATTTTGAAGACGGCCTCGATTATAGCGATCCCGATTTACTGATTTCGATTGGAAAAGATGCCGGTTTGGACGAAGCCGAAATTCGCCAAATGTTGGCAAGCGACGATTTTTTATACGAAATAAAACAAGATATGCAAGAAGCGGCAAATTTGGGGTTCGATACCGTTCCAACTTTTCTGATGGATCGCAGGCAGGCGATAATCGGATCTGAACCGGTAGATTTGTTTGTGAAAGTGCTCAACAAAGCATACAACAACAGGAAAAACCGTTTGGAAAAGGAAGAGCTGAGCATAATGAAAGGGCAATCGTGTTTGGCTGACGGAATGTGCGAAATTTGAAAACATCATACCCAAAAAACGTTTTTCTTTCATGGAATTTTTAAAAATAAATCCATCGGATACCATTCGCCGGGACAAAGTTTGGAAATTGTACGAAGAGAGTTTTCCCCTTGCCGAACGACGCAAAATGGAAGACCATATCCGTGCATCGGAAAACCGACAATTCTTTCCTCTTTCGGCATGGGATGAAGACCAATTGATTGGAATTATATTTTATTGGGAATGGGATATCTATCGTTACGTCGAATATCTTGCGGTTAATCCCGAAATTCGTAGTCAGGGATTCGGATCGCAAATACTTCGATCGATTTGTGATTCGGGGTACACCATTATTCTCGAAATCGATCCACTCGTAAACGATTTGTCGGTACGCCGCCTGCAATTTTATGAAAGAGCAGGATTTACGCTTACGCCTTATCGATTCGTGCATTTGCCTTACCGATTAGAAGCGGAGCCTCAGGAGCTACTTATCTTGAGTTACCCTAAAATGATTACCAAAGAACAACACGAGGAATTCGTACATTTCTTGGAAACGACCATTATTCGCTATTGCGAAGGACATCGATTGAGCCTTCCCAACGAGTGAAATCAATCCGCAAAAAGCGACCGCAAACTCGCAAGAGTCGATTCCATCACTTTTTCGGTTAGCAAGGAACTGCTTGAAACAGGATATACGACGATTTGAACAGTCAAATCGTCGTTCATTTTTACGTATCCGCCAATACCCCAAGCCATCATCCGAGAGGCAGTTCTGAATTTAAGAACATGATTTTTTCGGTCGGAAAACGAAATAATCCAACGACGATCGATACGCTGCAAGACATCATCGAATGGATGACTGCTGCGTGGATTGATACGAAACACGGCTTCTCTCTGTCCTTTAAACCGAGGAGGATTTAGATCGTCGGATTCCATATAATCGAGCTTTTTATAAAATATTGCCGTTATAAATGCAGGTGGAAGCGCACAAAAAAGAAGAAATCCACCCGTCAGCATCCATCCATTTACACTTTCACCCAAAATCGGCAAAATTATCACCGAAAAAGGGAAATAAATAAGAGATAATATCGCAATCCAATAAATCAACAGTTGTGTTGTGAATTTCATTGTTCCAAATATTTATCAATGAAGTTCCGGCAAAGCAATTTCTTCGGTAACTTCTATTTTTTCAAAACCCAGTCCTTGTAATAAAGCACTAATTGCAAGTTTTGCCTGTTCATTAGCTTCTTTAAGAATTCCCTGTTTGAGGGCATCGTCAATCATCGTATTTTTTTCTTTTTTCAAAGCTTCATTGTAATCCGTGATTTTGATCGGATTAAAAGCATTTTGACTTTCGTCGTACACTTTTACCGAATTTTCCTCGATAACCGTATCCAAAATCTTAGCTTTCGGAACCGATACGTGCACACTTCGGTTATCGACATCAACTTTGATTCGACTAAAATCGACTCCTGCCTTAACATACCCACCATATTTAATCAAAAAAGATTTTTCGGTAAGCGGAACATTGATATTGAGTATTTTGTAGTAATCTTTGTAACTGATAACGCCCGTGTAGTTGTATTTGACGAGCGACAACTCTTGCAAATAAACAATTTTGCTTAAAATCATATCACTCGTATATTCCTCAGTCTTTGTAGATTTTGATTGGTTCATTATCAGCAAAACCAAAAGAATGATAGTTGTACCGATAAAAAAAACAGTCAGATAATTGATTTTTGGCCTGCACCCATTATTTAACGGATTTTTCATTTCAGTTTACTTATTTCTTTTTTTGTAATAGACCCACGATACAACTATTATGGCCAACACAAGGAGAACGGTCAAAATATATTTCCAATAATTTACAACAAATTTGACGATGAGATAGATCAAAATTAAAACCAATATAACCGCAAGTGTTTTCCACACGATGGAAAAAATCTTCTGTTGCTTTTGTTTTTTCAGTTTTCTCTCGTCGGGCACCTCCTCTTCGTTTAATGTCGCATAAACGATTTCTTCATCAGCATCCACGTAACCGGCATGCTCCGAATAATGACGTCCGGTATCATTTTCCGATATGAATGAAGCGTCATCTGCATGTGCGTCGGCGTTTTTTTGGGAATCGAGCTCGTCAACATTTTCACTTGAAAGATCCATATCGACAGGTTGTCCGGAATTTTCCACATCTGCCTGTATGGACAACGGATGAGATGAAGAGGCCGAGAGAGTGGATTTGTTAATGATAAAATCGACACGACGCGAAGCACGCGAAGTATCAAAATCGTTCGTACGAACCATTTCCAAAAGCTCATCCTCAATTTCGGGATACTTGACCATTAAAGATTTGCATGCTTCTGCAAAATCGCTAAATCGCCGTATCCTACTCAGATTCTGCTTCATCGTTTCGTCATCTTGCGAAGTGGTCTCAAGAATCTTGTCCGCAATCGCTAATTTTATACGTTCCATCAGGTGATGATATTTTTAGGTTTCACAAAAATAATCATTACGTAATGATAAAAGAGATTTTAACTAAATTTTATGATTCCGAAAATAGATATTTCTGTTAAAATACTAATTTACATGTAAAATAATCTTTACATTTGTAGCGATATTTAAGGAAAATGAATTCATATTCAGACATAAAGCAATTTAACGAATTATTCAACGAATACTACGAACGAATCGTACGATTTGCCAAGAGTTATGTACGGGATCTTGCCGCTGCCGAGGATTTTGCTTCGGAAGCTTTTGCTGCTTTTTGGGAAAATCGAGCCATTCTTTCGGACGAAACAAATCCACGGGCTTATATTCTGACCATTGTAAAGAACAAATGCATGAATTATCTGAAACATGAGCAAATACGTTTAAAGGTAGAAAGAGAACTCAACAACCACTCAGAGTGGGTATTCACAACAAATCTGAACACGTTGGAAGCGTGCGATCCCGATTTCATTTTTTCAGATGAAATTCAGCATATCCTAAATGAGACATTCGAAAAAATGCCACAAAAAACCCGTCAGATTTTTTTTCTCAATCGTTTCGACGGACTATCTTATAACGAAATTGCCCTGAAAATGAATGTAAGCCAAAAAACCATCGAATTTCATATTTCAAAAGCGCTCCATGCGCTCCGATTCGCTCTGAAGGACTTTATCTGCCTGCTCCTTTTCATCCTGTTGCATCGTTAAATGATTGATGGAAGAAATTTTCAAGTGAACATATTTTCAATCCGATTAATAGCGATTTTTATAATCAAAAAAACGATAATGAAGAATATTTTAAAAAAAGCCCTGTTGTTTTGCTTTCTGACATTTATACTTTTCACTGAAATGAAAGCACAGTCAACCAATCCGAAGCCGATTCGACTGGCTATCGCAGGTATGAGTCATGGACATATCAGCTTTATTTTGGAAAGGCCCGATAAAGGAGATTTTCAGTTAGTTGGAGTTTATGAGCCAAACACCACGATGGCATTTAGGTACGCTCAAAAATACGGATTTGATTCCAAACTAATCCATAGCGATCTTGAGAAAATGCTCGATCAGGTAAAGCCTGAAGCAGTAGTGGCTTTTGGCTCTATTTATGAACATATGGCGGTTGTCGAAGCTTGTGCACCGCGAGGGATCGATGTGATGGTGGAAAAACCGCTTGCGGTCAACGCCGAACACGCCCAAAGAATGAGAGAACTAGCCGAAAAATATCATATCCATTTACTCACCGATTACGAAACATCCTGGTATCCGAGCACGGCGAAATCTTTTCAATTAGCTAATGACAGCAGCTTTATAGGAAATTTAACGAAAGTGATTATGCATGATGGCCATCAAGGGCCCAAAGAGATAGGCGTCAATAAAGAGTTTTTGGAATGGCTGACAGATCCCGTACAGAATGGAGGAGGTGCTTTAATGGACTTTGGATGTTATGGAGCCAATCTTATGACTTATCTTATGAAGGGAGCCAAACCAATATCCGTAACTGCGGTTGCAATGCATTACAAACCGGACATTTATCCAAAAGTTGAAGATGATGCAACAATCATTGTTACCTACCCCGAAACGGAATGTATCATAGGAGCATCGTGGAATTGGCCTTTCAACCGAAAGGATATGGAAATTTACGGCAAATCGGGTTACATAAAGGCAATAAATGGAAATGAAATGCGAATAAAAAAAGAAGGGATGAATGAAGAAAAGGTAATTCATGTAAGTGCAAATGATATTCAGGTTTATGAAGATCCTTTCTCTTATTTTGCAGATGTAATTCGCGGCAAGATTCAAATGCCTGATTATGGACTATATTCGTTGAAAAATAACCTGACTGTGGTTAAAATATTGGACGCAGCAAAAGAATCGGTCAAAACCGGCAAAACTATTCGATTCAAATGATAATGAGCTACTATCCACTGGCTATCTCCGGCTCATAACCTATCATCGACGGGAAAAACCGGAAATGCGGAGCTGTTAGTAATCTCTGCTTCGTTTTCAATAAGATAAATGTAATGAGAATGTTATATTTATATCCAAAAGTTGAAATCTTTATTTCCATTAAAAATTTTTATTTTTAATTTTTAATTAGGGTATTCTCATCTTCGATTGTTATTAATTATATATAGGGAATAAAAGAGCGAATGAATAAAGATCTGTTATATCGTTTTTTCGAGGGAACGACAACCATTGAGGAGGAAGAATCCATAAGAAATTGGATCGAGTCTTCAGATGATAATTATGCCGATTTTTTGCGTGAAAGAAAGATATACGACGCTTTGCTGCTATCTACGCCTTCAAAAATATCGAGACAAAGCTTCCATCAACACATAACCCCGTGGATAGTGTCCACAGCAGCTTCCATTGCACTTCTCGTTATTGCAACCGGATTGTTTTTTTATGCCGAAAGCTCGAAATCGCAACAGTATAACACCATTATCGTGCCTCCGGGTCAACGCATTAACCTGATTCTTGCCGATAACACCAACGTTTGGCTCAATGCCAATACCACGTTTCGATATCCATCAAAATTTGCCCGAAAAAATCGTGAAGTATTTTTGGATGGCGAAGCATGGTTCGACGTTAGCAAAAACAAGAAAAAACCTTTTATCGTGAAAACCGATCAAGGTGAAGTCCGCGTTACGGGAACAACTTTCAATCTCGAAGCTTATTCAACTTTTCAAAACTTTGAAACAAGTCTTTTTGAGGGAAGCGTTGACATATATCAAAACAATGCCAAACTTGCTACACTCAAACCCAATCAGAAAGTGATGCTTCAAAACGATCGTTATTTTATCTCTACTATCGACAATACCGACGAATACCTTTGGCGCGACGGATTGATTGCCTTCAGCAACATGAAACTCGAAGACATACTTTTGGAGCTCGAAAAATATTTCGATATTCAAATCGAGATCAATACCAAAAAATTACCTCAACATCGCTATACAGGGAAATTTCGTCAGGCAGACGGCGTAGATTATGCCCTACGCGTTTTGCAAAAAAGCATCCATTTTTCTTACAACAGAGACGACGATAAACAAATCATTTATATCAACTAATCATTCACCACTAAAATGAAATGCCTATGAAGGAACAATAGCAAAATCAAAAAAAAACCGGCGAGTGCTGCAACACCTGCCGGTCAGAGTAAAAAATCAACACAATTTAATTCCTAACTGTATTAATTAAAAACACTTACAAATGTATGAATAAAAACAATTCGTCGGGTAATCTTCTGATTGAAAAAATACCCATTAACCATTTTTTATTGATCATGCGAACAACCATTTTCCTGCTTTTTACCTGCGTCTTTTGTTCGATGGCCGAGTTGAGTTACACTCAAAATGCTCGCGTAACCATCAATAAACGGAATGCAACCATTAAGGAAATACTGAACGAAATTGAAAAGCAAACCGACTATCTGTTCATTTACAACGATGAAGTAAATGCTAACGAAAAAGTATCGGTGAAAGCTAAGCAAGAAGCAGTCTCGAGTGTACTAAATTCGATGCTGGAAGATAAAGACATGAAATATTCGATGGAAGGAAATCATATTATCCTCTCAACGAATAAAAATGAATCGCCTGAAAACCAGATCGAAGCAAACACCCAACAACAACAGAAAAAACGAATCTCGGGAACAGTGCTTGACGAAAATGGACAACCCATTATTGGCGCTAATATAATTGAAGTGGGCACTACCAACGGAACAGTAACCGACATGGATGGCAAATTCACGATCGATGTTTCAGATAATGCCACTATTCGAATTTCCTATATCGGATATCTCGAACAAGAAGTGAACACAGCCGGCAAAAATTCCCTAAACATTACCCTAGTAGAGGATACACAAACGTTAGAGGAAGTGGTTGTTGTAGGATATGGAACAATGAGAAAAAGTGATATTACGGGGTCTGTAGCGTCAATAAGTGCAGATGAAATGTTAAAAAGAAATCCAATTAATATCGGTCAAGGATTGCAGGGTATAGCTCCTGGCGTTTCTGTTCTTAAAAATTCAGGTGATCCTGAAGGAGAAATAACCATTCGTATCAGAGGCGTTGCAACAGTAAATGGATCTGCGGATCCACTTTATGTAGTCGATGGAATCCCAGTTGGGAATAATGCTAATTTTATAAATCCTGCCGATGTTGAGAGTATTGAAGTATTGAAAGATGCATCTGCTACTGCCATCTATGGTGCACGAGGAGCAAACGGTGTAGTTTTGATTTCGACAAAAAAGGGAACTAAAGGCAAAAATCAATTAAATTTTACCGCCAATTTTGGCGTTCAAAATTTAACTGGAAAGTTAGATGTTGCAGATGCTGATTTATTTGCTTACTCAGTTCGTCAAGGTCATGCCAATGATCACAGTAATATTCAAAATAAGGCTTTTGGAGAAGAATATATTGGAAAATTAAGAACAATTGATTGGCAAGATGTTATGACACAATCTGCTTTACAGCAAAATTACACATTATCGGTATCTGGGGGAAATGATAAAACCCAGTCAAATTTTTCGGTCGGATATTTGAATAATGATGGCATTATTCTTCGTTCGAATTATTCTCGCTTGACAGCTCATGCAAATGTTATTCATAAAATTAAAGATATTTTTGAAATAGGAGGAAATTTAGTTTATGTCCATTCTGAGAAGGTAGGCGGTGGCAATCTCCGTAATTATGCTATACTAACTCCGACTATGGATTATGTAGATGAGATAACTGGCAAATTTATTAGCCAAGATTATCGCCAAAATCCAGACGGAACGTGGCCAACATTTATGCAAGTTAGTGGCGAGGGGGACATTCAGAAAGGTCAAGATAATCCATATGCAGCCAAAATGGAAGAAGATCGTACTCCTGCTTATAACAATAAGTTATTGGGAAGTGCATATTTAAATATTGATATTCTTAAAGGATTTACTTTCAAAACAATTGGTTCCTACATGATTTCTTCTTACGATGGAAGTGCTTTTAGTTTAGCTAATACTCGTACCTTAACAGGATCTCCTAAAAATTCATTTTGGTTAAGTCAGTCTCAAAATAATAGTATAAATTGGGAAAGCTATTTTACTTATAATTGGAAAAATGCGGTCAATGACGTGACTATTATGGCAGGTTATTCTCAAAGCGATGAATGGGGCCATTGGGTAAATGCAAGCGCCAAGGATTTTTTATCTGATTCTTATCGACAAATTTCATTAACTAGCGATCAAACTTCTAAAACAGGTGACGGAGGTTATAATTTAACCGTTCGTTATATGTCATTTTATGGGCGCCTTATTTATTCATTAAAAGATCGTTATATTTTCACCGGTACTGTTCGTCGTGATGGTTCTTCTAATTTTGGAGTCGGGAAAAGATGGGGAGTTTTTCCTTCTGCTGCTTTGGCTTGGCGCTTATCCGAAGAAGAATTTATTAAAAATTTAGATGTATTCAGCAATTTAAAATTAAGATTAGGATGGGGACAAACGGGTAATGCAGGGAACCCAACAAATCTCTCTGTTCCACAGCTTTCATCTCATCGAATTTCGTATGATTGGGGTACATTGGGTGGTTCTTCATCAGAATATACCAAAGAGGTTGGCTTCGCTCAGTTAAAGGAAATCGATCCTAATTTACATTGGGAAACAAATACTCAGACCAATATTGGCCTTGATTTAGGTTTTCTAAATAATAGTTTAAACGTTATATTAGACTATTTTATACGTGATTCGAAAGATTTGCTCCTTTACCGAAATATGCGTCCCTCAACAGGGCACGGACAAATTTATACCAATGCCGGACACATTCAAAATAAAGGTCTCGAATTTAGTCTTAACTATAATAAAAATTTCGGGGATTGGAAATTTGGAGCTACTTTAACCGGTTCTACTTTAAAAAATAAAGTAATCGATGTTGGCGATCCTATTTATAGCAATCTTGATGCTTCAGGAAACAAAATCACAGATGATGGTGATAATTGGACAAATCATTCTGTTACAATGAATGGTTATCCAGTTGGATCTTATTATGGTTATGTAGTAGAAGGTATTTTTAAAAGTCAGGCAGAAGTAGATGCCGCAAATGCCTCTGCAAAACAAAAAGGATTTGAGGCTTATCAAGTAAAAGCAACTGCTCCTGGTGATTATAAATATAAAGATTTGAATGAAGACGGACATATAGATGGCTCAGATCAAAGAGTTATAGGCAATGGCTTTCCTGACTTAACTTATGGCCTCACTCTTAACGCTGGTTACAAAAACTGGGATATGATGATTTATATGTATGGCGTTGCGGGAATGGAAATTAATTCTTATTCATCAATGAAATTAACTCAACTTTATAAAACATCAGGTGGCATACAAAACACATTAAAAGAATACATTAATAATGCATGGTCGCCACAAAACCCTAACACCAGCTATCCCAGAATGACTATTGTTGATAATAACTTTAATATGAAAGCTTCTGATGCTTATGTAAAAAATGGGGATTTTCTTAAATTTGCAAATATCCAGATTGGCTATTCTTTCTCAAATTCCCTTCTAAAAACGAATTTCATAGAAAATGCTCGAATATATGCTTCTGTTGAAAATTTAGCTTGTTTTTCAAGTTATAATAAATTTGGTGATCCGGAAGTTGGTAATTCTTCAGTATTACAGACTGGTTTCGATGGGGGACGATATCCATATCCAAGGACTTTTGCTTTTGGGTTAAGCATTCAATTTTGATTTGTGTTAATTTTGTAATTCAAAATTTATGAAAAATATATATATATCTTTATTATGTGGAATTATGTTACTAGTAACAAATTCCTGTAGCGATTACTTAGATGTAGATCATTATGATATACTTCCGGGTGATTATATGTTCCAGAGTGAAAAAAATGTAGAAGCAGGGCTTGTAGGATGTTATGACACTTTTTATCCATCTAAAGAAGATAATGAAGCTGGTGCTGATGGTAGCATGTGGGGATTTAAACCACAATTTATGCTGGCTAATCATCCTACATTGGACACCCAAGCAAGTGGTTGGGATAAAGCCTACTGTACGGAAGACTGGACTTCTTCGAGTACGGAATTTTTAACACTTTGGGTTGGTTGTTATAAGGCTATTTCTCGTTGTAACACACTTTTGGCCGGATTGGAAACAATGGATAATTCCTTATTCACTAAAGGGGAACAGGGTAAAAAAGAAATAGAAGCACAAGCACGAGCTATCCGTGCCTATAACTATCTGATGTTGGCAAAAAATTTTGGCAGGGTACCCATGTTAATGACTGGAGAAACTTATTCAAATACGCCTTCAAAACCTCGTCCCGAAACAGAAGATGGAACATGGAATCTTATAATTGAAGATTTAGATTATGGTGCGTCTATCCTTGATTGGACTCCAATTAATGGGCAATATGGTCGTGTTACCAAAGGATTTTGTTTAGGATATGAGGCTGAAGCTTTAATGTACCAAAAAAAATACGCCGAAGCTAAAATAATTCTTAAAGATATTATTGATAGTCATACCTATTCTTTGGTCCCTTGTTTCAGCTATTTGTTTGATCCTGAAAAGGCATGGCAAAGTGAAGATGTATTTGCTGTTGTGATGTGGACAGATAATGGGAAAAATATGTCCGGTGTACAAGGATGGTCACCTGAGGAAGATCATTATATGTTTGCTTGCTATAATACAGCATCCATGGAATACAATGGATGGGGGTCTTTATTTATTTCTTGGGAATGTTATAAATCATTTGAACCTGGTGATAGACGGCGTGCTGCCTCAATGGTCGCCTTGGGAGAGACAAATCCTTGGACAGGTCAAACAATTGGAGCCAAGAGTGCACCTCATGTAAAAACAGGTTCAGAATATATGCCAAATATTTCAAGTTTAAAATACTGGCGGGTTAATTGTGATTATTGGACAACAATTAATCAACCTTTTACATTACACAATCTTCGCTATGCAGCCATTTTACTTAACTACGCTGAATGTTGCTTTCTTACGAATGATGAAACAAATGGCTGGGAAGCTATAAAAGAAGTTCGCAATCGTGCGTGGGGTAATTTAGAAGGGAATCTGAATGATCCAAATTATCCAATACCTATGCAAGAAACAGTAGTTGAAGTGCCAGATGCTAAAACTTATTACACAAATTATAAGGCTAGTAAAGGATATTCGGCTGATGTAGGAATAGTTGCAGTCAACATGGAACGTCGTCACGAGTTTAATTCGGAATTTAGTTTTTTTTATGATTTGAAACGTACTGGAATGATTGAAGAATTTATAAATAAAGAATGAGTCCACTCCGAAAAGTCGGAAGGACAATTTAGTTGATAATATTTCTGGATAATAAATTCTATAAAACAGGTAAAATTCACCTGAAAAGTTCTTTGAAATATTTGCGTATATTATTATTTATCACTATCTTAGCAGGGTTTAAAACTGCATAAGATGTTTAAAAAATCAGACGACAATCCTCAATTGGATATTTTTTCATCACCAACGGAGTACTTTAGAGACTCCAAGAAGAAGAAATACCTAAAAAATGACTCCTGGCATAACCAGTTCAGAAATCAAGTTGTAATGCGCGTGGATGAGTCTGTCTTCAGCGTACTCTACAGCGAAGGCCAAGGCGCCCCCAACGCTTCGATCCGCGTTCTGGTCGGCATGATGATCCTCAAAGAGGGCCAGGGTTGGAGTGACGAGCAGTTATTCGAGAACTGTGCATACAATATTCTGATACGTAGTGCCTTGGGATTGATGACGCTTGAAGACGCCGAACCGGTTCCATCCACCTACTACCTGTTCAGGCGTAATTTAGTTGAATACGCCAGGGAACACGGTGAAGACCTTTTCAAAAAATGCCAGGCCCAAATCACCAGGGATCAGATATTGGAGTTCCAGGTGAGCGGCAAGCAGGTGCGTATGGACAGCAAACTGATCGGCAGCAACATAGCCTGGTACTCCCGTTACGAGTTGATCCATGAGACCCTTCGCCTGTTTATTAAAGAAAGGGAAGAATTTATCTTCAGGAGGAATCTTTCAAAGGAGGAGTTTTCCCTGATTGAAAGCATCCGAGACGAAAAGGGGAACAAGGCGGTATACCGCAGCACAAAGGCTGAGATCGACACCAGGATGGTAGAATTGGGTAAACTGATGTACCGTTTTATCGAACTTTTCAAAAGGTACGACTACGGGAGTTACAAGACCCTTAAGACTGTCTTCGGGCAGCAATACTCGGTAAGTGCGGACAAAATTGTCCTGCCTCTCGAAAACAAGGAAATCAGCGCCAAATCAATACAGTCGCCCCACGACACCGATTGTCATTACCGCAACAAGGACGGCAACAAGGTCAAAGGATACTCGGTAAACATCACCGAGACATGTGACCGGGAGCAGGAAGGACAAGGGCCGATATTGAACTTGATAACCGACACACAGGTAGATGTGGTTTCCGCTCCGGACAACAGCTTCCTCGGGCAAGCCCTGGAGCATACACAGGAAATACTGTCCGGCAAGATCGAGAAAGTGTATGCCGACGGGGCTTATCACAGCGAGCATAACCAAGAGTATTGCCAAAGGGACGAACACAGCATTGATTTGGTGCTCACTGCCATGCAGGGAGCTTCACCAAGATATGAAATCAGTTTAGACGAACAAAATGAAGATAATCTGATAGTAACCGATAACAAAACAGGAATAATCGTACAGGCACAACAAGTAAAACCCCGCAAGGATAAAACGCAAAAGAAATGGAGGATCAAGACTGAAAAGGGCAATTACCGGTACTTCGACACCAATAGCCTGAGGGCTGCAGCGCTAAGAGAGAAACTCAAGGATATCCCGATGGAGGAAACAAACACCAGAAACAACGTCGAGGCGAGTATTTTCCAGTTAGGTTACCATTACTCCAACGACAAGAGCCGGTACAGGAGTCTTGCCAAGCATAAACTATGGGCTTACTCCCGCTCGTTGTGGATAAACCTGGTCAGGATAGTGAAATATGTCACGCAAATATGTCAAAGACCGTTTTTTTGGCAAAAATCGCCTCAATATATAGCTAATTTATGTCTCAATCTGTATATTATTGTAAATATATTCTCATTTAATAAAAGTAATCACTTTTGTCCGGTGAACCTGCACTTTTCAACAATTTGAAAAAATGAGGTTTTCAGAGCGGACTCATATCTAAGCTTATGAAATTAGTGATTATTGCAAACCGTTTACCCGTAAAAATCGAAGAAAAAAACAATTCATACAGCATCAAACGAAGTGAAGGCGGATTAGCCACCGGGCTGAGTTCATTGGATACGTCCATAGAAAAATTTTGGGTTGGGTGGCCGGGAATTTACGTGGACGACAAAAGCCTCCAAAAACGAATAACCCGAAGGCTGCACGCCATGCATTTTCATCCTGTCTTTCTTAGCCAGGAACAAATTGAAAAATACTACGAAGGATACAGCAACAGCATTTTGTGGCCACTCTGTCATTATTTTTTCTCCTATATCAAATACGGCTCATGCTTTTGGGAAGCATATAAGGAAGTCAATACACTGTTTTGCGAAGAATCATTACCCTTCATCGATGAAAACGATATCGTTTGGATACAGGATTATCAATTGATGTTGCTCCCCAAAAAGATTCGAGACCACAAACCACAGGCAAATATCGGATATTTTCATCATATTCCGTTTCCATCATTCGAGCTATTCAGGGTACTTCCCGAAAGGAAAGAGTTGTTGGAAGGCTTACTTGGGGCTGACCTTATTGGTCTGCATACACACGACTACATGCGCCATTTTATCAGTTCGCTTTATCGGGTTCTCGATCTCAATTGCGATTTGGATGAAATAAAACTTCAGGACCGAACCGTACATGTGGATGCTTTTCCGATGGGAATCAACTACCAAAAATATCACGATGCGGCTCTGCTTCCGGCAGTGAGAAAAGAATCGGCCGAGCTGAAAAAGAAATTGGGCAATCAGACTATCATATTATCCGTAGATCGTTTGGACTATAGCAAAGGGATTCTCAACAGAATAAAAGGGTTTGCACAATTTTTGGAGAATCATCCCGAATATCGCGAAAAAGTTTCGCTGGCCATGATCGTTACACCTTCGCGCGACAATGTAGAGAGATATGCCGATCTGAAAACACGTATCGATCAAACAATCGGGCAGGTCAACGGCAAGTATGCCACCGTGGGATGGACACCTATCCATTATTACTATCGAAGCTTCGATTTCGAAGGCCTCTCGGCCATGTATGATGTTGCAGATATAGCGCTGGTTACGCCTCTTCGCGACGGAATGAATCTGGTGGCAAAGGAATATCTCGCATCGAAACGTGAAAAACCCGGCGTGCTGATACTGAGCGAAATGGCAGGTGCAGCTATCGAACTTACCGATGCGATTATCATCAACCCAATGGATGCCAATGAAATAGAGAATGCCATTTTGCAGGCCATCACAATGAGTGAAAATGAAAAAAAAGAACGCTTATGGAGAATGCAAAAAACAATTTCCAATCAAACCGTTCAGAAATGGGCTAACGATTTTGTCAAGGAATTATCTTATATCAAAAAACAAAACGAAGAAATTTATCAGAAAATCATCGATAAGAAACAATTGGCACAGATCAAACGACAATACGACAGATCGTCACACAGGCTGCTCGTACTCGATTATGACGGAACACTTGCGCCTTTTTATAAAAAGCCGGAAGAAGCGGTTCCTTCACCGATATTGCTTTCGTTACTTGAGAAAATGGCCAAAGATCCGGCTAACCACGTGGTGATCAACAGTGGACGAAGCAGTGAGATGTTAGAAAAATGGTTTGGTGATTTGCCAATAGATCTTTCGGCGGAACATAGTGCACTGTATAAGGAAAATGGCGAGTGGCACGAAAATTTTAAAAAAATCGAGCAATGGGATTCCGAAATATTGGACATCATACAACGCACGATAGAAAAAACTCCCAATTCGTGGTTAGAAATAAAAAATACAGCTCTTGTGTGGCACTATCGCAAGGTCGATACATGGTTGGCCAATTTGCGCGAAGAACAATTGGTGAGGGCGCTAATAGAGCCCTGCACAAGGCTGAATCTACAAATTGTTCCGGGTAATAAAATATTGGAAATAAAGCCATCAGCATTCAATAAAGGCACCGAAATAAAGCGGCGCATGCAGAAAGAAAAATTTGACTTCGTGATGGTAATTGGCGACGACACCACTGATGAAGATATGTTTCGCGCAACCCCGAGCGACGGGATCAGTATAAAAGTAGGAGATTTTTCGCCCATCGCCAAATACCGAATATCGCTACAATCCAAAGTAATTCCTTTTTTGACAAAACTCATCTCTTAATTTTTTCAGCAATATAATATGGAATGGTTTGATCAACTTTTTGAGCGTTATCCATCGAGTAGATACTTAGTTCTGTTCATAGCATTTGCTGTGATATTTCTCATTCTTGTATTTCTTTTGAATGCCTTATCAAAAAAACTACAGAAACGGGCACAAAAGACAAAAAGTCCGATAGACGACATCATCATTCGAATGGTTCGGTTGCCGGCGCTATGGCTGATCTTCTCGACCTTGTTGAGTACATTCAGCACCTATCTGAAGGACGACGCCCAAATATTCGAGACATTGCAGAAAATAAGCCAGATACTCTTAATTCTGATTATAGGTTGGGTGCTCATACAAACAATAAGAGCCATATTTCGATATTTCCGGAACAAACTCAACATCGAAAATGCGAACAACCTGGAAGCCCGCAAGCGATTAACTCAATTGAGTATGATCGAAAAAATAACGATTATTTCGGTTTCGGTTATTTTTATATCGATAGCTTTGATGTCGATCGAATCGCTTCGAAGCATCGGCGTGAGTATATTGACTTCGGCAGGCGTCATCGGCGTTGTGGTCGGGTTGGCTGCCCAGCGAAGCGTAGGGCAAGTACTTTCGGGAGTTCAGATTGCATTTACACAACCCATCCGATTGGACGATGTAGTCGTTATAGAAGGAGAATGGGGCCGTATCGAAGAAATCAATATTACGTATGCCGTAGTAAAAATATGGGACGAACGTCGTTTGATAGTCCCCATAGATTATTTTCTCCAAAAGCCCATACAGAATTGGACCAGAAACACGTCAAACATACTTGGGTCGGTATTTCTGTATGTTTCGTACGATCTTCCGGTAGAACCGCTCAGAGAGAAATTGAAAACCATTGTAGAAGCAAATCCCAACTGGGATGGCCGCGTTCAGAACATCCAAATTACGGATGCAAAACAATGGTATAAGGAACTGCGAATTTTGGTAAGCAGCTCCGATTCATCCAAAAATTGGGATTTACGCGTAGATATTCGCGAAAAGATGATTGATTTCATCAACGAAAAATATCCCGATTCGTTTGCAAAGATATACCTCAAGCCGCAATCCCCCGAAAAAGAGATTATGGCCGAATAAATTTCGATACAACTTTTTCTTCGGAGAACAGTGTTGCCGCATTGATAAATGCCAAATGAGAATAGGCTTGAGGGAAATTACCCAGTAAACGACCCGTTTCGAAATCGAAATCTTCGCTATACAATCCCACATGATTGGCATAGGCCACAATGGAATCAAACATGCGACGTGACTCTTCCTTCTCGCCAATAGCATAAAGAGCCTGTATCATCCAAAAATTGCACACGGTGAACGAAGAGGAAGGATGACCAAAATCGTCAGCCGATTTATACCTGTACATCAATCCTTTATATTGCAGATGTTGACGAATAGATTTGACCGTCTTGACAAACCTCTCGTCATTGGCATCGATAAACCCATAATAATGCATCAGCAAAAGTGAAGAATCGTAATCATTGTTTTCGTAGGCCTGCGAAAAACATTGTATCTCCTCCTTCCATCCTTTTTCGAAAATATCGGCTTTAATTTTCTCACTCTCGGTTTTCCAAAGCTCGGCATAACTGTTTTTATGAAGTAGTTCGGCGATAGCCGTAGCCCGATCCATGGCCACCCAGCTCATCACTTTCGAAAAAACAAAATTCAATTTTCGTGTGCGAAATTCCCAAATACTGTGATCGGGCATCTGCCATGTTTGCGAAACCGAACGGGCAATAAATCTCACAATCTCCCACATTTCCTCAATCTCATCCAGCGTACCGGGAAAATAAAGGTAATATTTATAGATAACATCCAGTAAATATCCCGGCGAATCGTTTTGAATTTGTGTAAAAGCAGCGTTACCGATTCTTACGGGATAAGAATTTTCGTAGCCCGACAAGTGAGTAAGCTCGACCTCCGTCAACTCTCTTTCGCCCCTGATACCATACATTATTTGGAAAACATCATCGCGCGAACGCAGCAAGTTTTTCACAAACCCGATAAAGCGCTCGGCAACATTTTTATGCCCCATGTACACAAGGGAGCTGATAGACATAGAGGCATCGCGCAACCAGCAGAACCGATAATCCCAATTGCGACACTCGCCGATAGATTCGGGCAAACTGGTGGTGAGCGCGGCAATCATTGCACCTGTGGAATGGTATGACATCAATTTGATAACCAGCAGGCTTCGGTTGATCATATCTTCGTATTCAAGAAATTTTCGCGAACGATTGGTCCAGTTGAGCCAATAAACTTTGGTTCGTTCATAATCAAGATGAATTCTTTCTAAATCAATCGGGATAAGTTTCTGAGTGTACGAAAGCAAAAAAAATTCGTCGGAGGACAAGCGAAATTCCTCACCATTGAGTATGGTATCGAAATCGACACTGCTGTACAAATAAATTTCGTTTCGGTCGTTCACTACCGAAGTGGTTTTGATATAGTCCCTGTATTTTTCATGAACAACGGACTCGGCAGCGTAATTCATTTTGGGATCGTAGCGAACCGATAAGCGTGGTTTTCCTCTTATAACTCTGAGGTAGCGATGAATTTCGGGAGGCAAGTAATATCTTTGTTCGATGGTGCGATAGCGGGGCATATAATCGTAAACCACGAATGCCCCTTCTTCCGATTCGTACCAGGTGGATAAGATATTTGTATTCTTGAAATATTTTTGAGAGATCGCGTAATCGGACGAAACTTCAAAAGAAAAACTACCCCCTTTGTTTTCATCCAGTAATTTGGAAAAAACGGAAGGAGAATCAAAATCGGGAAGGCAAAACCAATCGATGCTGCCTTCCTTCGAAATAAGCGCGGCAGTGCGGCAGTTGCCTATGACACCGTAATCCAAATTATTCATCGCCATAATCTTCATTTTTTTGATATACAAAGATAACGATTTAGAGCATGATATCGCTTTAGGGCCTAAAAAAGGAAGAGAACAGATTCGAACAATTCACACATTTTTAAGCAAGCAAAACTAACGTTGGGTAAGTTCTCCACGAAGCGATACAGGCATAAGGCGAGTAACTTCGTCGGGCGTTTTGCCCGCACCAAACAAAATCATCAGCTTGGCAAGAGCGGCCTCGGTAGTCATGTCGAAACCACTTACGACTCCCGCCTTTTGTAGTTTCTGCCCATTTTCGTAACGATGCATTTCCACCGATCCATACAAGCATTGCGTGACATTTACCACAACAATTCCTCGATCAACTGCCTCATGCAACAAATCGATAAACCACTTCGCACTTGGCGAATTACCCGAGCCATAAGTTTCGAGAACAACCCCTTTCAACCCCGGTACAGACAAATAAGCATGTACCACTTCGGGAGTAATACCCGGAAAAAGTTTCAACACAGAAACATGATGATCGAGAGCGTAGTTGAATGTGGCAGGGCTACTATAATCGGGCTGAAGAATGAACTTGTATTCATAGCGAATATCCACTCCAACCTCTGCCAAATAAGGATAATTCGGACTATTGAAAGCACTGAAATCATCAGCACTAACCTTCATCGTCCGATTGCCACGCATCAACAAATTTTGCATATAAATACACAACTCAGGGACCATGGGATTGCCGTCCGGATCTTTGTCGGCGGCGATTTCGAGTGCAGTAATCAGATTTTCTTTTCCATCCGAGCGATATTTTCCGATAGGTAATTGCGACCCGGTAAAAATAACCGGCTTGGTAAGATTTTCTAACATGAAGCTTAATGCCGAAGCGGTATATGCCATTGTATCCGTTCCGTGCAGAATAACGAAACCATCGTATCCCTCGTAATTATCCTCGATTATTCCGGCCATTTCCTGCCATTTTGCCGGCGAAACATCGGACGAATCGATGGGAGGATCGAACAAATAGGTATCGACGCTGAAATTTAATCTTTGAATTTCCGGCACATTCGAGCCCAAATGACTGAAGTTGAATGGTTCGAGCGCACCGGTTTCAGGATTCTCAACCATGCCGATGGTTCCCCCGGTATAAATGAGCAATACTTTAGCATTAATATCGGTCATAACAGTATTATTTAGTACAAAAGTAACAAAAAATAAGACGCAAAAACACAATACAAGAAAATAATCTCAACGTAACACATTGTGCTAAAACAGATTATAATATTTTTCTACAGATCAAACCAATTATGAATTAATTTGTTTAATAGATAGAATAATTCAAAACAAAAAGTATCAAAATGACATTACATTCTATCAAAACTGTATGGAAAGAAAATAATATTTTCGAGACCGATGTGGATGGACACAACATCGTAATAGACTTGGCTAAAGAAGAAGGAGGCAATGATGCCGGGCCGCGTCCGAAAAAACTACTTTTGGTTGCTGCCGCCGGTTGTACGGGGCTCGATGTAATCGAAATTGTTCAAAAAATGCGATTGAAGGTTACCAACTTCGACATCAGAATTGAGGCCGAAGTAAGCGATGAGCATCCCAAACAATACACATCGATAAAAGTAATTTACGAATTTGAAGGCGAAAACCTTCCGATAGAGAAACTCGAAAGAGCATGCAAAATTTCTTTCGATCAATATTGCGGTGTATTGGCGATGTACAAAAAAGCTGTTCCCGTAACTTACGAGGTGCGGGTTTTATAGAACATTTTTTTGCACATTCCATGTAAAAGAGGCTGCGTGAGCTCACGCAGCCTCTTTTTTTAATTCACATTTACGGGTATCGCGTCAATATTTGAAAATCTTCCCGCCCGCCATAACTTGTTTGGTCGTTTCGTCGAAAGTAGCACGCTGCCCGGTTCGCAAAGCAGCCGTAACCATGATATCGGCG
>Ga0208461_1000402_pt1 | contig 43048 bp, 46 predicted proteins | sample AD_JPNTR4_MetaG_FD_184448 | JGI IMG/M metagenome (GOLD analysis project Ga0208461, IMG submission 184448) | Active sludge microbial communities of municipal wastewater-treating anaerobic digesters from Japan - AD_JPNTR4_MetaG (SPAdes) (version 2) | ecosystem: Engineered > Bioreactor > Anaerobic...
ATGACATTTGTCAAAAAAACAGGGACAAAAAATTTGTCCCAAAGATTATGACATTTGTCAAAAAAACAGGGACAAAAAATTTGTCCCAAAGATTATGACATTTGTCAAAATGTTTTTCCTCTAACCGCCACTTTTCACCACAAACGTCCTTACCCTACCCCTTGTTGTCCCCACGAATACCATCTCATCCGTTAAAAACTCTCTACCTACATATGATGGCATGGCAAATACAACGTAATCCGCCTCACTTCCCTGAAATTTATGCACTGTCAGGGCATAGGCAAGTTTTATACAGTCGCTTTCTATTTCAATCAATTCATTGTCTATCTTAATAATGACGGTATCTCCGTTGTCTTTTTCTAACATTCCCATCTGTCCGTTAGAGACTATGAGCTTACCGTTTTTATAAACATTCTTAGTAACTATAACCTTATCGCCTTTTCTCAGAGGGTTAGGATTTTTCCCATCGGGGTTTACAACATTCTGTAAAACTTTATTCAGACACCTCGTCCCCAGAAGACCCGAATGGACAGGTGTTATCACCTGAAACTTTTTTTGCCTCTCTTTCAATAACCTCACAATCTTTTTTATAACTACAAGCCCATCAGTATCACTTTCAACTATGTATTCTTTTACATTGTCTTTTTTGTTTATGAACCTGTATGCCTTTTCAAGGGTAATTACAGGCACTATCTCTAACATTTTCAAAAATACGCTCTCTCCTTCAATAGGGGGTAGCTGTTTCGGATCTCCGGAAAAGATTACTCTCGATGCAGATGTAAGTATCGCATGTAGTGTCATCCAGTCAAACATGGACGCCTCATCAACTATAAGCATATCGCAGTTAAGCTCTTTCACTGCAAAACCGTTTCTGCTGTAACCAAGCAAACTATGGATAGTTACAGCCTCAGAACCCAGCCTCTTTGCTGCCTTGCCTGTTGTAGCAGAAAGTATGGTATTTTTAAACCTGTCACCTATTGCTTTCAGCAGTGTTGTCTTTCCTGTGCCGGGGCCACCTGTTAATATCGAATACTTCCACTTTATCAATTCATTTATGTTTTCGTTATCTTCCGCATGGCTGTATGGTTCAAAAGGATTTCTTTCAAGGATGGTAAGGCATTTCTTTTTAAGATAGAAGATTTTACTCAAATACGCCCTGTCCGAATCAAAAACAAACCTCTGTTTTTTCATATCAAAGAAATCACTAAAAACAACCTTCACTTCCTCAACCGAAACTTTAGCAACCTCTGAAACCCTTTCCATAAACTCTTTTAATGGTAGGCTTTCTCTACCATCTTTATATGCTTCTGTAAGAACAAAGTAACCATAAGCACCAACCATATCTTTTAAAAATAAAGGTCTCAGGGTCACTTTGGATAACACCAGTGTAGAATGAAAATCCATGTAGTTTCTCAAGTAAAACAGGAAGGGATTTTTTACATACTCCCACTGCTTGCTTGTATCCCATGACAAGTATTTTTTCAAAACCGCTTTTCTGTTCATAAGGTAGAGATACACCAGCATTTGTTTCAGGGCAGGTGATACATCATCTATTAATCTAAAACCATTTTTTATAGCAAAGTTTTTAACTGATTTGAAAACTCTATCAGGATTAATTCTTCTTAATATATCAACAGTCTCAGCAATAAAGATGTCACCCTTTTTCTTTCCCTCTATCTGTGCCTCTTGTGTTACATTTAGTTCATCATTTTTTACTTCATTAGGTATAAACGCCCAGCTCCGTGTCTTAATTCTTACCCTTTCTCCTGTTCTGGTTTTCTCTTTCTGAACGACAACGCCTTTCACGATTTTACCTTTTTAATTTTTACCTGTTTGTCGTAAATACCACCGTTCTTATCTATGTAAAAAACATGAATAAACTTGACACACTTAAAATTTTCAATCCTGCTGTCCTCAAGGAAAGACACTTTTATCCCTTTAATCTCTTTTTTTACTTTAGGTTTACTTAAAAAATTAACAGCAAGAATATTGACTGTATCTTCCTGAGATTCGGTTAATTTCATTGATTTTTCCTTTCGTGTTAAGGGCTTATACAAAAGTATTAATTTCAGAAAGGTGCAAAACGTTATTTTAGATTAAGTAAAAAAATTAATACTTTAAAATAATAAATTAAGGAGTTTGATTATGGAAAAAACAAAAGGTAGACCAGAAAGGAAAATAGGAGAAACCTTTGTATTACACGGATACCGTTTAAAAAAAGCAGGTGATTCTTGGAAAATAGTATCAGGGATTCAAAAAATGGATTATGTAATTGACGAGAATAGCATTATAGATAATAATGATAGAAGTTTCGATGCACAAATTCTCGATATAAAAAGAGAAAATAACAAAAAGATATTTACTGTAAGACTATCTCCACATAAATGCTCTTTTCAAAAAAAAGATTCATACGGACATGAATGTATTTTATGTAAAAATGTAGAAGCACATCAATTTAAGAATAATACTTATCTTCTTTACGATAATAATTATCATAAAAAAATAGAAAAATGCCTTGTCTGTGGTGCAGAAAGAATTGAAATTGAAAAACATACACCTGACGAAACTAAAACTAAATGCCTATGCGGATTTACACCTAATTTTATTAAAGATTTAAATAAGATAAAAAGCGGTGAGATGAAATTGAAGAATTGCCTTGAAAAAAACAATTTAAATCAAAAAAATTTATTAGATAAAATCCTTGAATTTTCATTTTATTTAAGTTTATCAACAATTTTAGAAGAACCTCAAAGATATTTACCAGAAAGGGGACAAGAATATGATTTATTTTCTCCTTTAAAAGACGTTACATCTTATGCAGAACTTTTAACAAAATCATATAAAAATATTTTAGAGAACAACAATGCTTTAAAAATTTGTTCAAAAATTATAAATAACTATAATAGAGTTAAAACAAATTATTTGCAGGCTATATATAAAATTGATAAAATCCTGAATGAACTTGAAACTTATTTTGATGATTTTGAAAAAAGCGATTTAAAAACTTTTTTAACTTTTAATGCAGGTATTCTCAATACAGATTTATCTTATGATGAAATAGTTGAACATTTAAACAAAATATATAACTTACCAGAAATAATACCTTACTTCGATAAATTTCACGTCAATCCAAATTATAGAACAGTTTTTATTTTGCTAATTACTCTGTTCTACAAAGCATATATAGAAGATGATACTAAAGTAAAACAGGTTGGCAACTTATAAAACTTAAAAGAGGTAATTAAATTGACATTTACTCTCCCTGTTGATACCTTTTCACTATCTCAGGATTTACTAAAACAGGGAGGGCTTATAATGAAAGGGGTAATACTATGCTCTAAATGCAGGAAAAAAATGCAGAAAAACGTCTGCATCTGTGGTAATCCAAAATGTCTTGTTAGAATTTATTGGAACGGACAGCATTATGAATACAGAAGAGATAATGATGGGGATGTTTTAACTTACGACAAGGCACTGAAAAAACTCATTGATATATCACATGCAGTAAAAACAAAAACATTTAATCCATATGAATATGCTGACTCAGTAATAGCCCAAAGAAAATTTGAAATACAATTTGAAAATTATCTTGAAGAAAAATATGTTGAGCTTCTCAACAACGAAATAAGTCATGAACATTATAGGCATATTAAATCATATTACAACAATTATTATAGCTACTTTGTAAAAAAAGATGTAATAGAAATAAACCTTGCTCTTTTATCTGAATTTAAAACAACACTGTTTAAAAAAAGTATTTCAGGAAAAACACAAAAAAATATTTTTACCGTTCTTCATAATTTTTTCGTCTGGTTACAAAAAAGAGGCGTAATAAAAGAACTACCTGTCTTTCCTGAAATTAAATCTACAGTAACCAAAAGAAGAACGGCCTTAACAAAAGAAGAACAGGAAATAGGGCTAAATAATATACCTGAAAAACATAGAGATCCTATTTTATTTGCAATGCATACTGGCGTAAGACCTTCGGAGCTTGTTGCAATTCTTGTGAAAAGTGTTGACATTCAAAGGCGTTTTGTGTGGATTGAAAGGGCAAGGTCAGGAAATATCATTGTTGAAAAAACAAAAAACAAAGATATTCTTCCTGTTCCCTTAAACGATACTGCACTTGCCGTTGTTCAGAGAAACATAAAAGGGAAATTTCCAAAGGATTTTCTTTTTATTAATCCAGACACAAATAGGCCATATACCCAGTGGTTCCTATGGAATGTATGGAAAAATTTTTCAAAAACCGATGTAACCTTATATGAGGCAACAAGACACAGTTTCTGCACTCAAGTAGTTCCTGTTACGGACAGGTTTACAGCACAAAGATTGATGAGACATAGAGATATTCATTCTACAGATAATTATTATCATGCGTATAGTAAAACATTGCTTGATGCAGTAGCAAAGATAGATAATGTAGTCTACCTTAAAAATAAAGAATCTAAATCAGAATAAAAATACGTTAAAATTCAGATGCTTATAGAAACATCAGCTAACTATTTGAAAATACTTATAGAACCGAAATAGAACCGACTTTTAGAGTAGCGAAATCTAATAATTTCAATAAGTTAAAAAGCGTCCCCAGGGGGCTTTGAACCCCCGTTGCCGGCTTGAAAGGCCAGTGTCCTAGGCCAGGCTAGACGATGGGGACGTAAAAATTGGGCCGTGCAAGACTCGAACTTGCGACTCTCTGCTTAAAAGGCAGATACTCTACCGACCTGAGTTAACGGCCCGCAAGGCTATTAAGATATGAAAATTTTTGGCTATTGTCAAGGTTTAATTAAGGCCGGGAGGCATCAGCATACCTTGACTGCTTCTGCTATAGCACTGCCCATATCCTCGGTGGATGCAGTCCCACCTATATCAGGGGTTTTTATACCCTTATCAGCCACTACAGTCTCTATTGCCCTTTCAATGGCACGGGCTGCATCGTAATAGCCGAGATGTTCAAGCATCATTGCCCCTGACCATATCTGTCCTATTGGATTTGCTATGCCTCTGCCTGCAATATCTGGTGCAGAACCATGGACTGGCTCGAACATGGAAGGGAAGCGTTTTTCAGGATTAAGATTTGCCGATGGGGCAACGCCAAGACTTCCTGTTATGGCAGGGCCTAAATCAGAGAGTATGTCACCGAAGAGGTTGCTGCCAACTACCACATCAAACCTCTGTGGGTTTCTGATAAACAGTGTTGTCAGGTTGTCTATGTGATACTGGTCATGTTCTATATCAGGATAATGGACTGCAACCTCTTTAAATATCTCATCCCAAAATGTCATTGTGTATATAATGCCGTTTGATTTTGTGGCAGATGTGACCCTTTTCTTTGTCCTTTTTCGGGCAAGCTCAAAGGCAAATCTTATTATCCTTTCAACGCCCTTGCGAGTAAATACAGATTCCTGCACCACCATCTCCTGGTCAGTCCCTTTGTATATCCTCCCGCCTATGTTGGAATACTCGCCCTCGTTGTTCTCCCGAACAACAACGAAGTCTATATCACCTATTTTGATGTTTTTAAGCGGGCTTTCTATGCCCCTTAAAAGCCTCACAGGTCTTAAGTTTACATACTGCTGGAAACCCCTTCTTATAGGAATCAATAGCCCCCATAAGGAAACATGGTCTGGGACACCGGGATACCCTACAGCACCGAGAAATATGGCGTCAAATCTCCCTAAAATATCCAGTGCATCAGCCGGCATCATATTGCCTGTTGACTGGTAGTATTCGCATCCCCATGGGAATGTGTGCCATTCAAAACTGAAACCGAACCTTTTGCCTGCTGCGTCAAGGACGCGCATCCCTTCAGGGACTACCTCCTTCCCTATCCCGTCTCCAGGTATCACAGCTATCCTATGCATATCTGCACCTCCATCATACTGATACAATCATTATACAGATTTTCAATTTAAATTGAAAAAATTATTGATAGTCTATGACTTTTCTATCCTCTATCAGGCATATAGGGCTCTTCTCTCAGAAGGTGGCTGATAAGCAATTTGAGGAATAAAAAGGGGATAAACCATTCCAGGCCATAAGTAGGGGTTAATACATAACTATCTATGACGAGCGATACAGCAAAAAGACAAAGGGCAACCGGACGCTGAAGATAAAGCGGTGTCCTCAGGATAACAATAGCCATACAAAGAAGACAGGTTGACATTATTACCATGAACTGCCAGTCCATTGAGCGGAACAACCATGCAACAATAAAAATATGGATTATATGCAAAGCAACAAAAAAGAAAAGAGACCATGCCCCCTGTCCTGCCCGGTGATACCAGCGCTTTGCTGATGAAGTGGCGTTGGTGACTATACCCCCAGCCATATCCAGGGCTAAAATTATCGCAAACACATACTGGGTGGCTGTCCAGTTGACATCCCTCAGGGATGCGCATAAAGGTAGGATAACACCTGCTGCAATGGTAAAAACAACTATAACCCATAGCTCTCCCCCTGTTGTGCCTGGACCTATGAATCTATCCAAGAAACCTGACAGACCTCTGCGGGGAGGGGGATAATCCCAGTTAATCTTCACAGTCATGTTGGCAGCCTTATCTGTTATCTATTGTATCACACAAGTATTTAAAAAAAAATACGGTTTATCCTGAACAGGGATTAACCTAATCAACCTGCATATAAAAGCTCAGCAAAACCCTGTAAGGTTATTGAATCCCATCCTGTTTTTCCAGGATGAATTTCGTTGAATTAACCTGAAACATAATCTAATATTTCAGACAGCCGTTAAAATATGGATAATGAATATACAAAAAGCAGGGCGATACAGCTCTTAAAGACTGAGGGCGAAGGGTTAGATGCTTTATATCAGGAGGCTGATTTAATCCGACGCCGTTTTATGGGCGATGATGTCTATATACGAGGTATTGTTGAGTTTTCAAATATATGTTTAAATGATTGCCTCTATAGCGGAATCCGTGCATCCAACAAAAATGTAAGACGTTATATGATGAAGGCAGATGAAATCCTTGAGGTTTCCTCTGCAATGATAAACAGTCAGCAGACAACTATTGTCCTCCAGTCAGGTGAGGCACCATGGATAAAGGATAAGGAACTCGGGGAGTTAATCATGCGAATAAAAAAAACAGACCTCCCTGACTGTTATAGTATCGGTCGGCAACCGGCCCTATGACACATACCGATACTGGCGCGACTGCGGCATGGATCGTTATTTTCTCCGTTTTGAAACGAGTGATTCTGAACTGTTCAGAAGGCTGCACCCAGGCTCTACACTGGAAGAGAGGATAAGATGCCTCTACGACCTTAAGAGTCTTGGCATTCAGACTGGAAGCGGGTTTATGATAGGGCTGCCTGGCGAGATCCTTGAGATACTTGTAGAGAATATACTCCTGTGCAGGAGGCTTGACCTTGATATGATAGGTATTGGACCTTTTATCCCGCACCCTGAAACCCCGCTGGGTGGTGAAAAAAATGTCTATGACGGGGATAGGGAGATGTTTTTCAAGGCAGTTGCAGTTTTAAGGATATTCAATCCCGATAGTCATATACCCGCAACCACTGCCTTTGATGCTTTATTTCCAGGTATAGGCAGAAACCTTGCACTTGATAGAGGTGCAAATATCTTTATGCCAAACAACACACCAAAAAAAAATATAGAGAGGAATATCTCCTTTATCCAGGAAAACCGGGTGCTGATGAAACCCCGGAGGAAAGCCTTGATTCTGCCATACAGAGAATCCTCTCCATAGGTAGACCTATAGGCACAGGGCCCGGACATTCCATAAAAAAACACTAAAATTTTTTATTCGAACAGTTCCCTTGCTTCAGGGAAAGGTTCAAGGGCACGCTTTAATATACCGAGGGTATATGCAATAACAACGCCATAGTTTGCCATGGGCACACAGGATCTCTGGGCTGTCATAAGGCGATGGAGCATCTCTTTTCTGTTAATCATACATGCACCACAGTGGATGATGAGCTTATATTCACTGAGGTTATCAGGGAGTTCATGGCCGCTTGCCCATACAAAATCAAGGGGACCACCTACCACCTGCCTTAGCCATCTTGGAATCTTTACAGTACCTATGTCGTCTTCTACCCTGTGGTGGGTGCATGCCTCTGCAATAAGGACCTTATCCCCGGGAGACAGATTATCTATTGCCTTTACACCCTTGACAAGCTCGACTAAATCACCTTTATAACGGGCAAAGAGTATGGAAAAAGAGGTCATAAGGACATCCCTTGGGGTATCTGCTGCAACCTTGAGAAATGCCTGAGAGTCAGTTACAACAAGCCTTGGTTTGTTTTTCAGATTGCCCAGTGCTGCCTTTAATTCCCTTTCCTTTACCACATATGCCATGGCATCGTGGTCGAGGATGTCTCTTATGGTCTGAACCTGAGGGAGTATGAGCCTGCCCTTTGGTGCAGCCAAATCTATGGGGACAACAAGGACTACTGTATCTCCGGGGGATATGAGGTCGCCCAGTATTGTTGGTGATACCCAGTCCTTTGGGGCATCTTTAATCATGGCCATCTTGAGCTCATGGATACCCTGTTTGGTAAGGGCGCTCACTGGTATTACAGGGATATTAAACCTCTGTCCAATCTCTTTAAAATCCACTTCGGGATATACATCAATTTTATTTATAACCCCCACTACAGGCACCTTGTTTTCCCTTGCCCTGTCTATTACCTCTTTTTCAAAATCACCATCTAAATTTGATGGATCCATAACAAGGAGCATCAAATCCGTCTTTGCAAGGACCTTGTATGCCTTCTCAATCCTTAGTCTCCCAAGCTCACCCACATCATCGATACCTGCGGTATCGATTAAGACAACAGGCCCTATGGGCAATATCTCCATGGATTTATATACAGGGTCTGTGGTAGTACCTGGCACATCGGATACTATGGCGATGTTCTGGTTTGTAAGGGCATTAATAAGGCTTGATTTTCCTGCATTTCTCCTGCCGAATATGGCAATGTGGAGTCTACTGCCACGAGGTGTATCACTTAATGTCGTGTCTGCCATTATCTATCCTTCTTTTTTAACTTCTTTTCCCCAGGGATACCTGGTCTTGTAACCTCTTGAGGACTGAATATTATGTTCAGTTCTTCTTCTGTAAAGAGGTTTAATTCCATCGCTACTTCTTTTATGGTCTTTTTCTCCATCTGCGCCTTTCTTGCAAGTTCGCCTGCCTTTTCATGACCTATGTAAGGTGCAAGGGCTGTAACAAGACAAAGACTTTCTTCCAGCCACCTGCTGCATCGTTCTTTATCGGGCATAATACCCTCTATACAATGGTTTTTGAATATCTCCGAGGCATTTATCATCAATTTTAATGCATTTATTATGTTAAATGCAATCACTGGCATAAAGGCATTTAACTCAAGCTGCCCTAAAGAGGCTGCCATTGTTATTACATAATCAAAACCAAATACCTGAAGAGAAATCTGGGTCACCATCTCTGTAATCACAGGGTTTACCTTGTTGGGCATAATGGATGACCCTTCCTGTCTTTTGGGAAGGATGATCTCGCCCAAACCGCCCAAAGGTCCGCTGGATAACAATCTCAAATCACCGGCAATTTTAAAAAGATTCACACTGGATGCCTTTATAAGACCTGATACCTCTACAAAGACATCGGCATTCTGGGTGGCATCCACCATATTTTCTGCCCTTGCAATGCCCAATCCTGTAATATTCTGCAATTCTTCAATGGCAGCAGATATGTATTCTCTTTTTGCATTTAGACCGGTTCCTACGGCGGTCCCACCGAGATTTACCTGTCTTAGCCTTTCCTCTACCTTATACAGACGCCATCTGTCACGGGCTATTGCCTCTGCATAGGCACCGAACTCCTGTCCGAGTGTTAAGGGAACTGCATCCTGCATCTCAGTTCTACCCAATTTTAAAATACCTGCAAAGGCAGATTCTTTTTCCTGTAGGGCACCCTGTAGTTTTGCAAGGGTCTCACTCAATCTTATTACGAGCTTAATTGCTGCTATTTTAACCGATGTAGGATACACATCATTTGTTGATTGGGATAGGTTCACATGTTCAATGGGGTGGACTATTGAATAGTCTCCCTTTGTGCCGCCAAGGAACTCTATTGCCCTGTTGGCTATAACCTCGTTCATATTCATATTCGTAGAAGTCCCTGCCCCTCCCTGAAATGGGTCAACAGGAAACTGGTCATGGAGGGCACCCTGTTGAATCTCCTGTGCAGCCATAATAATGGCATCTCCTATCCTTTTATCGAGAAGACCTGTCCTTAAGTTTGCCCGGGCACACGCCTCTTTTACCTGCGCCAATGCAATTATCAATTCTTCGGGGATTTTGAAATGTGATACGGGAAAGTTTTTTATAGCCCTTACAGTATGTATACCGTAGTAAACATCTTTTGGGACCTCCATTTCTCCCAGGAGGTCCCTTTCTATCCTATACAACATCTTTAATCATTTTAAGAATCAATATCTGTTTCTCGGCGTATACTTTGTATGAAGCAGCTTGTGAGATTTCTCTCCCAGCGGCTCTTTCAAAAATTCTTCGTAAATTTTCTTAATGGACGGGTTTTCATGGGATTTTCTGTATTTCAAAGATTTGTCTTCGCTATACAGTGCCTGTGCCCTTAGTGTCCTTATCCGGGCATCTACCGGGATGGGCTGACCGCCTCCGCCAACACATCCTCCAGGACATGCCATAATTTCAATAAAGTGATATCCTGCCTCTCCAGATTTAATCCTCTCCATGAGTTTTCTTGCATTACCAAGGCCGTGGGCTACAGCAACCTTTACGTCGCCTATTCCCTCTACCGGTATTGTTGCCTCTTTAATGCCGTTTAGACCCCTAACCTGAACAAAATCTATATCTTCCAAAGTCTTCCCTGTGGCCAGCTCATAGGCGGTTCTCAATGCTGCCTCCATAACACCGCCTGTGGCACCGAATATGGTGGCTGCTCCAGTATACTCGCCCATGGGGTTATCGTATGTCCCGTCTTCGAGGTTTCTAAAATCTATACCAGCCTCTTTTATCATCTTGGCAAACTCTCTTGTAGTCAATACATAGTCCACATCTTTATAGCCGCTGTCTGTCATCTCTGGTCTTGTGCATTCGAATTTTTTAGCAGTACAGGGCATAACAGATACAACAACCATATCCTTTGGATTGATGCCCTCTTTTTTGGCAAAATAGGTCTTACAGAGTGCCCCGAGCATCTGGTGTGGTGATTTGCATGTGGAGAGATGTGGCAGGAGTTCAGGATAAAAATGTTCGATAAATTTAATCCAGCCAGGGCTGCAGCTTGTTATCAACGGCAGTTTTCCACCTTCTTTTACCCTTTTTAGTAGTTCGCTACCTTCTTCTATTATAGTTAAATCAGCAGCAAAGTTTGTATCAAAGACCCTATCAAACCCGAGCTTTCTTGCTGCAGCGAGCATCTTACCTGTCACCAGTGTCCCGGGGGGGTACCCGAACTCTTCACCAAGGGCAGCCCTCACTGCTGGTGCATCCTGGATGATTACGAATTTTGTGGGGTCTGATAAGGCATCCCATACTGCCTGTGTGTCATCTTTTTCTGTAATTGCCCCAACAGGGCATACAAGGGAACACTGACCACAGTTTGTGCAGGCCACCTCACCCAAACCATTTTCAAATGCGGGCATCACCTGGGTCTCAAAACCCCTGCCTTGAAGGGAAAGGGCACTCACAGATTGAATGGCTTCGCAGACCGTTACACACCTACGGCACAGTATACATTTATTATTATCCCTTCTTATGGAAGGAGACGATTCATCGATGATACCCTTACTCTTCTCACCAGCAAACCTTATCTCGTTTACACCGAGTTCCTGGGCAACCTTCTGGAGTTCACAGTTGAGATTCCGGGCGCATGTAAGACACTCCATAGGATGGTTTGACAGGATCATCTCTACCGAGAATCTCCTCGCCTTTCTCACCTTCTCTGTATTTGTATGAACCTTCATTCCTTCAATAGCAGGATGGACACACGCAGCCTGAAGGTTTCCTATCCCTTCTATCTCAACAAGACATACCCTGCATGCACCTATTGCCTGGACCTCAGGGAGATAGCATAGGGTTGGTATATGAATATTTGCCTTTTTCGCAGCATCAAGGATAGTGCTGCCTTTTTCAACCTCCACAACCTGTCCATTGATGGATAAACGGATCGTATTCATTCTACTTCTCCTTCCCTTATATAGCAGTGAAGGCACCTTTTTGCCTCTTCAATAGCCTTCTTTACAGGGTAACCAAGGACAACCTCTTTAAAATTTCTGTATCTCTCTGAAAGTGGCAATTGGGGCATCTCCTCCCTTTCTCTCTCTTTCTGATAGTCTTCCTCATTATATGACACCCTTAAGGATAGAAGTTCCTCTCTGTATGTTGGGGCAACAATACCATCTCCACCAAGGTATCTATCTATTGCCCTGGCAGACTCTTTACCATCTGCAATAGCCTCAACTACACTGGCAGGGCCCCTGACATTATCACCTGCAGCAAAGATACCGGGTTTTGCCGTGGACAGACTCTTTAAATCTACCTCTATTGTCCCATTCCTTGCCACCTTTATACCATCTCCGTTTACATAGGATGTATCTGGAACCTGACCTATGGCAGCAATGACTGTATCCACATTAAGGGTAAACTCTGACCCATCTATGGGGAAGGGTTTACGCCTCCCTCCTGAATCAAACTCACCTAAGGACATGCGGAAGCACTTTATTGCAGTGACCTTTCCATCTTTTTCTATTATCTCCTTAGGAGCCACAAGGGTATAAATTTTAACACCCTCCTGCTCTGCCTCATGGATTTCCTCTTCGTATGCAGGCATATCCTCTTTTTCACGACGGTAGAGGATAACCACATCCTTTGCACCTATCCTCAGTGCAGACCTTGCTGCATCTATTGCCACATTACCTCCTCCTATAACAGCCACGGTGCCTTCAACCTTTACAGCCTTACCAAGGTTAAGATTCCTGAGGAATGTAACTCCATCAAGGACTCCATTTGCATCCTCACCAGGGATACCGAGCCTCTGGCCTTTATGCGCCCCTGTTGCCAGGAGTATTGCCTCATAGCCATCTTTTTTAAGGCCATCAATGGTAATATCCTTACCCAGTGCTTGATTGTATCTAATCTCAACACCCAGGTCTGTTATGGCCTTTACCTCGAAATCCAGTATCTCCCTTGGCAGTCTATAGTCAGGGATGCCCACTGCAAGCATGCCGCCTGCAACAGGTAGTGCCTCAAATACAGTAACCTTATAACCCTTGCAGGCAAGGTAGTATGCTGCTGTAAGACCTGCTGGGCCCGCGCCTATTATTGCCACCTTTTTGTTATTAGGAGGGGCAACTTCGGGTTTGAAGGGTTCAAAGGAGTTTCTGTCGTAATCTGCCACAAACCTCTTAAGGGAGCAGATTGCCACTGGTTCATCTATCTGACGTCTCCTGCACTTGCTCTCACAGGGGTGTATACATACCCTGCCACAGACCCCGGGGAAGGGGTTATCTGCCTTTATAACTGCTATAGCCTCTTTAAATCTACCTTCACTGATTAGTGTTACATAACCCCAGGCATTCTGGTCAGTAGGACATGCATTCTGACATGGTGCATCAAACAATGAACTACATACCCCGGCACGACACTTCTTATCCCTTATATGCTCCTCGTATTCATCCCTGAAGAATCGAAGGGTTGAAAGCACGGGATTGGGTGCTGTCTGACCAAGACCGCACAATGCAGACTGTTTTATCCTTGTAGCAAGCTCTATAAGCTTATCTATATCATCTTCCTCACCCTCACCGTGGGTTATACGGGTCAATATCTCGAGCATCCTTTTAGTACCTATCCTACACGGCGGGCATTTACCGCATGATTCATCCTGGGTAAAATCCAGGAAGAAGCGGGCAAAATCAACCATACAGGTATCTTCATCGGCAACAATAAGACCACCGGAGCCGACAATGGCACCCAGTTGAACAACAGATTCATAATCTATGGGTGTATTGAGATGCTCAATGGGGATACAACCACCAGAAGGCCCGCCAAGCTGTGCTGCCTTGAACCTCTTTTTATTTTTAATACCACCGCCTATATTGAAGATAAGGTCTCCCAATCTTGTGCCCATGGGGACCTCGACAAGACCGGTATTGTTAACTGCCCCTGCAAGGGCAAATACCTTTGTGCCCTTGCTCTTTTCTGTCCCGAACTGGGCATACCAGTCTGCACCCTTGAGTATTATGGCAGGTATATTGGCATAGGTCTCTACATTATTGAGAAGCGTAGGTGAATCAAAGAGCCCTTTCACAACAGGATAAGGTGGCCTTGGCCTTGGCTCTCCCCTTTTTCCTTCTATGGAAATCATAAGGGCTGTCTCCTCACCGCAGACAAATGCCCCTGCACCAATCCTTATATCAAGGTCAAAATCAAACCCTGTCTCGAATATATTCTTGCCAAGGAATTTATATTCCCTTGCCTGGCCTATTGCCCATGTGAGACGCTCTATGGCAAGGGGGTATTCTGCCCTCACATAGATATAGCCCTGTTTAGCGCCTATTGCATAGCCAGCTATTGCCATAGCCTCTATGACACTATGGGGGTCACCTTCAAGGACACTTCTGTCCATGAATGCACCTGGGTCACCCTCATCGGCATTACATACCACATACTTTACATCACCCTCTGCCTGACGGGCGAATTTCCATTTAAGGCCTGTGGGAAATCCCCCTCCTCCCCTGCCTCTTAGACCTGATCTCATAACCTCATCTATGACCTCGTCACGGGTCATAGAGGTTAAAACCTTACCCAGTGCCATGTATCCGTCCCTGGCAATATATTCTTCAATATTTAGGGGGTTTATGATACCACAGTTTCTTAATACTATCTTTTCCTGATATTTGAAAAAATCTATGCTCTTGAGGGAAGGCACTGCCTTTGCCGTCAGAGGCTCTTTGTAAAGCAGACGTTCAACTATCCTGCCCTTTAATAGGTGCTCTGATACAATGTCCTCAGCATCCTCAGGTTTCAGTTTCTGATAAAAGACGCCTTCAGGATAAACAAGGGCAAGGGGACCCAGATCGCATGAACCAACACAGCCTGTCTCTATAACCTTCACCTCATCCTGGAGTCCATATTCACGTATCTTTATAACAAAGGCATCGCGTATCTCGCGACACCCTGAAGAGACACATGCAGCACCTGCACAAACCAGTAGATGTGCCCTATATAAATTAGTAGCCATGACCCCTCCTTACTCGTATTTGTTGAGAATTTCCATAATTTTGGTGGATTTAACCCTTCCATACACATCATTATCAACAAGCATGGCAGGTGCTAATCCACAGGCACCTATGCAGCGGACAACATCCACAGAAAAACGCCTGTCATCTGTTGTGCCTCCTACCTTTGTATTCAGCTCTTTTTCTACCTTTTCAAGGGTCTGCTGACCACCACGGACATAACATGCTGTCCCGAGACACACCTTTATGCTGTGCCTGCCTTTAGGGACAGTGGAAAAAAAGCTGTAGAAGGATATTACCCCACATACAGTGCTTATAGGGACATTTAGCCTTTCCGATATAATCTCCTGTGCCTTTTTAGGAAGATAACCAAAGAGGTTCTGTGCCTTGTGGAGTGCCATAATCAACTCTGTAGGCTTCCCTTTATGCTGTTCAATCATCTCTTCAAGCCTCGGGTATAGTTCTTCTTCACTAACCTGGGCACATTGACATGGATGTTCTGAAGTCATTTTTCCTCCTTATAAATCTATAAAAAATATCATTCCTGGACCACCTTGCCGTCTATTTTGTTTCTCTTGTAATAATGCGTGTGAAGCAGGTGATGTGCCTTCTCTGAATTGGGTTTTTCCAGGTATTTTTCATATACAAGTTTTATAGATGGGTTCTCATGGGAACGGCGATACGGCAGGGATTTATCTTCCTTATAAAGTGTCTCACCTCTCCTTGCCCTCATTGCCATATCACTACCCCAGGGCTGACCACCTCCGCCTACACAGCCGCCAGGGCATGCCATTATCTCTATGGCGTGATATTCGCTCCTACCTTCCTTCTCAAGCTGCCGAGTGACCTTATCAAGAATCTTTCTTGCATTGCCAAGGCCATGGGCTACAGCAACCTTCAATTTGAGACCCTCTACATCGATTTCTGCCTCTTTTACGCCATCCATACCCCTGACAGCAACAATATCTACATCCTCGAGTTCTTTACCGGTTACAAGAAAATAGGCTGAACGTAAGGCTGCCTCCATGACACCCCCGGTTGCACCAAATATGGTTGCAGCACCGGTATATTGGCCCATAGGGTCGTCAGCAGGTTCATCAGGCATATCTTTTAAGTCAATGCCTGCCTCTTTAAGCATCCTCGCTATCTCTCTGGTGGTGAGGACAAAATCTACATCCTGAAAACCACTGTCTTTCATCTCAGGTCTCTTTGATTCGAATTTCTTTGCAGTGCATGGCATTATGGATACAGATACTATCTTTTCAGGGAGTATGCCTTTTATCTCTGCATAATATGTCTTTGAAAGGGCGCCGAACATCTGCTGTGGTGATTTGGCAGTAGAGACATATTCTGACAGGTGGGGATAGAATGTCTCCATAAATTTTATCCACCCCGGGCTGCAGGAGGTAATAACAGGGAGTTTACCGTTATTTTTTATCCTGCCCACTATCTCTGTCCCCTCTTCAAGGATGGTTAAGTCAGCGGTGAAATTAGTATCAAAGACAGCGTCGAATCCCATCCTTCGTAGTGCTGCATGCATCTTTCCTGCCACAAGGCTGCCTGGTTCCATATCAAATTCCTCACCAAGCATAGCCCTTATAGCCGGGGCCTCCTGGACAACTACGTGTTTTTCAGGGTCGTTTATTGCCTCCCAGACCTTATCTATATCGCTTTTTTCATACAATGCACCAACAGGACAGAAGACTGTACACTGACCGCAGTTTACACATACGCTGTTTCCAAGGCCCTCATCAAATGCATCTGTTATTATTGTCTCAGAGCCCCTTTTGCTCAAGGCAAGGGCATTGACAGTCTGAATCTCCTCACATACCTGTATGCACCTCTCACAGAGTATGCATTTGTTGGGGTTTCTGACAATAGACATACTTGAATTGTCTAAATTTTTCTTTTCAAAACTCTGTTTATATTTTAGGGTTGTTATGCCAAGGGTTGCTGCCAGGCTCTGGAGCTCGCACCGGTTATTCTTGATGCAGGTAGGGCAGTCCATCTCATGATTGGCAAGTATCAGTTCAAGCAGTTCCTTTCTCACAGCCCTTACTGCTGCTGTATTTGTATGGACATTCCATCCGTTTACCAGTTCTGTCATGCATGCCCTTTTCATAGACGGGAAACCCTCTACCTCAACAACACATATCCCGCATGAGCCTTTGGGTTTTAAATCAGGGTGATAACAGAGGGTTGGTATCTTAAAGCCTGCCTTTTTTGCCGCCTCAAGGATGGTCGTTCCCTCTTTTACCTCAACCTCTATATTATTTATTGTAGCTTTTATCATAATTAAGAACCCCTTAAAACAAGATTTTTTTTAAATCTACTGTGAAATCACGATACCCGTGCCATAAATTCATCCCTGAAATATTTCAGGGCACTGGAGACCGGCAGGGATACTGACTGTCCCAGGGGGCAGAATGAGGCATTTTTCATTGCCTGTGTTATCTCTACCATTCTCTCTAAATCCTCTTTTTTCCCCTTTAAGGCAGCGATTTCATCGATTATGTCTACAAGCTTTGCTGTGCCGAGCCTGCATGGTGCACAGTGACCACAGGACTCATGTTTAAAGAAGTGGAGGACGCTTTTCAGCATATCCACCATATCTGTATCTTCGTTCATAACAAGGATTGCCCCTGAACCCAGCGCTGCAGCATACTCCCTTAGGTTTATAAAATCCATCTTCACATCGAGCATCTCTGGGCCTATGAAGGCACCTGCTGCACCGCCGATTAAAGCACCCTTGAATGCCTTACCCTCTCTGATGCCACCACCGTATTCAAAGATTATATCCTTAAGGGTTGTACCCATCTCTGTCTCTATAAGCCCAGGGGTGGCGACATGTCCGAGAATCGTGTAGACCTTTGTCCCGCTGCACTTTTCTGTCCCGTAGCCTTTATACCAGGCTGCCCCATTTCTTATAATCTCCGGGACATTTGCCAGGGTCTCCACATTGTTCACAAGAGTCGGTTTTCCCCATAGACCGGCATTAATGGGGAAAGGTGGTTTGTTTCGTGGATGTCCCCTTTTGCCCTCAAGGGATTCTATGAGTGCTGTCTCTTCTCCGCATACGTATGCACCGGCACCTTTCTTTACAAATATGTCAAAACTGAAGTTACTCTCAAGTATATTTTTTCCAAGAAGACCATATGACCTTGCATCAGAAATAGCCTTTTCAATCCTCTCTATAGACAGGCTGTATTCACCCCTTATATAGACGAAACCCGTTGTTGCACGGATTGCATAGCCTGCTATGAGCATACCCTCTAAGAGTTTGTGGGGGTCACCCTCAAGGATAAGCCTGTCCTTGAATGTCCCTGGCTCGCCCTCATCGGCATTGCAGATGACAAATTTTTCATCACCCGGTGTCTTGATGGCAAACTCCCATTTCAGGCCTGTAGGAAAACCTGCACCACCCCTTCCAAGAAGACCTGACTCCTTGACCTCATTGACCACATCCTCAGGGGTCATGGTCTGGAGTGCCTTTGCAATGGCCTCATAGCCGCCAGCAGCTATATATTCATCTATATTCTCGGGGTTTATAAAACCACAGTTTTTCAGGACTATCCTCGGCTGCTCCTTTAGGAGGCCTGTTTTTTCCTTTGTAATTATAGTCCTCTTGGGCGCCTCAGTAAGGATAAGCCTTTTTAAAGGCCTTCCCTTTAGGAGGTGTTCCTCTACCAGTTCCGGGACATCTTTTATTGTTACATCGGCATAGTAGATACCTTCTGGATATACAACAAGGACTACACCTCTACCGGTTATACCAAGACTCCCGGTTTCAAGGACTGAGACCTCTTTATCAAGACCATATTTTGTCAGCTCTTTAATTAGGGCATCTTCCACAGCCCTGGCACCTGCCATAAGGGTGCCTGCATCTATACTTATTAGGATATGGTTACGGACAATATTCATGATGTCTGTCTCCTTTCTTCGAGGATGGCATCTATCCTTTCCGGTGTGAGATTGCCAACCATCTCATCGTTTATCATCATTGCAGGGGCAACACCGCATATGCCGAGGCAGCTTGTAAGCTCAAGGGTAAACATACCATCTTTAGTGGTTTCTCCTATCTTTACATTGAGTTTCTTTTTGAGATATTCAAGGAGTGACTCGGAACCCATGAGATGACATGGCGGTGATTCGCATAGCCTTATTATATAGCGGCCCCTGGGCTTTAGGCTGAACATGGAGTAGAAGGTCACGACACCATGGACGTAGCTATACGGGATGTTCAAAAAATTTGCACATACCTCTATATCCTCTTTTGATATATAATGCTGTGGATTATTATCCTGGAGGTCATGGAGTATATAGAGTATGTTATCAAGACTCGGTTCATACTTTTTTAGTATCTCTTCTCTATACAAGATAGATCACCCCCCCTGTTTATTTAACTTCGATAACATATTCTGAAACAGGATTGTGGTTTACTATGTGTTCGGCAATAATCTTCCTTGCCTTATCTGCATCGATATTACCATAGATGACCACATCCTTGCCCTCTTCATGGACCTCGATCATTGGTTCATGGGAGGCAAGTCCTTTTTCACCGGTCTGTGTTACCATGACATCAGTGAGATTACGGGCGGCTATCTCATCGAGAAGGGCCTTTAAGACATCCCTCGCCCCTGCTGCAATACCGCTTGTGCCCATCCCCACCACTATCTTTACCCGGGCCTGTTTCTGCCTTAATTCCATATCTTTTGAAGCCTGTTCCCTTATCTTTTTTAAGTCTTCTAGTTTCATTTGATTCCCCTCCTTCTTTTACAGTTAAAATTAAATAAAATTCAAATGTTCGTCAAGATAATTGGTTAAAAATTTTATCACCTCAGGGCTGTTGATGGGGACCCCATCTAAGAGACCTTTTATCTCCTCTGTGTCAAATATAAAATTGATAACGTCATTTTTGATGTTGAAGAGAAAATCTACCTCCGGGTTGCTTACAGTCAATATGAGGATCGTATCCTTAAGATTTCCTATAGGCGGTAGATCAGGATGGTCTAAGGTAAAAAAGACATCTATCTCCGTGCCCTCCCCTAAGGCACTCTTTAGATTAAAATATCCACCACAGGTCTCGGCAGTTCCCTTCAAGAGAGGTATGCCAAGACCTACCTTGCGGCCTGTCTTTGTGGAGAAAAAAGGGTCAACAACCTTTTTTGCAGTCTCTTCGTCCATTCCCTTTCCATTATCAGTTATCTTCAGGTGTAAAGCATTCTTAATTGTGCTTTTCTCCAGGAAAATAAATACCTTCTTTGCGCCTGCAGATACTGAGTTGGCCACTACATCAGTTATGTGGGCGCATATATCATCCATCATATAAATAACCCTGTTAAATTATAATAGGATTCAATGTTTTCCTTCTTGTGAAAATTTTATCAAACTATACTATCCTTTTCAAGTAAAACCAATAAAAAATTTTAAAATATTTTCCCATTTTTTAAAAGGGAATGAGAGGCATGAGAATACATGAGCATGAGCTTGGCAAAGACGGTAAAATGAAATAAAAATATAATCTATAGAAATTGTTATTAATCCAACTAATCTAAATTACAGGTAAAAAATTTGGATATTAGATAAAGAGACTTAAAGGACTCATGCCTTTGGGTTACCCTCTTTAATATCCCTAAACCGTAAATTGATAATCGAGATCCGATTTGTTCTGTTTCAGAGGCTTCTGTTTTATGGTAAAAACCCTCCAGGCTGTACTTTTGCGATACCCCCCTGCTTTGCAGTATTAAAAAACAGTTTTGTTCATTAGGATATAGAAATTCATCTTCAATGAAATCCAAGACCTTTGCAAAAAATACAAAGGTCTTGGATTTTAAATATAGTTACTTTAAGATGTTTAAAAGACTCATGCCTTAAATTTAAATACTATTTCTCACTATTTTAAAAGACAGTAAAGTTATACGTATGTCCCCATGATATAATTGCTAAGATGCTCAATCATTATACCCTGTGCCTCGATGATTGCCTTGAGGACATCGCCAATGGATATAATCCCTACCAATTTACCTCCATCCATAACAGGTAGGTGACGTATCCTCTTTTCTGTCATCAACCCCATACACTCCTCAAGGGTAGTTGATGGGTTGACTACAAAGAGTTCTTTTGTCATTATATCTTTTACATATGTCTCCTTGGATGATTTTCCTTGTAGTATTACCTTTCTTGCATAGTCACGCTCTGTAATAATGCCCTCAACCTTGCCCTGCTCATCTACAACAATGAGTGCACCAACACCTTTGTCACTCATCATTTCAAGGGCGCGATAAACAATTGCCTGAGATGAGATAGTCCATACATTTGAACCTTTTTTTTCAATTATTTTCCCTACTTTTTCCATTGAGCACCTCTTTTTTTGATTATTGTATTGAATTAAAATATAAAAAATTTTTCTTTAATTCAAGTGTTTTTCTAAACTAATTTTTTTGTTTTTTAGTTTGACAATGCCTTCAAAAATAATATATTAAAGTTTTATTCAGTTAAGAAGGGGTCATATCTTAATGTCTTCAATAAAATTTCAAAAGGAGCATCTATGGATACCATAACCTTAACAATTGACGGCAAAAAGGTTCAGGGCGAAAGGGGTCAAACAATTTTAGAGGTAGCCTTAAAGAACGGGATAGATATACCTTATCTATGCTATCATCCAAAGATAAGTAAAACCGGTGCTTGTAGGGTCTGCCTTGTAAGGATAAATGGGACAATGCTTAAGGCATCTTGTGTTGAACCTATTGTGGAAGGTATGGATGTTGTAACAGAGGATGAGGAGATAGTAAAGATAAGAAAATTTGTCCTTGAACTACTGCTATCCGATGGAGACCATAACTGTTTGTATTGCGAGGCTAACGCTGCCTGTGAATTCCAGGCATTGATACAAAGGTATAACATACAGGAGGTCAAACCATCACCAACAAGGATCCCTAAAGAGATAGACTATGAATCGAGTAATGCCTTGAGGAGAAATGAAAATAGATGCATCCTCTGTGGTAGATGTGTAAAGGCCTGCAGAGAAATTCAGGTTTCAAATGTATGGAGTTTTGCAGAGAGGGGTAGTGAGACACACCTCGTGGCAGATGACGGCAAAAAGATAGGGGAATCGAGTTGTGTAAAATGCGGGACATGTGCCCAGTTGTGTCCCACAGGGGCAATAAAGTTTCAGACTGTTATAGGTAGAGGGGCAAACTGGGAGCTAACAAGTATCCCTAGTATATGTATATACTGTGGTGTTGGATGTAAGATAGATTTCTACAAAAACAGAAGTAACATCCTTGTCAAGGCCATGGGCAACTACACAGGGCCAAACAACGGCCATCTCTGTGTAAAGGGCAGGTTCGGCTTTGATTTCGTCCACAGTGAAAAGAGACTTAAAAAACCACTTATAAAGAAAAACAATGTATTCGAAGAGGCAGAATGGGATGAGGCCCTTGACCTTGTTGCAAAAAAATTATCAGAGATAAAAGAAAAATACGGGTCTGATTCCATTGCAGCACTTTCATCAGCAAAATGCACCAATGAGGAAAACTATATTATGCAGAAATTTATGAGGTCTGTGATTGGCACGAATAACATAGACCACTGTGCCCGTCTCTGACACTCCTCCACCGTCGCCGGTCTGGCGGCTGTTTTCGGCTCAGGTGCCATGACAAACTCTATAAGAGAGATACCGATATCCGAGGGGTTTCTCGTCATCGGCTCCAATACCACAGAAAACCACCCTGTTATAGGCTCCATGATAAAAAACGAGGTGATAAATAAAGGCAAGAAACTCATAGTCGTTGACCCGAGGCGCATTGAGCTTGCAAGATATGCAGACTATTATTTCCAGATAAGACCCGGGACAAACATAGCCATATTAAATGGTTTCATGCATGTCTTAATAAAAGAAGACCTGTACGACAAAGAGTATGTAAAAAATAGGTGTGAAGGCTTTGATGCCATGGCAGAGGTGCTTAAAAAATACACACCTGAGTATGTGGCAGAGATTTGCGGCATAGATAATCCCCAGGATATCGTAGCTGCTGCAAGGCTCATGGCAGGACTTAAACCTATGGCCCTTTATTATTCCATGGGTATAACCCAGTTTGTTTCCGGTGTGAACGGTGTAAAATCAACGGCAAATCTACAGATGCTCCTTGGTAATGTAGGTGTTGCAGGAGGTGGTGTTAATCCATTGAGGGGACAGAACAATGTCCAGGGCGCATGTGATATGGGGGCACTCCCTGTCTCATACCCAGCCTACCAGCCTGTAGCATCAGAGGAAAATAAGGCAAAATTTGAATCTGCCTGGGGGGTGACAAGCCTCTCCACAAAGCCCGGTCTTACAATCCTCGAGATGTTCAACCATGCCATAGCAGGAAACATAAAGGCCATATATGCCATGGGTGAAAACCCTGTTATGTCTGACCCCAATCAGCATCATGTTATAGAGGCATTGAAATCCCTTGAATTTTTTGTGGTTCAGGATATATTCCTCACAGAGACAGCCCAATTTGCCCATGTTGTGCTGCCAGCCAGGTCTTTTCTTGAAAAAGAAGGCACTGTAACAAATACTGAAAGAAGGGTTCAATTGATGCACAAGGTATTGCCTCCTGTGGGAGAGGCAAAAGACGACTGGTGGATGGTTCAGGAGGTGGCAAATAGGATGGGGGCAAATTGGAATTACAAAAAGGCAGAGGATATTTTTGAAGAAATAAGAAAGGTCACACCATCCTATGCAGGCATAACATACGAGAGGGCGGATTATACCCTTGTCCAGTGGCCATGCCCATCTCAAGACCACCCGGGCACTCAATTCCTCCATAAGGATAAATTTTCCAGAGGACTTGGTCTTTTTACGCCCATTGATTATACACCCCCTGCAGAGGAGGCGGATTTTGAATATCCTATGGTTCTTACCACAGGCCGAATACTTGACCATTTCCATACAGGGACCATGACGAGGAAATCAAAGGTACTCGATGAAAATGTCCCGGAGGGTTTTGTGGAGATAAATCCTAATGATGCACAGAACTATAATATAGAAAATGGCGAGGTTATCTCTGTATCCACAAGAAGGGGTAGCATCAGGATCAAGGCAAGGGTAACGGATAAGATTAAACCCAATACTGTGTTTATACCCTTTCACTTCTTTGAGGCATGTGCCAATGTATTGACCAATGATGCCCTTGACCCTGCCTGCAAGATACCTGAGTATAAGGTATGCGCATGCAGGATAGAAAAGATACAGGCATGAAGAAATTTAAAAATTAAATGTAAGGAGGATGAGAAATGGCGTATAAACCGGTAGAAATTGTTCAGCTTGCAGGAGATGCAGGAAAATACAAGGCAAATCTAACACCGACCAACTGGCTTATAAGGAGTTTTATGGCAGGGCTTTTTATTGCTGTAGGCGGTGCCCTTGCCACTGTCTGTTCAACAGGGATACCCATACCTGGTGTCAAGTCCCTTGTGGCAGGCTCAGTCTTCCCTGTTGGGTTGATTACCATTGTCATCACAGGCATGTCCCTCTTTACAGGTGATACCATGCTTATACCCATGGCAGTATTCCAGAAAAAGACCACATGGTCAAGGGTATTTCAGGCATGGTTCTGGGTCTATATAGGTAATTTTATTGGCTCTCTGTTCTGGGCATATCTTATGTCTGTAGGTCCCTTCAGTAAAGGCGGGTCACCGGAATTGACAGTTTTCGGACAGAACGCCATTGCCATAGCAGAGGCAAAGGTGCTTCCTTATATGGCAGCAGGTGGGCCAGGTATGTGGTCTGCATTTATGAAGGGTATTGCATGTAACCTACTTGTGAATGTGGCAATACTCCTTGCCATATCATCGAAGAATATGATTGGTAAGTTTTTTGGCATATGGTTCCCCATCATGGCATTCGTTTCATCAGGTTTTGAGCACAGTGTAGCAAACATGTATTTTATACCAACAGGGATTATGCTCGGTGCAAATGTCACATGGGGTCAGTTCATCACATGGAATCTCATCCCGGTAACAATCGGAAATATAATAGGCGGGTTTATCTTTATAGGTGCTGTCTATTTCTGGTCATTCAAGAAAGAGCTATCCACCATGTCACCTACATAGAATCTAACATTAAAACCAATTGAGATAAGGGGGTTCAAAAGACCCCCTTTCAAAAGACTTGGATGTTATGCCATCCAGAGATAAAGGCCTGTCTCTTCATCATATCCCCTGATAAATGTATCCCCTGAAAATTCCAATACCTCAAATTCAAAGGCAAATACCTCTGTGCCTTCAAAGATGTGTCCGCCGAGACAGGTGTGATCCTTCTTGGAAAATACGCCGTGAAGATGGGGAAAAGGTTCTCCGTCCTTTATGGATATGTTTCCTTTGATGGACAGGATCTCCATTGGTTCTTCAAAGGTGTCCATTTTGTATCTTTTTTCTGTCTGGTCATAGTAGCCAATGCTAACCCTGGAGGCAGCCCCTATTCCAGATATGATACCTTTGTGTATAGATTCATCCTTTAAAAAAGCCTTGATACCTTCAATAAGGTCATCTCCTTTCTGGAGCCTGCCTTGAAAAATCCCTTTTAAGCTAAATCCTCTAAAAAGCATAATATCTCCCTCTTATCTATGTTGTTAAAGGTTTTGCAAAGGTCTTTTATCATAAATATGCATTATAGTTTAAGTTGGCCATTAATTTAAGGGCTGATTCAATCTCTATACATCTTGGTTCTTGGATACTCAGGACTGTCCTTTTCTTCCCTATATCGTTTAGGTAATGGGCATCGGAGAAGGTAACAAAGGTTATGTCCTTTTTCATAATAAAGGGTAGCATATCCGGTATATGGTCTCTGTTTCTTATCTCCAGGGCATCAAAGGGGATGTTATCGGGTATGAAACCAAGCTGGCTTATAATGCTAAATGTAGTACTATCTATATGAGATGGTATTGCAATACCTCCATGGGCCTTAATCCATGTTACGGCATCCTCTATGCTTATCTGGGAGGAATTGAGGAGAAGTCTGTCTTCAAAGCGGAGTATCTCGTCGTTTTCATCAACCACAACCTGGTCGCCAAAATAGTTTACATCATTTTTTATATGGGGCAAGAGGGAGTATACCTTTTTTTGAAGTTTCATTGCAGTATTATAATCATCAAATATGGCCAGGAGATGTATCTCCTCCTGGGTCTGGAGTTCCATACCAAAGAGGACGGCCAGGCCTATTTTTCTGCCTATTTCATGGGCATATATGGAATTTTCAGTCATATTGTGGTCTGTTATGGCTATTATATCAAGACCCACATCTTTTGCCTTCAAGGCTATATTTTTTGGTGACATCTCGAGACTTGCACATGGTGAGAGCGTAGAGTGTATATGGAGGTCACAGGAAAACCCCGGCACCTTTACATACCTTTTTTTAAGGCATTATATATGAGACCGGATATCTCAAAGGCAGAGCGGCTGTCCCTGAGGATCGCTATATTTTCCTCCTTTGCCTTTTCAATTACCTCTTTATCGAGTTGTAGGTTTCTGGGTATTATAATGGCAGCCACATCCTTTAGCTTTGCTACCCCGAGTATATTTATGTGCCTCTGGATGGTTATCCATACTGAATCAGGCTCTATATTGGCAATTACATCAGAAAGCAGGTCAGATACATATCCTGATTTTATCTCCCTTTTGAGATTAGTGTCCCCTGTAAGTATCTCAAATCCAAGGGTTTCTGACAGTTCACCCAGTGTCATATCCTCACCCCAAATTTTATTTTTCCCCTGTCTTTTTAGAAGTATCAGCCATAACAGGGGGGACTATCCTTGCCAGGTCGAGTATCTCCTCTGCCAGGGTTTTAACCTTCTCCCTCAGCTTTATAACACAGTCTGTCTCAAAGGCGATACCCCTTATTATATCCTCTGCCAGGGCCCTGCAGCTTGGAGAACCACAGGCACCACAATCGAGCCCCGGGAGCTCATTTGTAATCTGGTCCAGACGCTCCATCTTTTGTATTGCCTTGGACATATCTTCGTCAAGATGCATAATTGCCTTGGGTTGCACAGGTTCTGTAGATGCATAGTGACCCTGGGTGTAAAACCTCAAGAGTTCCTCATCTGTATAATAAGATGGTTTTGAACCGCATTTCTTTATAAGTTCCCTTAGCCTTACCCTGCCCACAAATAGATTATGTATATTCAATGGGCCACCTACACAGCCGCCTATGCATGCCTGAAGCTCTATAAAATCAACGTTTTTTAACTCCCCTCTCTCTATCTCTTCAAGGAGGCTTATTACATTGTGGATACCGCTTACAGCAAGGGTTGTGCTGGCATCTACATTTTTTGATTCCCCGGTTACATATCCCCATGCCATGCCGAGCTTTGTAGCCTTCTGAAGCCTTGAGGGGTCTTTCTGTGTTTTTTCCTTGATAATATATTTTATTATGTCTTTGTAGATAAGTTGCACACCTATTACGCCGTTTACTGCAGAGTGTTTTGTCGTCATTGGATTTCTCATCTCTGTGACCTTGGCAGGGCATGGTGATATAAAAAATGCACCTATGTCCTCATAGTCTATCCCGGTCTTTCTTACAGCCTCTTCTTTGGCCAGTCTTGCCGCTACCTCCATGGGTGTAAGTATTGGGGCAATCTGTTCGAGAAGGTCAGGGAATTTTATCTGCATGAGCCTTAATACAGCAGGGCAGGCAGATGAGAATACAGGTTTTTTTACCTTGTTGTCCTTTATATATTGATGGACTAAAAATCCTACAATCTCGGCAGCAAGGGCAACCTCAAAGACATCGTCAAAGCCTATGCTCAATAAACCATGGAGCACGCAATCTGCATTCTCTAACTCCTTAAACTGACCGAAAAAGGATGGTGCAGGCAGTGCAATCCTGTATTTATATTCAGATAAGATATCAAGGGTATCTGTTACAGCAGTCTTTGCGTGATTGGGACAGCACCTTATGCACTCACCGCAGTCTATGCACCTCTCCTGCATAATGGTGGCCTTCCCATCATGGACGCGTATGGCCTCCATAGGACACTTTTTTATACAGTTTGTGCATCCCTTACATTTCTCAAAGTCAAGTGTTACGGAATGAAAATATTCGGACATATCTACTCTCTACCCGTTAGTTTTTATTGTTAAGGCAGATCTTTGCCTTTAATGTAGTCCCAACGCCGACCTTTGTGTCTATATCGAGCTCATCTGAACACTGTTTTATATTCGGCAGACCCATACCAGCGCCAAAACCCATCTCTCTCACCTCATGGGAGGCTGTAGAGTAGCCTTCCTTCATGGCCAGTTCAATATCAGGTATGCTAGGGCCTTCATCTTCTGTTATTATGGATATTACCTCAGGGTCTATATAGACCTTCAGTGTCCCGTGATTGGCATGGATTGCTACATTCATGGCAGCCTCATAGATTATTATGGCTGTTCGTTTTATAATATCCTGTTTCATACCGAGCTGTTGGAGTGTTTTTTTTACCCTCGATGCTGATTCACCGGCAATAAAAAAGTCCTTTTCACCTATCTTGAATTCCAGGGTAATATGCGGGGTGAATCTGAAACTGTCATTCAACATAGCATCTACCAATCAATCACATTCTTCAAGGCTATCCCTTACTCCATTTAGGTAAAGCAGACCGCAGCACTCAAATATCAACTTTTTTGTTGTCATGAGCGGGAGACCGCTTTGTTCGCTTTTTTTTATGACTGTTGCATCAGGTCTTTTCCCTGCCACAAAGACCACGGCAAGGGCATCCATTACCTGGGCAGCATGGAGTATATGGGCATTGGTCAGTGATGTAACAAGGAGTGTGTTTGACTGGACATGGAGCAACATCTCGCTAATCAGGTCACAGGCAAAGCACGTCTTGACCTCCCGGTCAAGAAGGTCTTCACAGCAAAGCACCTCAGCATTGAGTATTTCTTTGACATCCCTAAGATTCATAATTTATCTAACCCACACCAGTTTAATTCAATCGCCATAGAAAGTAGCCCCTTAATCTCATATCTTCCTGCTATCCATCGAGGAAGAATTTTCACATCCCAAAAAAATCCATATGTTATCCACAGGGGTCTTAAGGATGTGCCCCAGAGCCTGAGACGACTTCAAGGGTCTCAGTGGGTAATATAAAGAAAAACAAAATAAACCGTTTAAAGATTTTGATTTGAATAAAATTGGCCCTTTTTCCCCTTTAATCTTCACCTGTTTCATATATTAGAATATTTTAACTATTAAGTCAATTTTATCACAGTATGGACGATAAGACTAATTATGGAGATGGGTCTCAAGGATGTGCCAAAATAAAGACTATAGACAATAGACAAGGGCTGAGGTCTATATAAAGACCTCAACAAAACTGAACCTGTCTAAATCAAAAAGACCCTTACCAATAATCTTGAGTCTCGGTATAACAGGTAAGGACATAAAAGATAGGGTCATAAAGGGCGAGTTTAGGTTAGACCCCATCTGTTTTGCCAGTCTGTCAAGGTCTGAATATATTCTTGCTACCTCATAGCCGTCTCTATCTGACATAAGCCCTGCTATAGGTAAAGGCATGACACTTCGGATATCCCCTGCAGCAACAGTAAGCCCACCTCTGTTTTCAATGATAAGGTTTACAGCGCTGCATATGTCATCATCTGCTGTCCCCACTACAACTATATTATGTGCGTCATGGGCAATAGATGAGGCAATAGCTCCTTTTTTCAGGCCAAAGTTTTTAATAAAGGCAATGGCAGGCTTCTCGTTGATATAGCGGTTTATCACAGCGATCTTTAGTATATCCCTCTCTTTATCAGCCTTAAAACAGCCATCAGTGATTTTAATGGTGGCCTCTAATTTACCTGTTATCACCTGTCCATCTATGGCCTCTATAACATTCGCCTTTTTGTCCTGATTACCATATATGAAAAAATCAAGGGGAGACTTTTTTTGTGCGGCAAACCTGTTGACATGTCTTGCAGATACATGCCCTATCAAAGGGCTGCCTCCTTCTGCTACAACCTTACCATTTATATATGTCTTTAAAATATTTAGGTTTTTTAGGTCATCCACCTCAATGAAGTCAGCATAATCACCATTCCTTAAAAGACCAACATCAAGTCCATAGTGAAAAACAGGGTTTACACAGGCACATCTCAATACCTTCATTATATCAATCCCTTTATGGACTGCCTTTTTTACAAGGGAGTTTATGTGTCCCTCCACCAGGTCATCGGGGTGTTTGTCATCGCTGCACAACATGCATCTTTGGGGGTATTTTGATATAAGGTTGCTTAATGTATCAAAGTTTTTTGCAGCAGAACCCTCCCTTATGATGACCTTCATGCCGAGATTGATCTTCTCCTCTGCCTCGTCATATCTAAAGCACTCGTGGTCTGTTGTTATGCCTGCCTCTATGTATCTTTTGAGGGCATCACCTGTAAGACCGGGCGCATGTCCATCAATGGGCTTTTTATTTCTTTTGGCAATGGCAATCTTCTCCATTACCTGTGGGTCGCGGTTTATAACCCCAGGGAAGTTCATCATCTCGCTTAGATATTTAATCTCTGGGTTCTTAAGGAGTATCTCCAGGGCTGATGCATCCATTGATACGCCAGTTGCATCGAAGTCTGTTGCCGGGACGCATGAGGGTGCACCGAAATAAAATTTAAAAGGCACCTGTTTACCATTTTCTATCATAAAGTGCACGCCCTCTATGCCCAGGACATTGGCTATCTCATGGGGGTCAGACACAGTGGCTACTGTGCCGTGGATTGTGGCAATTCGGGCAAATTCAGAGGGACAGAGCATGGAGCTCTCTATGTGACAGTGGGCATCTATAAAACCAGGGAGTATATAAGTTTTATATCTTTTGTTTTCCCTGTTTATGCCTTTTATGATTTTATCTTTTATCTCTATTGTGCCAGGGTATATTTGGTTGCTTAGGACATCAACTATATTGCCTGAGACCCTCATGATAAAAACAAACAGGATTTTCTAATAGAGACCTTTAGAAAAGGCCTCAGATTTTTATGCCCATACAGGTCCCTATGGATTCTGGTTTAACGGGAAATCTAAAAAAACAGCCTAAGCCTTTATGATCTTGGTCTCGTTGAATGCCCTCTTATATGCATTAATGTTTCTCTGGGCAACAACGCCAAACCTCTCCCTCACAGGTTCTTCAAGCATTTCTATATCAACGATATTAGATGCCTTTACAAGTGCCCCCAGCATCGTGGTATTGGTTATGGGCACCCCAAGTTCCTCTTTGGCTATGTGTGTTGCGTCAACGACAGCGATGTTACAACCGGGAAAGAGGTTTTTTAGTTCATCTTCTGATTTATTGGAGTTGATTACTACGAATCCACCCTCTTTTAGCCCCTCAGAAGGATTAACCACACCAAGCAGGGTCGCATCGAGGATAACCACATTATTGGGGTGGTATACCTTTGCCCTGAGCCTGATAGGTCTATCTGAGACCCTTAAAAAGGCCTGTACCGGGGCACCCCTCCTCTCAGGGCCAAAGCTTGGGAACGCCTGGGCATACATATTGCTCTTTATTGCTGCCTGTGCAATAAGCTCTGCTGATGTTACTGCACCCTGTCCACCTCTTCCATGAAACCTGACTTCTATCATCAAAGCTCTCCTTTATAAAATTATTTTTTTATTCTCCATTCAGTGCCTCTTGGTGTATCCTGCAGGAGTATGCCCTTGCTTAGAAGCATCTCCCTGATACTGTCAGCCCTTTTAAAATCCCTGTTTTTCCGTGCCTCTGCCCTCTCCTCAATGGCCCTGTTTAGGTCTGAAAGGGAGAGGTTTGTGCGGGTAAGGTGTCTTGTTTTTTCGTGTTCGTCGTATATGTGCCATTCATCATTGAGGATTCCGAGGATATGGCATAGGTGGAGGATGGTGGATTTTGTGTATGCAATAAAAGGGAGATTACCTTCATCCTGGATATCGATAAGCCTGTTGAGTATCCTGGATAGTTCAAAGATGCAAGAAAGGGCTAAGGCAGTATTGAAATCATCGTCCATGGCCTCATAAAATCTTTGTTTAACATCATCTGCCTCAGAAAAAACCATCTGTTCTGTCTTTTTTTGTCTCTCCAGTTCATCTGCCCTCTCTATCGTGTGATATAGCCTGTACAGGGCACTGTTACTGTCATCTATGGATTTTTCATTATAGTCTACCGGACTCCTGTAATGATTGGAGAGAAAAAAGAGCCTCAATGCCTCAGGGTGATATTCTCTAATAAAATCCTTTATCAGAAGGATATTACCCAGCGATTTGGACATCTTTTCTTTTTCTATGTTCACAAATCCATTGTGTATCCAGTAATTTACAAATTTTTTCCCTGTTGCCGCCTCAGTCTGGGCACGCTCGTTTTCATGATGGGGGAAGATGAGGTCTTTGCCGCCACCATGTATATCAAAGGGATTACCAAGGTATTTTGTGCTCATCACAGAGCATTCTATATGCCATCCCGGTCTACCCCTGCCAAAGGGTGCATCCCACCAGGGCTCACCCTCCTTTGATGACTTCCATAGGGCAAAATCAAGGGGGTTTTTCTTTTTTTCATTTATATCAACCCTTGCCCCTGCCAGCATCTCATCGAGTGACCTCTTTGACAGTTCACCATATCCCTTAAAACTCTCAATGCTGAAATATACATCTCCGTCCATTATATAGGCATTTCCGTTCTTGAGAAGGGTCTCCACAAGGCCTATCATCTCGTCTATATGCTCTGTTGCCCTTGGTTCATATGTTGGCCTCAAGATATTGAGGCTGTCCATGTCCTCATAGAATGAGGCTATATACTTCTCTGACACCTCTTTCCATGATATACCCTCTTCGACTGACCTCTTTATAATCTTGTCATCTATGTCTGTAAAGTTTTTGACAGATGTTACCTTGTAGCCCTTTTCCAGTAGATACCTTACTATAACATCAAAGACAATAGCGCTTCTTGCATGGCCTATATGGCAGTGGTCATATACAGTGACACCGCATACATAAAGCCCTACAGAGTTATCATGAATGGTCTTGAACGGCTCTTTCCTTCCTGTGAATGTATTGAATATATTTATATCCATGGCATGTATTTGTATCATATTGTAGGTTTATATGTCAAAATTTTAAAAGCTCATAGTCTTAATAACCTTTTTCTCCTTCAATCTGTAAGGCGGTTTACACTCCTGGGATATTCGGCAGACCTCATCCCTTGGGCTTATAGGGGGTATACAGCCATCGGGATAAAAATATAAAAACCTCGTAACCGTGTATTGGTTTATAGTGGGTTTATACAGATGCTGATAGTGGTCAAGGTAGCCCTCTACACCGTCATCCTCTCCGTAATCCCAGTTATCCCAGATTATCTCTGTGAAGTAATCAGGCGTGTTGTTTTTGTTCATATCAGGCCCAAAATATACACCTTGATTGCACCCCTCACGGAAACGACATTCACCTATCCTGACCCCAGAACGCTGCTTTTCTGTCCCTTTTGGGTTAAAATACATTAAGGCAAACCTCCACCTCGGGAATACATAACCCATGCCAAACCAGTCAATAGTCCACCACAGTTCAAGCCTCTCGCCGGAATCGGCCAGCATTATTAGTTTAGTTCCCGGGGGTGTAAAAAAATTCAACTGGTCATAGCTAATGGAACATCTTAACATGGGCATTTCTTTGTCATCTCCATACTCTACAGGCCTGCAATCTATGTATTTTTCGCCAGGCTTCAGGCTCTCCCTGTCCTTTTGGGTAATAGTTGCGCAAGAGACAAAAACGACACAAATAAATATACAGGCTATGATGGATAAAGGTTTAGACCCCATTTGTCGGATGGTTCTTAAAGATTGAAGTCCAGTAGGATACTTTATTACCATTTAGTGGGCTACTGATTAATCTCCATACCTTGATAGATAAACTTTTAGTCGAGAAATCCATCTTATATTTCTTTCAGTTATTTGATGTTCAGTTGTGAGAGCCTCTGGTTTATAAGCTGGGTAGTGTTTTTCAGGTGCTGTATCATCATGGGTAGTTTTTCATCTTTAATAGACCTTGAAAATCCTACTATACATATGGCCCCTGCCAGTGTGCCGTCGCCATAGTATAAAAGGGTTGCCAGCGCCCTTACACCCCTGAGATATTCCTCAAGGTCAAGGCTGTAGCCTAATTTCCTTGTTTTCTCAATCTCTTCTATAAATCTGTCTATGTCTGTAATACTATTCTCTGTATATTTAGGCAGTCCTTTTTTTAAGAGAAAATCCCTTATATCATCGTTTTTCATGGGCGAAAGAAATATCTTGCACAAAACAGATGCTGTTATGGGTATCTTTGTCCCTACAGGAGAAGAGATTTTAACAGCCTTTTTCGCCTCGATGACATCCAGTGTCTCTATATTATCGTTCTCTCTTATGCACAGAAAGACCGTCTCATCTACATAACCCACAAGCCTCTCGAGAAATGGCCTTGCAATATTTGAAAGCTCACCGCCCTTGAAGACCTTTTTTGAGAGCTCAAAAAGCCCTGGGCCTATAAGATATTTTTTGTTGGAATTGTCCTTTGTTATGAGGTTTTCATCCTCAAGGGCCTTGAGGATACCGAAAACCGTGCTCTTGCTTATGGACAGGCGCTTTGAAATCTCAGTAACACCAAGGGGATTATAGTCCTCCACCATTAGTTTTATAATATCAAATGCCTTTCTTATAATGGGTGCGTTATACATAATTCACTATGGTGAACTTTATATAACGAATAGCTTAATTTGTCAATGTTAATTTTATATTGTATCTAAACCCAATTAATCACTGTAATGAACAGAGACAGTGTTTCATTTTTCCCTTGTCTGGATAGAGCGGTATTGTTAAAATATGTCTTCTTCTATTTTTTATGAAAAAGAGGTGAAGGATTATGATAAGGGCAAAACTCTGGTTCAGGTGTGCAGCCATGCATGACCCTGTTACACCTATGGTTGTTCAACCGGCCCTTGTGGGTTGGGAGGCAAAAAAGAGAAGGGTAGATCTTACCATAGAGAGGGCTTTTAACGGTGAGGAGCTTGTAAAGAGGATGAAGGGTTGGGTTACTACAGACCCCATAAAGGTCACAGAGGTTGTGAAAAAATATGGAAGGCTCAAGGTCCTCGATGACAGAGAACTGGTCATAGAGTTTGACAAAAAGGATGACCTTGAGGCCCTTGAGAGAGAGCTTGCCGAGACCTTTGGCGGAGAGGTAGATATAGAGCCCATTAAAAAGTGATTTTAGCTGGCCCATACAGACAAAAGGTAATAGATGAAGTATAAGAAAGCAAAGATAGACAGGGTATTTGTAGTCCAGTTTGATGACGGGGATTCGATACTTGAGAATATAACAGATATAGTAAAAAAGGAAAATATAAGGGCAGGAATCTTTTATCTCATAGGCGGCATCAAAAGTGCAGATATCGTCGTAGGCCCTGAAAAGGAGGAGCTGCCGCCTGAACCTGTCTGGCGCAGGCTTGTGGAAAGCCATGAAACCCTTGGGATTGGCACGATATTCTGGCATAGAGATGAGCCAATGATACATATCCACGGTGCATACGGTAAAAAGGATAACACAAGGGTGGGTTGTCTGAGGGGGTCTGCAGAGACATTTATCATATTGGAGGGGGTAATCCTTGAACTGGGTGGGATAGATGCCACAAGGGAATTGGACCCTCTATCCGGGCTTAAACTCCTCAGTCTCTAAAATAGGCAACATCCATAGATTACAGACTAAAGACTAAAACACTACCGACTAAAATCACCTTTTTTTAGCAGTTAGGTATCATCAAAGTCCTGGTGTTTTCCCTGTCCCAAAGAGGTATCTGTTGATTATCGTTGACTATATGTAATTTTTCTATTATCTTATTGGCTGTATGTTCGAAAAATTACAGGAGAGATTAGAGACAACCTTTAAAAAGCTCAGGGGCTACGGAAAGCTCTCTGAAGACAATATAAAGGATTCCTTGAGGGAGGTGCGTGTTGCCCTCCTTGAGGCAGATGTCAACTATAAGGTTGCCAAGGATTTTCTCGAGAAGATAAAAGAAAAGGCACTTGGTTCAGAGGTATTAACAAGCATCACCCCGGGACAGCAGTTCGTAAAGATAGTCTACGATGAACTCTGCGAACTTTTGGGCAGGGTGAATGTCCCTGTGGATGTATCCGGTTCACCGCCTGTTGCTGTTCTTTTGGCCGGGCTCCAGGGTTCAGGAAAGACAACCACCGCTGGAAAGCTTGCCCTGTTTTTGAGGAAGAAAGGTAGAAAACCACTTCTTGTGCCTTCAGATATATACAGGCCTGCAGCCATTGAGCAGTTGACAAAGATTGGAAACCAGATAGGGATAAGCACCTTCTCTGTAAAGGATATAAAGAGCCCTGTTACCATATGCACAGAGGCAAAGGCCTATGCCATGAAAAACGGCTTTGATACTGTTATAGTTGATACAGCAGGCAGGCTCCATATAAACGATGAGATGGTTGAGGAGCTCATAAACCAGAAAAAGGTCCTTAACCCTAAAGAGACCCTCCTTGTAATAGATTCCATGACAGGTCAGGATGCGGTTGGTATTGCCAAGACATTCCATGAGAGGCTTGGCATAGATGGTGTAATACTCACTAAACTCGACGGTGATACAAGGGGTGGTGCAGCACTCTCTATAAGGGCTGTGACAGGTAGGCCCATAAAACTCATAGGTATTGGCGAAAAGCTCGATGCCCTTGAACCCTTCCACCCTGAGAGGATGGCATCCCGTATCCTTGGTATGGGTGATGTGATCTCCCTTGTTGAAAAGGCCCAGGAGGTCTTTGACGAGAAAAAGGCAAGGGAGTTTGAAAAGAGGATAAGGAAGGATGAGTTCACCCTTGAGGATTTCAGGGACCAGATTAAACAGATGAAGAAACTCGGTTCACTGGAGTCCATAATAAGCATGTTTCCTGGTTTAAATAAACTAAAGGGTGCTATAGATTTTCAGGCAGCAGAAAAGGATATTAAAAAGATTGAGGCCATTATCAATTCCATGACAAAAAAGGAGAGGCTCTATCCCCATATCATAGATGGGAGCAGGAGGCTCAGGATATCCAAAGGCAGCGGGACAAAGGTGCAGGATGTAAATGACCTGCTTAAAAAATATGCAGAGACAAAGAAGATGATAAAGAAGTTCGCAAAAGGTGGAATGAAAGGTCTACCAAAACAATTACTATTCAGATAGGAGGTGGGAACTTGGCTGTTAAATTCAGATTATCACGTTATGGAACAAAGAAGAAACCTTTTTACAGGATTGTTGTTGCAGAAAGCATCTATCCGAGAGATGGCAGGTTTATAGAAAACGTGGGGACATACGATCCCTTGAAAGAGCCGGCTCAGATAACCCTTGACAGGGAAAAGATAAAGGCATGGTATAAGAAGGGGGCAAAGCCCACAAAGACTGTAGAAAACATCTTTAAGAAAGAAGGGGTCTTAAAAGAACTAACACAATAATTTTCGGAGGTGGGAGATGTTAAGAGACTTAATCGAGTTCATAGCAAAGGCACTGGTAGACAATCCAGATCAGGTGAAGGTCGCTGAGATCGAGGGAGAAAAGACATCAGTAATTGAGTTAAATGTCGCCAAGGATGACCTTGGCAAGGTAATTGGAAAGCAGGGCAGGACTGCCAGGGCTATGAGGACTATCCTCAGTGCAGCCTCAACTAAGGCAAAGAAAAGGGCAGTACTTGAGATAATTGAGTAATGAAATGCGTCTCCATCGGAAGGGTAATATCCACCCATGGCCTAAAGGGAGAGGTAAAGTTCTGGTATTATAACGAGGAAAGGGAAGGTCTATACAGTTACAGCACTTTCCTTGTAAGGCAAAGGGATGAGTGGATAGAACTCAAGCCAGAGCGCATTAGATTCCAGAAAGATTTTTTTTACATTAAATTCCTTGGTTATGATGGATTAGAGAAGGTCAATTCCTTTATCAACAGAGAGCTGTTCGTGAGGGAAGAAGACCTTCCCGGCCTTGAATCCGATGAATACTATGACTATCAGCTCATTGGCCTTGATGTGGTCAACAAGGTCGGTGAATTACTGGGGAAGGTTGATTCTATAATACACACAAAGGCAAACGATGTCATTGTGGTAAAAGGGGAAAGAGAGATACTCATACCTATGATAGATATATTCATATCATCTGTAGATATCGAACACTCTGTAATAAAGGTGGAAGGAGATGATTTCCTTGCATGATCTTTACAGTCCTTACCCTTTTTCCAAGGATTTTTGAATCCCCCCTCAACGAGAGCATAATAAAAAAGGCAACAGAGAACGACATATTAAGGTTTAATATTGTCAATATAAGGGATTTTGCCCATGATACCCATAGAATCTGTGATGATACACCCTATGGTGGCGGTCCAGGCATGGTTATGAAGATAGAACCTATTTATAAGGCAATGGTCCACGTGGAGAGGGAGTTGGGCAGACCCCATTATATACTCATGACCCCCCAGGGTAGGGTCTTTTCCCAGCATACAGCCTACAGGCTCTCAAGAAAACCCCACCTCTGTCTTATCTGCGGGAGGTATGAGGGTATAGATGAGAGGATAACGGAACTTGTGGATGAAGAGATATCCATAGGGGACTATATATTATCCGGGGGTGAGTTATCTGCCCTTGTCCTCATTGATTCTATTGCAAGGCTTGTACCTGGTGTCCTTGGCAATGCAGAATCCCCTGTTAAGGAAAGCCTTGAAGAATCCCTCCTTGAATATCCTCAATATACAAGGCCTGAGGTCTTTATGGATATGGAGGTCCCCTCTGTGTTACTTTCAGGAAACCATGAGGAGATAAGGAGATGGAGGAGGAGGGAATCCATCAAAAAGACCATAACAAGAAGACCAGACCTGATGGAGAGATTTAGGCCTAACAGGGAGGATGAGGCCCTAATCAGGGAGATTATGGAGGAGCTATCTGAGTAATGTAGATATTGCTGTTATCCATTATCCTGTTTATAACAAGAAAAGAGAGGTTGTTGCCACCAGCGTAAACAATCTTGAACTCCATGATATAGCAAGAAGTTGCATGACTTTTGGGATTAAAATGTGCTATATTGTTACTCCCCTTTTGAAGCAGAGGATGATAATGGAGAGACTCATTGAACATTGGAGATACGGATACGGCGCTGATTATAATCCCTTGAGGGGGGCAGCCCTTAATACCATTACCACGAGGGAGAGCCTTGATATTGTTATAGATGAGGTGAAAGGCAAAGGCAATCCCCTTATTATAGGGACATCCTCTAAATCTCGACCCCATAAACAGATTGGGTTTAGAGATATGAGAAAAATTGTCCATGATAAAAACCAGCAGGTCCTTATCCTGTTCGGGACAGGCTGGGGCTTAACCGATGAAACCATTGGGCTCTGTGACAGGGTGCTCGAACCTATCTTCGGCCAGGGGGAATATAATCACCTGTCTTTGAGGGTGGCAATCGGTATAATACTCGATAGAATATTAGGCGAAAGAGGAGGCAAAGATGAATGAGGCAATTGATCTAATCGAAAAAGAACATATGAGGCTCGACCTTCCTGAGGTTAATGTGGGCAACAACGTGAAGGTATACACGAAGATATTCGAAGGCGACAAAGAGAGGGTTCAGGTCTTTGAGGGTGTGGTGATAAGAAAGAGGGGCGGTAACACAAGGGCCACTTTTACAGTAAGAAAGATCTCCTACGGTATAGGCATTGAAAAGACCTTCCCCATGCACTCACCCCTCATAGAAAAGATAGAGGTAGTGGGCAGAAGCAAGGTAAGGAGGTCAAAGCTCTATTACCTGAGAAACCTGAAAGGCAAGGCAGCAAAGCTAAAAGAAAAAAGAGACTGATGCATTGCCGGCTTAAGGGTCTTGTGGCAGGTATAGATGAGGCAGGCAGGGGGCCTCTGGCAGGCCCTGTTGTATCCTCATGTGTAATCTGGAAAGACATCCCTGAGCATAAGGGAGAGATTAACGATTCAAAGCTTTTATCAGAGGGGCAGAGGGAAGGGCTTTTTAAGTGGATTATAGGGCATGCATATAGTATCGGTATAGGCATAGCAGACCACGAAGAGATAGAGAGGATGAACATACTCAAGGCATCCCTCCTCTCCATGGAGAGGGCACTCAAAAACACCCGTATCAACCCAGATTTACTTCTCATCGATGGAAATCATGGCATTGAAGGCTTCCCTGATGCTAAGACTATAATAAAAGGCGACAGGAAATGTTTCTTCATAGCCTGCGCATCCATAATCGCAAAGGTCACCAGAGACAGGATTATGAATGCATATCACAACCTTTATCCTGTATACAACTTCAAAAAAAATAAGGGTTATCCTACGAAAGACCACAGAACAGCTATAGAACAATACGGCATATCTCCTATACACAGAAAGACATTCAAGGGTGTGAGGGAATATCTTGACAGATGCTAAAAGAAAAGAGGGCATAGAGGGAGAGGAAAGGGCTGTCAAAATCCTAAAGGCAGAGGGCTACAGGATTTTGGAGAGGAATTACAGGAACCCCTTTGGCGAGATAGATATAATAGCAGAAGAAGGCGGTTATATAGTTTTTGTAGAGGTCAAAAAGAGAAACAGCCCGAGGTTTGGTGAGCCCCTTCATTCCATAGACGAGATAAAAAAGAGACATATGATAAGGTCAGCCCAGTTCTACCTCAAGGAAAATAAGGGTTTTAATAAGAGGGCAAGGTTTGATGTAGTGGGCATAAGCAGTGGGGGTGTAAAGATTGTTAAGAACGCCTTTGCAGTAGAATGACTTTAATTAAGATATGAAAGAGATGGACATCAAAAACCTCCTTGAGGCCATAAGAGACGGTATCACTTCCCCTGAAGAGGCCTTTGAGGTGCTCAAGGACCTGCCATTTAAAGACCTGAACCACACAAAACTCGATTACCACCGGTCATTGCGCAAGGGTCTACAGGAGGTCGTATTCGGTAAAGGTAAGACCTTAAGCGAGCTGACAGATATTGTAAGGGCTATGATGGAAAAAAAACAGGACATCCTTATAACACGCCTTGAAAAAAAAATAGGCATTAACCTATGTAAAAAATTCCCCTCTGCTGTATACAATGAAAGGGCAGGATGTCTCTATATAAAGGAAGATAATTCTGTCACAGGCAAGGGCACTATCCTTGTAGTCTCTGCAGGGACAAGCGATATACCGGTGGCAGAGGAGGCGTATATAACCTCTGTTTTTTTTGGTAACAGGACAGAGAGGCTCTATGATGTGGGCATAGCGGGTATCCACAGGCTTATTGGACATATGGAGATGCTTAAAAAAGCAAGGGTTATTATAGCTGTTGCCGGCATGGAGGGTGCGCTGCCTTCTGTTATTGCCGGGATAGTTGGTGTCCCTGTAATAGGCGTCCCAACGAGTGTAGGCTATGGCGCCAGCCTCGGTGGTCTGACAGCGCTTTTTGCCATGCTCAATTCATGCTCAACCGTATCTGTTTTTAATATAGACAATGGTTTCGGCGCTGCCTACTTTGCAACCCTTATAAACCGACTATAGTAACATGAATATTTTATACATAGACCCTGTATTCGGGATAAGCGGAGATATGATGCTAAGCGCCCTGCTCCACGCAGGTTATCCCTTTGATGAACTCAAGGATACATTAAAAAAAATACCCTATCCATTACCCAGGATGACCCCTGAAAAAATAACCCACGGTATCATAGAGGGGCTACATCTTAATATAGAGGAATCACATATCCATCTTACAATAAAAGAGATGGAGAAGGTGATGGATGATATAGAGGTGAATGAAAGGATAAAGGCCGATGCAAGGGCTATACTTGATATTATTATAGATGCAGAATCCCGAGTCCACGGCATATCAAAGGATGAGCTCCACTTCCATGAACTCTCAAACATAGATACACTGATTGATATAATAGGTGTTGCAGCAGGGATAGACTATTTGGGCATAGAAAGGGTATACTGTGGCCCTATCCCCTGTGGCAGGGGTACTATAAAGACCTCCCATGGCATTATACCGAACCCGCCGCCTGTTACCCTTGAGATTTTATCCGGTCTAAAACTGGTCTTTTTCGATGACCCGCTGGAGCTTACAACGCCTACAGGTGCTGCCATCGTGAAACACCTGGTAAAAGAAAAAAATACCCTGCCACCTGCTATGAGTATTAAAAAAACAGGTTATGGGGCAGGGACATACAAGTCTACACGACCTGATATACTGAGGATATTCATAGGTGAGACAGATGGATATGGAGATGGGGATGAGGTATATGTCATAGAGGCAGATATGGATGATATGGAGATGGAGTATGTTGGGGCTGTAGCGGAGAGGATAAGGGATTGCGGGGCCCTGGATGTCCTCTATTTCCCCGTCTATATGAAAAAGGGCAGGTTGGGGGTAAGACTCTCTGTAATAACAAAAAATAATATGGAAGGGATTATAGATACCATATTTTCAGAGACAACCACCTTTGGCTTGAGGCTAAGAAGGGAGACAAGGGCGGTTTTAAAGAGGGTGGAGAAGACAGTAGATACCCTCTTCGGGCAGGTCAGGGTAAAGTATGGATATAACAGAAGCGGTGAAATGATAAAATACCATGTTGAGTTTGAGGATATAAAGAGACTGGCAGGTGAGAGGAATATACCCTACAGGGACATGCTGGATGCGATAAAGAGGGAGCTCAAGTAAAAATATATAGAGAGAGGCCCTAAATACATGAAAAAAGGCAGTTCCTTTACAGTCCTTGATATGCCCAGGACAGAGAGACCAAGGGAGAGGCTGTTGAGATTCGGGCCTGAGGCC
>Ga0208461_1000408_pt1 | contig 42572 bp, 33 predicted proteins | sample AD_JPNTR4_MetaG_FD_184448 | JGI IMG/M metagenome (GOLD analysis project Ga0208461, IMG submission 184448) | Active sludge microbial communities of municipal wastewater-treating anaerobic digesters from Japan - AD_JPNTR4_MetaG (SPAdes) (version 2) | ecosystem: Engineered > Bioreactor > Anaerobic...
AGAATTAAAGTCATCTCCATTGGCCCTGAGGTCAGAAGCTTCTGTAAACTTATTTCTCCCAGCTGCCGCCGGATATTTAAGAGCTGTTCAGCTCTTTTATCACCTGGTATTTCTTTGAGTTTTTCCTTCGGGAGGCTCGATTCAAAAAACTTCTTTAGCCCCTGGGTATCGGACCGAAGAAAAGCCTCCCAGAAAAGCCGGCCTTTCTGGCCCGCCGGTGTTTGTGGGAAATCAATCTTGGTCTGCTCAGACGAGGCGGCTTTTTCTATTTGGGCTAGCTGCGGGGGAATCGAGAGAATAGTGCTTTGCCCGTTAATTACAGCTAGGATAAGAAGCTGAGCCACGAGCAGCGCCGGCCTTATTTCCCATCTTAACTTTTCAGTGCTTACTTTTATTTCCATTCCGCACCTCCTCAAGTTGTCGTCCTGTAAAATTAATAAAAACTGTCCGTCTCCGGGTTTTTTTCTTTTCAGGAAAAGTTTATCATTTTGTTGCCCGGAGTACTTATGAAACCTTTTTAACTTCTCGTGAGTATAGCTATCGATCTTTAGCTAACTTGATATAAAAAACAAGATTACTCCTCTATTGGTTGCATCACGCAAAACTGCGTCAGGCAGGTGGTTCGACCTAATGATTATTATTAGCTGGCTCGGGCACAAGTCAACGACCATCAAACTTGAAGCCAAGGTCGGAAACAGCTAACATTATTCAGGGTAGATAGACACAGAGAACCGCTTGATTTGGTTCCCTTTTCTGTCTGAACACCGGGGATTAACTCAGTGTTTTACTATTCTCTCTGGAGGTTTAAGCATCGTGATTGATGAAAAAATTGTCTCGACAGCGATTATCGAAAGCTATACGGAAAAGCTCCTCAACTGCCTCGAAATTGATGTGGCTGTTTGCGGAGCGGGGCCTTCCGGTCTGGTTGCTTCCTACTACCTGGCCAGGGCCGGATTGAAAACGGCCGTTTTTGAGAGGAAGCTGTCCATCGGCGGGGGCATGTGGGGCGGTGGAATGATGTTTAATCAGATCATCGTCCAGGAGGCAGGTAAAGGTATTCTGGATGAGCTTCAAATAAGAACAAAAAAATACAATGAGGATTATTATCTGGCCGAGGCGATTGAAGCCGTCTGTGGACTCGGTTTACAGGCGATAAAAGCCGGGGCAAAAATATTTAATCTGGTGAGCGTTGAGGATCTTGTTGTCAGACAGGAGAAAGTCGCAGGAATTGTCATTAACTGGACATCGGTAGAAATGGCCGGCCTTCATGTTGACCCGTTAACTGTTTTTGCCAGATTTGTCATTGATGCCACCGGTCATCCGATTGAGGTAGTAAAAGCTCTGGAAAGAAAAATGAATGTCAGACTTTTTACGCCCAGCGGAAAAGCTGAGGGAGAAAAATCTATGTGGGCAGAGGTCGGTGAGGCCCAAACTCTGGAAAATACCAGGGAAGTCTATCCAGGCCTTTATGTCACCGGTATGAGCGCCAATGCCACTTTTGGCTCCTACCGCATGGGCCCAATTTTTGGCGGGATGTTGCTTTCGGGGCGGAAAGTGGCCGAATTGATCATAGAGAGAAGCCAGGCAGAAAAAAAGTAAAGTGAAAAAAAGCCAATGAAAAATATTCTGACCATTGCCGGTTATGATCCCTCCTCTGGGGCCGGGGTGAGCAAGGACCTCGATACCTTTTTTTCGCTGGGCTGCCATGGGCTTTCGCTTCCAACCTGTCTCGTTGTGCAGGGACCTCAGGGAGTCAGGGATATCCATCCTATTCCGCTCGATCAATTCGCCTCCATGCTGAGAGTCGTGGAAGAGGAAGTCTCTGTCGATGGAGTTAAAATCGGGGTGGTGTGGGATTCGCCTTATATCGAAATGATTTCGAAATTCTTAAAAAAGCTCAAAGGGAGACCGGTTGTAGTTGACCCCATATATGCCGCCAAAAATGGCCGAAAGCTCATAACTGAGGAAGGCTTGAAGTGCCTGGTAAAAAAGATTTTTCCTCTGACCACACTCCTTACACCCAACCTGGAGGAAGCATCTTTATTAACCGGCAAAAAAATAAAGACTCTGGATGAAGCTAAAAGCTGCGCTAAAGAATTGATCCGGTTAGGTCCCAGGGCAGTCGTTGTTAAGGGCGGCCACCTAAAGGGAGCGCCGGTTGATGTTTTCTTTGATGGAAAAGTGATGTTTCTCCAGGAAAAGCCAAGAATCAACCGGCAGGTTCATGGCACCGGCTGTCTTTTTTCTTCTTTGCTGGCCGCCTTTCTGACCAATGGTTATGCGCTCGAAGAGGCCTTTTTGGCTGCTGAAAAAGAAATGGAAGTAGCTCTCGAGAGAAATTATTTTATTTCGAGGAGCGGTGGTGACTATTCCTATTCGTCGCCAACGCTCATTAAAGCCAGCCTGGCCGAAAGATGGCAAGTGGTGGGCTCGCTTCGCCAGGCGGCGGAAAAACTTCTTGAACTTAATCCGGTCGAACTCATTCCTGAAGTTCAGATGAACATAGGCTATGCTCTTCCTCAGGCAGAAAGGGTAGAAGAGGTAGCTGCTTTTCCGGGCAGAATCAGCCAGAGCCGGGGAAAAATTCTTTTTAAAGGAGAGCCGCAGTTTGGCGCCTCCTCGCATGTGGCCAGATTGATTCTGGCTATGATGAAACATTTTCCCCAGCTTCGGGCCTGTGCCAATCTACGGTATGCGCAGGCTTATGTAGACAAGGCCCGGAAGAAAAATTATAAAGTTGTCTTTTTCGACAGGAGAAAAGAGCCACCCAGATTAAAGCAGGCGGAAGGGAAAAGTCTCGATTTTCTGATGGAAAGTATTTTAAAAAAGATGGACCAGCCACCTGATTTTATCTATGACCGGGGTGACGTGGGCAAAGAGCCCATCATTCGCTGTTTTGCCAGAGATCCACTGGGACTTCTGGAGAAAATCGAGAAAATAAGGCGATAAAATAAGCTTTAAAGGCTGTAAATTGAATCACTAGTCAGACTAAAAAGCTAGAGAGTCAACATAGGCCAGTCTAACTAATTGACACGATTTCGCGCAAACATTATCATCAAGGAAGTGAAGTTAAACCAGGCGCGGGTTGCATCCTGAAAAGCTTAATAGCGGGACGACCGGGACAAGCAGAAGACCTAGCCAGATGAACAAAATTAGATCTTTGGTTTCTCAAGATAGCTTCTTCATAAAGTAATACGAAGGAAGTGATTAGATGTCTCCTTTTATCAGGATAATCATTATTCTCCTTATTGGAGCGGGTGCCGGTATTTTAACCGGCATAATGGGGGCCAGCGGGGTAATGGTAGTCGTCCCCATGTTGACCCTGGTCCTTTCTTTTCCTGTTCATAAAGCTATCGGGACAAGCTTACTTATAAATATACTGGCAGCTGTGGTGACCTCAATTATCTACTACCGCCACCGTCACCTTTATATCAAACCAGCTCTATGGATCGCCCTTGGTTCGATCATTGGAGCTCAGGCCGGAAGCAAATTTGCCGATATGATCCCGCCAGTCGGCCTGAGTAATCTCTTTGGCCTGATGCTCATTCCGATGGGAATTCTTCTCTGGGTGAGAGGAATACGGCGAACGGCAGGTGGTTTAAAAGCCAACAATGATAATGAGGGACTGCCCGCTCAAACAGTCAAACAAAAATTGATTGCCCTGGGGCTGGGTGTATTGGTTGGCATTATGTGCGGTCTGTTCGGAGCTGGCGGTGGGGTGATGATACTGATGATTCTCATCTTTGTCCTTCGCTATCCCCTTCATCTGGCCATAGGGACATCTTCACTGATCATGATGATAACCGCTACTTCTGGGGCCATAGGTTATGCTCTCCATGGCAATATTGATGTCCCTACAGCTTTAATAGCCAGTATCTCAACAGTCCTGGCAGCCAGCCTTGGAGCCATAATAGCTAATCGGGTCAGCGAAAAGACTCTCGGTCGAATCATCGGTGCCATTCTTACTGTCCTCGGCATCGTCATGATTGCTACCCAGCATTTAGCCCTTTAGAAAAAGGGGATACTCTCGTGTCTCCACTTATGGGGTCTATGGCCCAACAGGAAGATCCATAAATCGATATATCGGTCTTCAGATTCTACCTGCTTTGGCCTGGAATTTTAAATGCCTCTATCACTGCCAAAAAAATCGACTGGAAATCTATGAGCTAATAATTCACAGGAAATATTCAATTGAGACAGGGATGGGGTATATATAGAAGAAAAGGAGAGCCGATTCCAGAAATTATTTGCTTGTTCTAATCTTCTCTGGTTTCTTCTACTGGAATCTTCTGGAGGGAAAGGACCAGAGCGTATATGGATATAGCTAACAAAGGTATATGCAACACTCCGTTCCACCAAAGCACTCTAAGGTTAGGAAAGATGGCTATTATGTTATATAAGGCGATGATTATTCCAACGAGGCTTGTAACCCTTAGCGCTGCAATATTAACCCTGGGATAAAAGAGAGTAAGTATCCCAAGATAAACTGGTGTCATCATACAGAAAGCCAGACCAGCCATATTTGTGAATAAGTAGAGAGGATTGAAATCTGGCCTCAGTGTATTCATATTCAGTGGATACCAGAATGCTAAGAATGCAAAAGGAACAACCCAATATTTCCACACTGGCTGTTTTCGTGGAGTAAAGTCGTTCTTCCTGGCAATGACCTCCCAGAACCAAAGAGCAGCGACTACCAAAAACATCAGGAAATTTATGGTGACTATCCCTAAGCCATATTTTTCAGTTACAGCGATGTTCTGAAGAAAGGCGAAAAGAACATAGCTGATAGCTGCATAAAAGCTAAAGAGTCTTGCGACCTTATTTCTAAGAAAGAATATAGAGATAACCAAGATAATTGGAATTATCTTAAAAACTGGATACAATTTAGTGAAGTTATGTGCTATGGGGTGGCCAAGTATCTCCCCTATAACCATTCCCTGTTCGCCTAATTTATAACCTTTTGAAGCATATGGAGGGATAATAAACTGTATCAATATAAAGATTAGAAAAAACCACCATTTGCCAGTTATTAATTCTAACTTTCTTTGAATTTTTTCAATTTTTTCTTCTTTCATCTAACTCCCCCTTTCTATCAAATTGATGGCCTATAAGAGTTCTGGCCTAAAGGAAGTTTTTGCCAGGCAAAAATCTTATTAGAACTCTGAGACGCCAATCTTATGGGCCGTGCTATATACTGCCGGCGCCTGCTTCTTCATTTTGATTAAGGCACCTTTTGTTGTCTTTTTTCTCTTTTGCGGCTTGGCCCTCTTCTAAGCACTCTTTGATCTTGTTCGTTTATTCTTGCTTACCCCATTTTTATCTTGCCTGTACCCTGTAAATTTATTATAGGAGTATTCGTTCGGATATACTAATATTTTTTTGGCAGATATCTAAAGCACTATAATGGTTCGGGAAATTTAGGTCAAAGAGAGGCGTAATCTGCGGTGCCGTGGTAGAGCTCAACCTTTTGGGGCAGAGAGGATCACAGGTTAGTTGAGCTTCTCCAAGCCCTATGGTCAGGGGACCCGGGCCAAGTCTGAATGCCTATTTTTCTTTTGTAATACAGAGTCGCTCCCTAAGATCTTAGGCCATAAGACTAGGCCAGAAATTATTTTGGTGCCAGGAAGAGTTCGTGGCATTTGACTTGAATTCAGGGAAATAAGTAAAATGCAAAATAGAGGCAATTGAAATATCTATCTCAAAAACATCCTCCTTTTCGTTCGTTCTGTCTGGATGAGCAAAATCGGCTATACGTTCGCACTTATGAAAAAGGTAAAACTCCGGGTTCTTACCTTTTCGATATTTTCAACCCTGAGGGGAAATTTATAGCTCGGTGTGAAATACCCTCAAGCTTTGTGGGATCACAGCTTGTCTGGAAAGGAAATAGGCTTTATAACGTAGAAAAAGATGAAGAAGGTTATCAGTATATTGTTATCTATGAGGCTAAGTGGGTAGAGGGCCGGCAACGGTGAGGTGTCGAAGATAATTAAATACCACCTTGATATTTTGAGCCCGAAAAAATGAGGAGGAGTATCGTTTTAAGGTAGAGGCAAAACCCGGTGAATTTATCCAGGTTGCTTTATTTTAGAATAAAGAGTTAGCTTTATATAAGCCCATTTTTTAGGGGGCTTCTATAAGAGGGTATATATGAATATCAGCAGGCTGAAAAATTCAAGAAAGCCAGAAAAGCCCGGCAGATTGATTCTGGGATTTTTAATATTTTCTTGGGTCTTATTAAGTTGTGAAAGTAACCAGCAGCAGGCGATTCGTCTGACTGAAAAGGGCGTTATACCCAACCCGGAAGCCAGCAAAAACTGCCCTCTGGCCAGCCTTCGGAGTCTACAGATTGATGATAAAGGAAACGTCTATATTCTGGACGCCAAGGATAAAAAGGTTAAGGTTTTTGGTGCAGAAGGCTCTTGCCTTTATGAATTCGGAAAATTTGGCCAGGGACCTGGTGAATTTCAATCTCCTACAGACATTTTTCTATATGGCCAAACGGTATCTGTCTTTGACATTGGAAATAAAAGAGGCTGCCAGTATTCTTTAGCCGGAGAGCATTTAGGGGACTTTGATCTTCGTTCGCTGCCGGGAATGTTCAGGCCAGAGGCTGAGGACGAGGAAGCAATGTATGGAAACATGATCGAGTATGCAGAAGATGGCGGAGATATCTTGAAACTAATAAAGTATGACAAAAAAACGAAGAGCCTGACCACTATCTCTGAGGTAAAGGTAGAAGAACTTTTTCCAACTGTAAATCCGCTTGAGGTTACGTTCAAATTGCGCCTGCGGACTGATAAAACCCTGGTCTGGGTTTATCCAGAGAACTATGTTATTTATCTGATGACTGAAGACGGGAAAAAGGTCAAGGAGATTGTCCAGAAATACCATCGGGTGGAAGTGACCTCAGAGGATAAGGACAAGCTGCTGACCGAAATTTTTGGCGGGAAAGAAAAAATTACCCCCGGTTTTAATATCGTTTGGCCAAAATATTTTCCGCCGATATCATCGCTTCTCGTGGATGAGGGCAACAATTATATTTATGTCGAAACGAACGAAAAGAGTAAGCAGGGTGAAATTAAGTATGATGTCTTTGATGACAATGGTAATTTCCGGGGTTCTTTTTACCATGGAGAGCTTATCCGGCAAATAAAAAGTAATATAGCCTATGTTGTTTCAGAAGACGCTGAAGGATTTCCAATAATCAAACAATATGAAATCCATTTTTGAGCGGGGCCCTGGCCAGTAAGAGCCGCTGCCTAACTCAGGGGGAAAGCTGTCTTTTAGCATCTCTTCGTATTGTAGAAGCTCTTCCGGCCTGGCCACGATGAGATCAAGAGACACCTTCAGGCTTTCTTCCCACCGATTCATTTTCGCCCTCAAGGAAAAAGATATTTAAAAGACTCATGGCTCTCCAATTTACCTTCGGCCTGGGATTTTTGACCCCGGTTAATTCTACTGAATAGTTTTTGCCTGGCAAATTATCGAGGTTCCTGGCTTGAGTAGAACAGGGAACAAAAATTTATGTCCTCTGTTTTTCCATCTCGAAGATGAACCTTTTTGGTAAATATTTCGTCATATGCTATGAGCGTTTTATCATAGACGGATAAAAAGCTCAGTTCGTAAAACGATCCAGAATGTTAGCTTTGAGGAGATAGAGAGATGAATCGCAAATTTTTTCTAGCACCGGGCTTATCTAATTTAAATTTGCTCATCTTAACCGTAGTCATATCGCTTCTTTTCGCCAGTCCACTTTTTGCCTCAGGAAAAGCGGAGGAAGCCAAAAAGACTTACCGCATTCCGGAGATTGAAGACAAAATCAAGATAGATGGCGCGCTCAATGAAGAGGCCTGGGCGAAAGCCCTCAAGGTTGTTGCCGATATAGAAATCATGCCTGGCGAAAACATCGAAGCTCCGGCTAAAACAGAATGCCTCCTCTTTTATGACCGTCATAATCTTTATATTGGCTTTATAGCCCACGACCAGGAGCCTGATAAGATCCGGGCTTTTTATAATGACCGGGATAACTGCTGGCAGGATGACCTGGTGGGTATTATCCTGGATACTTTTAACGATGAAAACCGGGCCTTTGCTTTTTTTATCAATCCGCTCGGCATTCAGGGCGATGAAATCATGAGCCTCGGCGGGCAGCAGGAAGACGTGACCTGGGATGCCATCTGGAATTCGGCCGCCAGAATTACCGGTTCCGGTTATGAGGTCGAAGCCGCCATCCCCTTTAGCTCTCTCCAGTTTCAGCCGTCAGAAGATGAACAGACCTGGGGTTTTTTGCCAGTCAGGATTATGCCTCGCAGCCGCCGCTATCAAATAACGGTAATGCCATTCAATCGCAATAATCCCTGCACCCTCTGTCAGGCTCCAAAAATTACCGGCTTTAAGGGAATTTCACCTGGGCGAAACCTCGAGCTTGACCCAACTCTGACCGCTGCCCGGACGGATGCCAGAGAGACTTTCCCGGCTGGTGACATGAAGAAGCTCGATTCCAGAGCAGATTTTGGAATATCGGGTAGATGGTATTTCAATAACAATATGAATTTGAGCGCCGCCGTCAATCCTGATTTTTCGCAGGTTGAAGCAGATGTGGCCCAGCTTGATATCAACAAGCAATTTGCCCTTTACTATCCAGAAAAAAGGCCCTTTTTTCTGGAAGGCCGGGATTTCTTTGAAACACCGGTGGAAGCTTTTTATAGCCGGTCTATTGCTGACCCCGATTGGGGGATAAAAGTTTCGGGTAAAGCGGGGAAAAACGTCATCGGGATTGTCTCAGCTCAGGATACGATGACCAACCTGATTTTCCCCGGGGCGGAGGGCTCTGACTCAACCACTCTCGGGCAGAGGTCCTACGCCAATGTTTTTCGCTTTAGAAGAGATATCGCTAAGGGATCAACGGTCGGTCTGATAGTTACAGACAGGGAAGGGGAAGGCTATCATAACCGGGTGGCCGGGCTCGACGGTTTAATCCGATTTACTAAATCAGATACCTTGACCTTTCAGTTTCTCGGCTCTAATACTGCCTATCCAGAAGAAATCGCCGAAAGTTTCAATCAGAAGAAGGGTGATTTCACCGGCTATGGCGGTTCGATTGGCTTCAGTCGAGACAAAAGATCCTATTATTTAAATGCCGAATATGATTTTGCCGATCCCGATGCCAGGGCTGATCTGGGCTTTGTTCCCCAGGTAGGATACAGAAGATTTGAGGTTGGGGGAGGACTTAACCGCTGGGGGAAGAAGGGCGATTTCTTCAACCGGGTATCAGTTTTCAGCAATTATGATCAAACTAATGACTACGATGGGAATCTGCTCGAAAGAGAGCTGGAAGGAGGGGTGGACCTCGAAGGCCCGCTCTGGTCCTATTTTAACTGGGACATAGGGACGAGGAAAAAAGTTTATCTGGGCAATTCTTTTAATCAGGTTTTCAATCAATTTTTCTTCAGTATAAGGCCAGCTGGCAATTTCAGCTTTAATACCTGGCTAAGCTTTAGAGATGAAATTGATTATGAAAATATCAGACCAGGCCACGCCTTTGAGGTTGAGCCTGAAGCGAGCCTGAGGCTGGGTAAGCGCTTTGAGCTTGGCTTGAGTCATATGCTGAGCCGTCTGAGCGTCGAGGGAGGACGGCTTTTCCTGGCTAATCTCACCCAGTCAAAGCTTATCTATCATTTTAACAGCCGCACCTTCTTCAGGGCGATCCTTCAATACAGGCATGTTAATAAAAACCCCGCACTTTATAATTTCCCCGTTGATGAGAACTCCAAAAAGCTTTTCACCCAACTGCTTTTTTCTTACAAACTTAATCCCCGGACAGTTTTATTCTTAGGCTATAGCGACAATTATTTCGGCTACAACGGAGTCTCGCTAACTCAGGCCGACCGCACCTTCTTCCTCAAGCTCGGCTACGCCTGGAACCTCTGAACATCGGGACACCCTAGATATTACCTATTTTTTCTCTGGCTGATTGATAGCCTTGCTGGCTGGTGGAAGATAATCCTTGAGTGCTTCCAGATACCGGGCGAAAGCTCTTTTCCCTCTTTCCGTAATTAAGCAGGTGGTTAGAGACTTTTTGTCCTTGAAGATATAACCGGGCACTAAATGACCAAGGATAATAAGCGGGATAAAGGCCGGACTTCTGTAACCCGCCGGCACTGGAATCATAGCGAGAGCCCTCGCCCACCATCTAGTGGCGCACCGCTTAACGAAATTTAACTTACAGACGACACCTATCAGGAAAACAAACAAGCCGGGTGCCGATGGAAGTGGCAATTATCAAAAAGAGAACTCCAGTCCGGCATAAAAACTCCTGGGTTTAGAAGGTCCATAAACGTAGCCTGAGTCTCTGTCTGCTCCCAGGTCAAGGTCCTTCTGATAGGAATCAAAGAGGTTAAAGATACCAGCCAGGAAGTTAAATGAATCACCAGTCTTTAATTCAACCTTCCGGTTAAACTTCAGGTTTACTACCCAGAAAGGATCAGTTGTCTCCAGGCGGTCAGACAATATATAGCCTGCATAATGCGGGACTTCCATCGAACCGGTATATTCGACAGAAAACTCGGCATTTAACCAACGCTCATTTTTATACTCCAGGCTGGCATAGCCGTAAACCTTAGGTGTCCGGAAGAATTCCCTCGAATTGAATTCAGATTCCGGTTCGTCGAGTAAATTATTCTGGATGGTCAAGCCGGAATTCAAAGCTACTCTGCGGCCAAATCCCAGGCCTACCACGGCCGATATCCCATAAACCTTCGCCCCGGAGCCGTTAATTCTTTCCATCAGACGGGTATTTTCTGTGCCGCTTATCTCATGAAGAATGAAGGTATTAGCTAATCTGGTGTAGAAACCTTCCAGGCTGAACTGTAAATTGTATCGTCCGTATTGGCGGCCATAATCAAAACCGGTGGTAAAACTGTATGAGCTCTCTTCCTTAAGATCTGGAGAATTAACAATCATCATCCCTTCTCCTCCGACCTGGGTAATGTGGAGGTCTTCATCGAAAACTTGAGGAGCCCTAAAACCAGTCGAAAAAGTTGTTCGCCAGGTTAGCTCCCTGGTAAGATTGGCCAGCAGGCTGAGCCTGGGAGTGAGAACGAGATGATTTAAAGCCGTATGCTTGTTCAGTATTAGACCGCTCAGCAAACTAAATTTCTTGCTTATTTTCCAATCATCCTGGGCATAAATTCCGGCTTCGTCATAGATCTGGTCTATTATCCTGTCGTAACCTAAAGCCTGGTCATGGATTTTGTCTCGCCTGAGCTGAAAGCCGAAGGAAAGAAGATGCGCTCCGGCTTGCCAGTTCATCTGGCCGTTACCAATTAATAACGGATTTTTAGTCGTGACGAATAAAGAATAAGAATAATCGGGACACCCGAATAATCGGGACACCCTAGATTTTCTCTATTTTTTTCTTCTCCCGACGTTTTTGTGCTTGGCGAGCTGCGGCCAGAGTCCCGGGCAGATTGAAAAGAGAAAGTCGCGTTTTCAGCTATATAGGCAAATATCATCAGACGATTAAATTTATTGTCAAATCAGGCGCCGCTTAGAAACTGCCTGCTAATGACTTAAATTGGTGTCCGATTCCTTCCCACCACAGAAGACATAAAAATTAGGAAATATAGAATGCGTCCCTATTTACTTGAGTCGATGAAGGCGGACAGGTAAAATTAATTAGATACCGGACTTCTGATTAAAAAAAAGGGAGAACAGAATTCTCAGAAGTAGGTAAACAAAAAAATAGTGAAAATCTAGGGTGTCCCCATTTAAAAAGGAGGGTAGATAAAATGAAAGCCAAAACACTTAGCAGTATTAAGAGACTCGGCTGCTTAACAGTTATCCTGGTGCTCCTGTCCATCCCCCTGACAGCCAAAGACGTATTCCGCGGACGTTTGCTGACCGAAAGAGCCCCGGTTGAACCTCCTGCTGTTGATATCCAGATAGAGGTCGAAAGCTGGACCACTCCAGAGGAAATTATTGAATTTAACCGTGTCCTGGCCAGCTCGGGAACTGATGCCTTTCTGTCTCTCTTCAATTCCACCAAAAAGGGTGTAGTTAGATTTCTTTATGCCCGTGGTTATAATCTGACCATCCATATGGCTCAGGCTCTTGAAGACGATAATGGGAAAAAGGTCCTTCTGGTCCTCCGGCGCGAGCCCTGGTCTCAGGGAAGCCAGCTGAGTGGAGGCCGCAACTATTTCATGGCCATTGAGCTCAAGCTTAATAAAAAGGGAGAAGGCGAAGGCCGGTTTTACGAAGACGCTCAGATAGAAATGGATTCAATGGCGGGTAGAGTCTATCTAAAAGGTTACGAATCATCCCCCAAGATCATTCCGTCAATTAAAGAAAAGAAACCAAAATAAAAAACAGGGGAAAAACAGGGGACAACTATGTGCGCCCCTGTCAAGAGTATCATAATAGATTTTCAAAGAACAGAGTCAGACAACTATTCGCCGTGTTAGGCGGCAATATATAGATTCGAGTGAATGGCCAGCAATCACAATCACGACTTTTAAAGTCAGTCCCCAGTCGCGGTCCATTCACCATCGTCTATCCTTAAACTCAGTCCGGTCTCTAAGCACAGCGAAGCTGATGACAGCCAGCTCTCTGGCCACCGCTCCAATAGCCTTTTGAGCACCCTTCTTGGCAGCTACCCGGGAGTAGAGATTAGCCAATCGGGTGCTTTTCCTTCTGGCTAGATGAGCTGCCTCTAAAAATCGGGACACCCTAGATTTTCCCTATTTTTCTCTTCTCCCGACGTTTTTGTGCTTGGCGAGCTGCGGCCAGAGTCCCGGGCAGATTGAAAAGAGAAAGTCGCGTTTTCAGTTATATACTCAAATATCATCAGATGATTAAATTTATTGTCAGATCAGGCGCCGCTTAGAAACTGCCTTCTGATGACTTGAGTTGGTGTCCGATTCCTTCCCACCACAAAAAAATAAAAATTAGGAAATATAGACTTCGTCTCCATTTACTTCAGTCGATGAAGGCGGATAGGTAAAATTAATTAGATACCGGACTTCTGATTAAAAAAAGGGAGAACAGAATTCTCAGAGGCAGGTAAACAAAAAAATAGTGAAAATCTAGGGTGTCCCTATGTGCCCAGCTAAGATTCCCCAGGGCCACCGTCCCGAGGGTGGTGGCCCTTTTTATAATTCTGCTGCCCAAAAATCAATAGTAAAAACACTGGGAAAGCGATATATTTGACCTCAGTGATAAAAATCAGCTAAGGAGGTAAGCTTTGGAACATCGTCACGACTCGATGAATTCTTCTGGCCAAAAATCTCTGGGCCAGGTCATTAAGAGAGTCGGCTGGTGGCAGGCAGTGAGCAGTAGTGGCTTAACTCTCCCGGCCATGGTCGTGCTCTCCATCTTTTTAATATTTTTTAGTCTGAAGGCTCCGGTCCTGGCTTCGGCTTCGACTTTGGCCTCTACCTCTATAGCCAGTTCAGTCTCAGCAGCTGCTTTGTCTTCCGCTCCTTCTGCTTTAGCTTTATCCTCCGCTCCGCCTTGTGCCCTGGCTCCCATGTCTGCCCCGACTCCTACGTCTGCTCCGGCTCCTGCCTCCGATCCTTCAGCTCTCACTCCCTCTTCTCCCTCTTCTTCCTCTCCTCCCTCCGCCTCCCCCTCTTTCTCCTCTTCCTCCGGTCAGATTGTCGTCAAAAATTCAGAAAAGCCGGAAAACAAAAAAGCTGGCCGCATCGTCCGCCTGGAAGAAGTCATGCGCATTGAAGATGATGGCAAGAACTTCATACTTCGCAATCCGCGGGACTTTTCTTTTTTCCCCGACGGCTCCTTTATCTTTTTCGATTTTCCCTATATTTATAAGCTCGATAAAGACGGAAAGGTTGTTTTTAAAGCCCTCAAAACTGGTCAAGGCCCTGGCGAGTGCGAGTATCCTGATAGTTATTTTATCGATGGGAACCGGCTGTTCGTTCATGCCTGGGTTCCTCCCAAAGTCCTCGAATATGACCTTAATGGCAAGTTTATAAAAGAAAAAAAGATGAATGACCCGGCTCCCTTGTTCTTTCTCGGGTTTGTTAATGGCAAGATTTACGGCGTGGTGGATATGATCCGATTTTCTAATTATATCTATCGGGAAGGTAGGTTTAAAACGCCTTATGAGCTCCGCGAGATTTCGCCTGATTTTAAAAAAATGCGAAAAATTTGTGATATTGAGATGGATCATTATATCAAGCCAGGCCACTGGTTGAAGCTGGCGATGTTTGAGATGATACCGTATGATCATTTTCTCTTTTACGTTCATAGTGCTCGCTATGAGATAGTCAAATTCGATCTGGCCACCGAACGGGTGGAAAGAATTTTCAGTCGCTCCTATGCTCCGGTAAAAATAAGCGAGGAAGGCGAAGAAGAACCGGATCCTTACGAACACGTCTCCAGCCAGCTTCAGCCTCCTTCTGAAGATTATCTTTTTGATCTGCAGCGGCTCCAGGTTTTTCAGGATACCCTCTGGGTCAAAACCAGTACCGAAAAGGATGATGGTCAGAAATGGCAGATAGATGTCTTTGATCTCGACGGGAAATATATCGATTGCTTCTGGCTCGAATTCCCGAAAAAAGGCCTGACCCATTCGCCAGGCTTTACCATTTCTAGCGACGGCTTTATTTATGTCACAGAAGAAAATCAGGACACAGGCCTGATCAACCTGGTTAAATACAAATTAAGCGACAAATAGCCGGGTCTGCTTTGCCTGATGAGCCTGACTGACCCTGAGAAGCCAGGCCGGGCTGCTGAGTTTGCTTGGCCTTGATGGCCGATAAGGCCACCTGAGTTAGCTTAGCCTGCCTGATCTTCCCGGCGAGCTGAGTCCATCGAAAAAGGTAAAACTTTTTCTTGACAAATTTTTGCAGGGTGAAAAAATGATAACGTTAACGCAAAATCAGGACTTTTGCGCCCGATCTCTAAAATCGACTTAAGTCCCAAGGAGGTTACATGGAAAATACATCGATGAAACACGGGCTCAGAGTGACCGGGCCAGTGGCTCTGCTTATTGCGCTTTTTATTTTTTCATTTATTCTCTCTTTTGCTCCGCCATCTCTCTGGTCACAGGGAAAAGTTGAGGACTACGATCGGGCTTTTGCCCTCAGGGAAAAATTTGAGGGGCAGGCCATAAATGTTCCTGACCGTCCGGTCTGGATTGAGAAAACGCCTCGCTTCTGGTATCGGAAAACAGTCAAAGGCGGGCACGAATTTATTCTGGTTGATGCCGAAAAGGCTACCAAGCGGCCTGCTTTTGACCATGAAAAGCTGGCGGCAGCGCTCAACAAAGAAACCGGCGAGAAATTTACCGCCACGACTCTGCCTTTTCGAGCTATAAGATTCGTGGATGATGAGAAAGCTATTGGCTTTGAATATAGAGGTTCTGCCTGGCGCTTTGACCTGGCGACTTATGAGCTCAAAAAGACAGGCCCCGCCCGTGAGTTTCAAGGTGAACCGGATGGCTGGCAGGACCTCGGCGGCCCGCCGGCTCAAGCGGCTTCGAAGGAATCAAAAGCGTCTCCCGACAAAAAATGGGAAGCCTTTATCCGTAATTACAATGTCTGGATCCGCTCGGTCGAAGGCCGCGAGGAATTTCCGCTGAGCTGGGACGGGAATGAGGGTGACTATTATACCTTTCAGTCGCTGCTCTGGTCGCCGGACTCCAAAAAGCTCGTGGCCTCGCACCTGCGGCCCGGGCTTCATCGTAAACTTCAGTATGTCAATTCATCGCCGACTGACCAGCTGCAGCCAAAATATTTCACTCTTGGTTATACCAAACCAGGGGATCCGCTCGATATTGAACAGCCGGTCCTTTTTAGCGTTGAGGCCAAAAAGCAGATAAACATCGACCGGGCGCTCTTTCCCAATGCTTTCGACCTTTCTAACTTCTCCTGGTGGAAGGACAGCCGGGCTTTCACCTTTGAATACAATCAGCGCGGCCATCAGGTTTATCGGATAATCGAAGTGGACGCGACGAGCGGGGCAGCTCGAGCCCTGGTCAATGAAGAGTGCCCGACTTTCTTTTTCTACTCGGGCAAAAAATTTCGCCATGACCTGAATGACGGTCAGGAAATCATCTGGATGTCAGAACGCGATGGCTGGAACCACCTTTATCTTTATGATGGCCGCACCGGCCAGGTGAAAAATCAGATCACCAGAGGCGAGTGGGTGGTGCGGAGTGTGGAGCGGGTGGATGATGAGCGGCGTCAGGTGTGGTTTATCGGAAGTGGCATGTATCAAGGGAAGGACCCTTATTTTCTCCATCTTTACCGCGTGAACTTTGATGGCTCGGGGCTTGAAGCTTTTACCGAAGCCGATGCCAACCACGCCATCAGCCTTTCTTCTGATTTGAAATATTATGTTGACCTTTATTCGCGGGTGGATCTACCGCCGGTTATGCAGCTCAGACGAAGCGAAGATAAAAAGGTCGTGATGGAGCTCGAGAAAGCCGACATTTCAGGGCTGCTGAAGGCCGGCTGGCGGGCGCCTGAGGTTTTCGTCAGCAAGGGACGCGATGGTAAAACCGATATCTGGGGCATCATCATCCGGCCAACGAACTTCAGTCCCAAAAAGAAATATCCCGTCATCGAGAATATTTATGCTGGACCGCATGATTCATTTGTGCCGAAGAACTTTATTGCCTGGAATCAGATGATGGCTCAGGCCGAGATTGGATTCATCGTGGTTCAGATTGACGGCATGGGGACGAGCAATCGCTCCAAGGCTTTTCATGATGTCTGCTGGAAAAATCTCAAAGACGCCGGCTTTCCAGACCGCATTCTGTGGCACAAGGCAGTGGCGGCTAAATATCCTTATTATGATATAACGCGAGTCGGCATCTACGGGACATCAGCCGGGGGGCAGAATGTCCTGGCCGCGCTTCTCTTCCATCCAGAGTTTTACAAAGCGGGATTTGCGGCGGCTGGCTGCCATGATAACCGCATGGATAAGCTGTGGTGGAATGAGCAGTGGATGGGCTGGCCGCTTGGCCCTCAATATGAAGAATGTTCGAACACAGTTAATGCCTATCGCCTGAAGGGAAAGCTCCTGCTGGTAATCCCGGAGCTCGATACCAATGTTGATCCGTCAACCGGGTACCAGGTGGTCAACGCGCTGATCAAAGCCGGCAAAGATTTTGACCTGCTGGTTGTTCCCGGGTCGAATCATGGTTCGGGTGGGATATATGGGGAAAGGAAAAGGAATGATTTCTTTGTGCGGAATTTGCTCGGCGTGAATCCGCCTGACTGGAACCGGCTGGGCAAGAAGCTCCCCGAGCCGCCGAGAATGAGCTTCATGCCCCGCGCCCCCGAGGTGTATTAATGGGGTCGGGCCAGCCGATTTTCTTTGTTATCAATTAGTTAACTTTCAGGCCAGAGTGCAGAAACAGGGGACATACAGAAACAGGGGACACAAACTATATTTCCTAATTATCTGACCAGGTGCTTTATATTGGTTTATAGATGATTGCCAAGAACTTATCAGGGGCGGTTTTTGCCAGGTGCTAAATAGACATTTACGTTATGGTTCCCACGGCCTAAGCCACAAGAAAAAATAGGAAATATAGATTGTGTCCCCTGTTTTATTCTTCGGTAAATTGCCCGGTTTCCAGGAGCTTAGCTATTTTATAAGTGCCGAGCTTTCTGGCCTTGATGAATCCTGCCCAGGCCGCCTCCGCCAGTCTCGCATTGTTTCTGAGATCGGCCAGCCATTCAGCACAGTATTCAGGCGGACCAGGCGGAAAAAGGCCAGCGTGTATATCCATCAACCAACGTCTGTTGCGTTCTTCCTGAGGACCTATCGGCGCAGCCATTAAAATCGGTATCCCCAGCCCACAATAAAAGGATAGTTCGCTGGGTTTGGTCCATAGAACATCAGTCTGTCGCAACCAGCGGTTGAACTGGTCGAAGTAATTAAAGACATCATCCTGATAGATGATATTTATATTTCTCCTGATTTGATGAGATAGTCCCTGTTGATTAATAAACTTCAAAACTTTTTCCATTACCTTCCTTTGAACTCCACAAGCGAGAATTAATCTGACCCGGGCGGAATCAATCAGCCCATTTAAGCTCTTCAATATTTTTGATACTGTCTCGACTTGAGCCCCGGCTCCACCTATGGCAAACATAATGGTAAATGGCCTGCCAGTGGAATCTGGAACTCTTTTCAACCCAAGCATCTGCTGGACAGTCTGGCCGTAATAGGTAAAAAATTTGCCTGAAGTGTCGAGTTGCTGAAGCCTGGCCATGAGGTCAATCTTCAGACCCTCCATACCAGTCTCACTGCCAATGTTCTCGGTGGGCAGGGGGAAGCCTGTCACAAAAATGTTTTTTTCTTTTACGCCGTAGTTGATCAATCTCGCCTTAGTCCGGGAACAGGGGACCAGGTACTTTATCTGACTTTCTGTCGGCCTATCCGGTACCCAGACCCGGTTAATATCAGCATCGCAGACGATGAGATAATTGGTTCTCGAAGGTTCTTGACCTTTGAGGTTCATGTCGAGGGCCACTGCCGTAGCATAGAAAGTATTGACGACTGGTAGGCTGTCTCCCTCGAAATAATCTGGCAAACTTCGGGCCAGGTTAGCTCTTTTTATCAAAAATTTTAATAACCTGACACCAATAGTCGGCCGCGAGAGGTCTCTTTGGGGATAGAAAGAAGGAATCCTTTCCACTGAGATAAGTATCTTTAAGGCTACTTTGCCGATTACCGGGCGGGCACCAATCCTGGAAAGCTGATAATACAACCAGCGCAGGAGCCTCCAGTATTTTTTCTCGCCTCGGCTGACATGCCCCCGTGAGCCCCAGACTATAATCTCGCCCCCGGAGAGATTTTTTAATGGATGGGCAGCTCGCAGGTGACCCAATCCCATGTGAACGGCGACGAGATGCGCCAGCTCAGGCTTCTTCATAAATTAACTTTTCTATATCGGTTTGAGGGGTAATTAAAGAATTTTTTCCTATCTTAAAATGATGTCCGCGCCAGTTAATCGTGCTGCTGAAAAAGGGAGTAAGATAAACAGCAAACAGCAGCAAATCCCTGATAATAACAATAGCGGGGAAAAACAGGTGGTTGGCCGCTCGCCTTCTATCTGGCTGATTGACCACTAAAAAATTCAAGTATTCGAGTATGATTTTGCCACTTGCGACCAGCAGTGCCAGTTTCCAAAAAGAACTGCCAAAACCAAAAACCACCGCAGCCGCTAAAGCTATTATCAGCGGGTTTAGTAGAATCTCAGCTAAATAAGCCGGGCGATTTAGCTTTGATCTCATCCTGGCCCATCTGGCCGTTCTTTTAAAAAAGGTTTTCAGGCTGGCTTGCTCACTGATGTTTTTAATCCAGATATAATTGGTGTCAACCTTAAACCCGCTATCCTGGAAAGATTTGCCGATCAGATAATCTTCGGCCAGATAATCTTTAAAATATTTGAAACCACCGAAGGTTTTGAGTGCGGCCCGGTCGAGCAGAATAGATTTTCCCATTACCACCGGTTGCCTGAAGAGTTTCCAGAGGGCAATGATGTTACCCGAAGTGAAGAAATTCAGGTAAGTATTTTCCATTAAGCTGGCCAGGGAGCGGCTGTTGGTGCCAAGGACAGGTGAAAATATGAGTTTGGCTTTGCTGCTTGAGTATTTTTCAACCAGGCCGCGGAGTGTCTGAGGTTCAACTCTAACGCTGGCATCAGTGACCCACAAGAGGCGTCCGCGGCTTTCACTCTCCAGCCAGGAAAGCTTATGAATTTTGGGATTTTCAGTGAGAGGATCCCCGGTAGCCAGAATTTTAGTGTGAACATGCGGGTAGCGGGCAGCCAGTTTTTTGATTATGGCCAGGCTTTCATCCTGCCAATCATCAACGGCAAACAGAATTTCATAGAGAGGGTAATCGAGCTGATAAAAGGACTCGAGGTTGGCCTCCAGGCCGTCATCAATTCCCTTGACCGGCTTGAGCACGCTGACCAGGGGATAATCCTGGGATTTAGGGGGGAGCGATTTTCTTTTTCGGCTGGGGCGATACCAGATAACCAGGGCAGTCATTGCCACCAGATACAAACCAGACAGACTTAAAATTATTAAGATTATTAAAGTTAAGAGTTTCATCAACCTAAAATTAGACAAGTTGCTTTAAGATTAAGAAAAGGGTTTGTTAATTTTTGGTTAATAATGGGGTCGGGCCAGCCGATTTTCTATTTTTTCAACAAGTTAACTTAGAAGCAGAAACTGAAAAACACCATCCTCTTAAGAAACCTACAAGAGAGGCAGCTTGCTTTTCATATTGGTCTTCTGAACCGCTAAAGGAGAATACCCTATAAAAAATAGATTATTCGTGGGAGTTAAAAATCGTACTGATATCCCTATCTATGCTTTCCTGCCATCAAGGAATGTTGACGGCAAGCTAAGCTTTGAAGCTATTTTATTTATAAAAAAGATCTTTTTGAATCCTAACATAGTTTGTTGCTTGCCGATGTCGCGGAGGTGTAAAAACTCATTTGCAAGCCTTTCATAAATATGACAATTTGGAATATCTAATAAATTCTAAGAAAATAAAAAATATGACTATCTATACAGAGGAACATAAATATCTTGTTGGGCGATTAAAGAAGGCCCGATTAGAAATGGGCCTAAGCCAAAAAGAAGCTGCAAAGTTACTTGGTCGGTCTCAGTCTTATTTGTCGAAATTGGAATCCGGTCAAAGGAGGATAGATATTATTACCCTGAAAAGGTTTGCTGCAATTTATAAGCAAAATATAGATTATTTTATAAAGGAGGGATGGTAGATGCATATTGATCAAGTCAAAACAGCTAAAAAGATTGGCAGATTCGTGTTGAGGCATGATGGTCCTAACAAAATAAAAGTAGAATATTTACCTAATCTTAATTCTCATATCTTAAATGACGAGAGTGCGAGGGTATATATCTTTGTACAAGATGGCCAAATAAAAAAAATAGGAGGGTCTAGTCAAAAAGGTGGAATTAGGGGCACACTATCATTTTATGAAAATGCTATGCAGGGCAGTCCTGGACGTCCGAGATTCATAATACATCTTCTCATAGCACAAGCTTTGATGGAAGAATCACAAGTAGATATATATGTTATCAAGTCTCCCAGAAATATGGGTGAAGTCTCGGGCTTGTTCGGAACTAAGAAAATGGAAATCGCGAGTTATAAAGAAATGGAAGAGTTATGTTTATCTGATTATTATGAAAGTGAGAGAAAATATCCCGATTGGAATTTTCAAGAGAAAGGGGAGCCTTATCCAATAGAATTGGAAGAAATTTATCAGCAATATCATGAGAAAAGGATTGAAAGGAACAAAAAATAAGAAAGGCCATATCTAGAACCTTGGGGGGCAGTATATGATTATTTCATGAGACTGCTTGATGTGATTTGTATTTTTTATTTTTCTATTTAGCCCAATTCTGGTCTCCCCTTGTCCCATTGTATATTGCCATTTAGGAAAAAACTGCTGATATTCCTTATAATATTCCCTTATCATTGGACAATCATTATAAGAAAGGATAAAGCCTCCTTTATGTTTCCTTAATAAGTCTCTTAATTCTTCATGCGGAAAACCCACATGATGAACAGGAATATTCCTCATAGGGTAAATACCTTTGAACATTTTGGAATCTTTCCCAATATAATAAGGTGGATCACAATATAAAAAATCATTTGGATACCTTGGAATCACTTCTCTAAAATCTGCACATTCGACTTTGAGATTACCTGGATCAAAGTCCCTTATATACTCAATCATCTTTTTGTATCTCTTCTCATTTAGGTAGATGTTAGAGGCCCATCCCATAAATCCGGGGCCATAAGATAGGTTAAAATTATAAACAAAATATGTTGCTAATGTTAGAGCGTCAAGCTCAATATTTTTATACCAAACATCTCTCAGGATAAGACGAATCTTCTCGAACGTTTGTTTGTCGGGTTTGAGTTCTTTTAATCTTTCATATAATTCCTTTTTATGATTAATCTGATAATTCCAATAATTCACCAGTATGTCGAATATCTCATAACCTATAACCTCCAGACCCAGTTTCTGAGTCATTGCAATTTCAATCGATCCGCCACCAAAGAATGGGGATACTACTCGCCTTATATTATCGGGCAACAACTCAATTACGTACCCGACTGCCAAACTTTTTCCTCCTGCATATCTTATGGGGGAAAGTGCTACTCGTTTATATTTATTTTGCGACTTTGAGTTCCTAGTTCGTATACTTTCTAAAAAAAGTCTCTTTTTATATGCTAAAGTCATATCTTGGCTTCTATAGTTTAAATCTCTGATAACCTTGATAATTACTCCCTGAATTTTAAATTCATCTGATTCAAATGGGAACGATAACTGAACTGAAGTATCAGCATTTGGGATAGCTCCTGATTTTGATATCCTATTTATAATTGCCCTTCCTCGAGAATTAAATTGGATTAGCAATTGGTTTAAACTGTTGGTATCCGGGTTTTCTTCTTCCCTTATTATAATTATGTCACCATCTATAATCCCATATTTCTCCTCTGAGTTGCCCACAATTTTTAATGCATAGTATTTACCCCCCATCTCGTATTCTTTTCGGCTTATCGAAACGAAATCTTCAGAATTGTTATTCCATCTCAAAATATTCGAGTTTGAAATTATGCCCACTATTGGAATTTTTATAAATTCATCTTGATGAACTGGATAAATTGCTCTTGGTCTGTTTTCCTCTTTTATAAGGTATCCTTCATTCTTTAGATTATTTATATAATAATGCGCAGTAGAAACAGATGATAACCTAAATTTGTCACATATTTCATTTAAAGTCGGAGCATATCCATTTTTTTCTCTATATTCAGACAAGAAATCAAGTACCTCCTTTTGTTTTCTTGTAATCATACACTCATTATAGAAAGAATATAGAAAATATCAACCTTCAGCTGACAATATATTTTGAGCCATTTTGGACATTCATTTTAGCCGTGTTCTTTTTTTAATTGCATAGGAGAGACGGATTAACATGCACACTTTTCTCATAAGATAAAGTGGCGATTTGAGGTCGGAGTCTGGCTAGGGATCGCCAGTATGACTCTTCTACTGATTGAAAGTGTTTTTGGCGCTAGGTTTAAGGATAGAGAAGAGTCTGATATAAAACCTGACGTTCATAATAATCGTCTAGCAAATTCAGACCAAAAGTGGTCGCAAAATAAGGTGTATACTGACCCCCTGAGGAGGTGGACACCCCTAAGAGATAGAGTTTATACTGATTAAGGAGGTGTCAGGATGAAGCTACGGAAATGGAGTTCAGAGGAGAGGATGGCTATAGTGCTGGAGGGATTAAGGGGTCAGAAGTCAGTGGCTGAGATCTGCCGGGAGCATCAGATAAGCCAGGCGTTGTATTATCGGTGGCGGGACAGGTTTTTGGAGGCAGCTCAGAAGGGATTAAGTAATGGGGGCGGTGAGGATGAGAAGGCATTACAAGCTAAGGTGGAGAAGCTGGAGAAAATCATAGGGCGGCAGACAATTGCCATCGAGGCCTTAAAAAAACTCAAGAATTAATCTCGGGGAAGCAGTGAAGCTGATGAGGGAGAGAGGGATGAGCCTGAAATCAGCTTGTGAGGCTTTGGAAATAAGCCGGAGCGGGCAGTATCGGAAGGAAAGCCAAAGACAGGACTCGGATAAGGATGAGGTTTTGGTGGAGAAGCTCAAAGAGCTTCGGCTGGAGCATCCTTTCTGGGGATACAGGCGGATGACAGCCTGGCTGAACCATCGAGAGGGTCTTACGGTTAATCGCAAGCGGACCTACAGGTTGATGAGGGAGAATGGTCTTCTGGTAGAGAAGGTGAGGCACAAGGCACTGCGTAGCGCTCAGAGGGGGAAACCCAAGGCAACGCGGCCTAATCAGTACTGGGGCGTAGACATGACGAAGTTTCTTTTAGGCTCTTCAGGCTGGTGTTATCTCATTGTGGTGCTGGACTGGTATACCAAAGAACTGGTAGGCAGGAAGCTATCGCTCCGGGCCAGGACCTCTGAATGGAAAGAAGCGCTGGACAGGGCACTGTGTCGGAAGTTTCCCTTTGGAGTAAGAGGCCAGGGGCTAAATCTCATCTCGGACAATGGGTCGCAACCGACCTCAGTAGCCTTCATGACAGAGACGGCCGGGTTGGGTATTAATCAGATTTTATGTTCCTATGACAATCCACGGGGCAATGCTGAGACCGAGCGGGTTATTCGGACCATCAAAGAAGAGCTGCTGTGGTTAAATGAGTTTAGCTCTTTTGAGGAAGCAGAGGCCAGAATCGGCGTCTGGATAGATGAAGACTATAATCGGCTTTATGTCCACTCGGCTCTGGGGTATCTAAGTCCGGAAGAGTTTGCTCAGGAGTGGGCTCAAACACAGGAAGCTACATCGCAGGGAGCTCAAATATGAACCGGGTTAAAGCCACAGCCTGTAAGCCAAACCAAATGGATTATTCTTTTGAAAAGAACTCTATCTCTCAGTGTGAGAAAAAGTGTCTTGCCTTCCGGGGTTCACTACATATTTTCATTGAGAGGTTCTGGAGGACATTAAAATATGAGGAGGTTTATACCAAGTGCTATGAGACGATAGCTGAGTGCAGAGCTAGCCTCGGGGAATTTATCCGGAAATACAATGAAGTGAGGTTACATCAGAGCCTGGGAGTATATGACACACCTTTCGAGGCTTATTATCAGTTACCAGCGAGTATGGCATGTTAGAAGAAATACACCTTAAAAGAAGGCTACATTTGGTCTTGGCTACTAGACCATCTCCCAATGAGGGTGCTGTTCAGGGTTGGACTCGCTGAAACCACTTCTCCGGAGGCCGCCATCGCCGCAGCCAGAAAGGTCCATCCAGAATGCCCTGGAGAGCTCGATGCCGCACTCTGGAAAATTAGAGCGGGACGTGATACTCTGTCCCTCTTTTTTTCTGCCCTTAATTTCTAAGTGTCTGGCTGCCAATAACTTACAAAAAGGGGACGTGATACTCTGTCCCCACTTGGCAAGGCTTCACGTTCTGTCTCTGCTTATTCTGCCAATCTTTTTTATAGGCAAGACTATCGACGTGATGAAAGTTCCAATGCTAGGGATTCTATATTATTGATAAATTGTTGAATACAGGCGACGACACTCGATCGAAACTGGCTTTTGCCATCCCCGCGGAGCCCGGGGGAGCCAACGAAGGCGAAAAAGGCAAAAATATTATCGGGCAGGAGTAGTGGAGAGACAGCTTAAATTTTCCGGGGTCGTCTCTCTTTCTTATTGATAATAAAGGAAATCGGCTGGCCCGACCCCATTCTATTTAGCATGTTTATAGGAACAGATAGAACCTGTCAATCACCCTTATGGGTGAGATTGAGCGCGAGGCTATAATGTGGCTCTTTGAAGATGATACAACGTTTGGTATCTATTCTTTCTAAGGAGGTGGAAAAGTAGTATATTCGCCAATCAATCAAAGTCCATCAAGCTTTCCATTTAGGTACCCACCTTTTGAAAAAGTCTGGTGCAAGTTCTCGAAAGGCTTCATATGTCTTCCTATCCATTGGCTCTTCATGAACCCAGTGATTTCTGTATTTTGATCTTATAACATTCAGCTCGTCAGCCAAGTTTCTCAAATCACCTTTGTTCACATCAGGGAAGGCCTTTTTAACCTCAACTCTTAGGCTGTTATTTTTTTGGATTGTTGACTCTGCGATGTGCAGGATTGTGGCGAAACTGCCCAGCGTCTTTTTGTATGGATAAGTTTGGTAACTTCTTAAACATTTCCCTGATCCAACTTGTAGCTCAAGCAGCGGGTTGATAACTTTTTCTTCCACCCATATTTCAACAGCCTTGCTCAAACAGATGCCAGCAGCGGTGAAATCGAAGTCTCGCAGGTCGCAATGATGTTGATAGCTATACTCAGAATTGGCTATTTCATTTTTTACTCTGTCGGGCAAAGAATCCCAGGATTCTCCATAAAGTTGCTTGAGTTGCGGTATGAATTCGACAATCCCTTCCCGCGCTACTTGTTTCCTTGTAGTTTTGGGTTGTGCTTCGAAAAGTATTCGGTCTTCAGGTTTATCAAGATACTTCCTGTAAATATATTTATCGTGGAAAAGCTCCGGAGGTTCTTTTTTATCATGAAGAAATTCGCTTCTGAAGAACCGCGCCGAATTAATCAGCGTTTCCGGCCCTGCTTTTAACTTATAGACCCGATTAAAGCAGGTTGCATGCTTACTAATCAATCCCCAATCAAAAGCATCCTGATAGCTTTCTTCAGAAAGAAGATCGAGGAGCTTTGCCTTGCAGCCCGAGCCCGTGTCTTTGGTCAGATGGCAAATTATCTCAGCCAGCACATTGCGCCAGATTATCTGAAGGCCTTGCCGGGTGCCGATAATTCTATCGGTAAAATGGCAGGTGTACTCCTGGATCGGATCGAAGGGGGAGACCAGGCCGTAAAGCCCGGAAACAATGAGCACCTGATAACCGCCACAACTTCTCTCCCATAATTTTAGAGCATCATCATCTGACAGATTTCCTCTGACTTCACGAAAAAATCGTCCGATATATCTCAGGCAGGCTGGAAGGTAGAGACCGCTATAATCGGTGCCACCAAAATCTGGCCCCTTGACTAGATCTCTATTAACCGGGTCATAGCCACGATTTCCCTGTTTTCTTTCCGCATCGCAAAGCTTGTTTGTCTTGATGTAATGGAAGACCAGGCTACGTGTCTTAAAGAGCTTTTGGCGAAGCTCAGCATCTCGCAACCACGGGATCGGATCCGTCCCTTCCACCATTCGCCGGCCATAAGGCATCTTATGGTCTGAGCACGAAATTAAAATAAGGTTTGTCATGATCCCCCTCCAGGTCGGTTGATAAAGGCATTATCAAGTCAGGCCAAATTTAACACCCTTGATAATTATTTTCAAATTCATCCAGAATGCCCTGGAGAGCTTGAAGCCGCACCCTGGAGCATCGGCCGAAAATGGTGCTTTCCTGATATGCTCAAATGCCTTTCATGTCCTGATTTTCATCTCACTAATGATTGGAAATCTCGAAGTATGATAAGTTTTATGAATAACGTATCTTGATTAGCCTATCTTTCTTAAATAAAAATACTCTTTCGCCTCCGCCTTTGGCTTCCCTGGCTCTCGCCATCAAAGCCTCGGTGAATCCGCTCCTGCTGAAAAGGCAGTAATATTCTTGCCGCTCTCCCTGTTTCCAGTCAATGAGCCTGGCTTTCCTTTCCAGATTCTTCATTATGTCAATCCCAACAGGCTTGATACTCCACTTGACTTCACCAAAAAGAATTTTGCCTTCTTCTTCATTCAGAGCAACAATATCGACTTCTTCATTTCTGTCCCACCATCTCCCAATGGTATCAAAACTGAATATTTTATCCTCGTTAATCCTTAGAATTTCTCTGGCCACCAGCTCATAATTTTCGGCGACCAGACTGGTAAGATCTGAATTAATCGATTCGAGAACAAATCCGATTTTCCCTTCTTCTATTCTGCTGCGGTTTGGCAGCACATACCGGAACCAGAACTTGAAGAACTGATCCTGCAGTTTGTAGAGGCCTTTTTTTGATTTCAAAGGGTTTTTTTCGGTCGCGGGATATTCTTTATGCACCAGTTGGAGGTTTTCCAGAACGAAAAGGTATTTGTGGAGGATAGATTTTTCAAATCCAGTCTCATTGACAATTTCGCTAATTCTTCTTTTATTAAGAGCGATAGCCTTTAGAATTGCCAGGTAGTTTCTAGGTTCCCGCAACTCTTCTTGTAGTAGAAATTCAACCTCGCTATAAAGTGGAGAAACTGGTGATAATATTAATTGAATAATATTATCTTCAAATGTTTTTTCCGGGTTGATTCGGCTTAGATAAGCTGGATTCCCGCCCATGACTGTAAAGTATTTAAGTTTTTCCTCAAATTGCTTGCCTGGAAAAAATTCTGAAGCTTCATAAAAGCTAAAAGGCTTCAACTTTATCTGGCCGGTTCTCCTGCCATATAGAGCTGCTTTGGAGCTCAGAACTTCGCGCTCCATCATGGCGACGCTTGAGCCGCAAAGGATTAAAACAATAGGCACGTCCTTCAAGTGTTCATCCCAGCCGGCCTGAAAAATAGACGAGATGCTCTTGTTTGATTCAGCCAGATAGGGGAATTCATCGATGGCCAGAATGAGCCTCTGGCCAACATGCTTTTTTATATATTCAAAAAAAACCGCCCAATTATCAAACCCCTTTTCTTTAAGGATCAAATCATCAAAGTACTCACCGACGAGCTTCCCAAGTGTTTTCAGATTTTCATGCTCGCTTATCTGCTGAGCAAGAAAATAAATATGAGGTTTGTTTTTAATGAATTGTTTTATTAATTCAGTCTTGCCTATGCGCCTTCGGCCATAGATCACAATAAACTGTGGCTCATTTAAGGCCCACCAGTCGTTGAGGCTGTTTAGTTCTTTTTTCCGGTTGATAAATTTCATCGCCTAAAGCCTCCCACCGCCGAAATGTCTACTCTAAAGTAGACTACTCTAAAGTAGACTATGTGTCAAGAGAAACGAAAAGGGGACGTGATACCCTGTCCCTCTTTTTTGCTGCCCTTAATTTCTAAGTGTCTGGCTGCCAATAACTTACAAAAAGGGGACGTGATACTCTGTCCCTTTTGACTGTCCCCACTTGGCAAGGCTTCACCTTCTGTCTCTGCTTATTCTGCCAATCTTTTTTATAGGCAAGACTATCGACGTGATGAATGTTGCCATGTTCCAGATTCTTTCAGAATTATTGATGAATGATTGAATGTGGGCCGCAACATGCGATCGAACTGGCTTTTGCCATCCCCGCGGAGCTCGGGGGAGTCAACGAAGGCGAAAAAGGCAAAAATATTATCGGGCAGGAGTGGTGGAGAGACAGCTTAAATTGTCCGGGGCGTCTCTCTTTCTTATTGATAATATAGGAAATCGGCTGGCCCGACCCCATTCTGTGACCCCATTCTGTCACCTCAGTTACTTTTGTTCCTGATCTTAATCCAGCGCCGCCCCTTGCCCCGGCCTGAGGTCTCAAGCTGACCTTCTTTTTGGAGGTCAGCCAGAACGCGTTGCAGGATTTTGGTTTCTGACTCAGGAAAATATCGAGCCAGGTCTTGGCGATTAAATTCTTCTGGTAGCTCCTTCAAAATTTTTTGCCGCACCTCATAGTAGCCTCCTCCTTTAAAATCCAGGGGCAGCTCATATCTATCCAGTGCCTCGCTTACCCCGGCTGGCAGTCTGTCTGCCTCGTGAGCCAGAATGGCTGAAAAAAACCGCAGTGTCCATTCCTGGGCGAGCTTCCTGCTCACGGCAAAGACAATAATTAGATCCGGATGGAGGGCTTGAAGCTCAGCCAGGGCTCTGGCCGTAAATGCTGGCGAGTAAAATCTCAGTTTTTGTGGATTAAGAAAATCTGAATAATTAGCCTCAATGACCAGAGCCGAATAGCGATAAAGCTCGAGCTCTCCCAGAGCCTGATGAAGAAGAGGCATTCGCCCAAATTCGGCCAGCAGATTTTCAAATGTCTTGCGCTCGACAACGGCTTTGAGGCCCTCTGGACCGCCCAGAGCATAATCTCCGGCGGGAAGGGTTTTCCGCTCGACGAGGCATCCCCGAAAACTCCAAGGGTAACGCTCGCTTTTGTCAATGACAACGTGAAGTTCAGGAGTGCCCCTGGTGGTCAACTTGGACTTTAATTTCCTCTGGATCAGATTGGTGCGTGTCCTCCAGAAAATCTGTTCGTATTCGCCTTCTTTCTGCTTATATTTTTTTTTCAGGAAAAGAAATTCACACCTTTTATTGATGGCTCTATCCAGGACGATGGCCAACCTTTTCCCGTACCTTTTCATCGAAATGACCGGCACTTTTTCAATCTCTTCGGCCGGATAAAGTGAGGCCTGAGTCTGGGGGTCTTCACGGAGACAGAAAATGTGGCCCCTTGTTCCCGGCCAGCGATCCTGAACTCGCAGACAAAGGAGGATTTCATCACCCCTTATTATTCTTATCCTGAAAGGAAACTTCGGGTGCCCGGTGGCTTCCATGATCCAAAATGTCTTTTCCATCGTAAAAAATAGGGAAAATCTAGGGTGTCCCCATTTTCGAGTGTCCCCATTTTCCTATGGGATGTGTTCGCCGGTGGTGGTCATCATCAGGCGCCCGTGCTTTACCCGCCGCAGACTCAGCAGCTCGCTGGCCACCTTTTTGATCACCCCGGCCTGGCCCCGCATTATAATGACCTCGAGGCAGTTGTGTTTGTCGAGATGAATATGGGTTGAACTAATTACCAGACTGTGATGCTGATGCTGGATATCGGTCAGAACCCTGGGCAGCTCCGGGCTATCGTGGCTGTAAACCAGATTGAGAACAGCCACCACCTCCTTGGCGTCATCCTTCCATTCCTCCTCAACCAGCTTATCCCTGATCAGGTCTCTGATCGCTTCGGAGCGATTCTCGTAACCGTTCTTTTTCAACCACCCGTCGAATTTTTTGGATAGCTCCATCTCAAGAGAAATGCTAAACCGAATGGTTTTTTCCATGCCTTGAGATTAAAAGAAATATGATTTTATGTCAATTGCCGCCGCGTCAAATCTTTTAAGCTCACTCGCTCAAAGGCCATTGGCTTCCAGCAGTTCCCTCTTATCGAGAATTTCTTCCGGTTTGCCTTCCGCCACCAGCCGCCCCCCGCTCATGAGAATAATTCGCTGGGCGACCTTCCTGGCCAATTCCAGATCGTGCGTCGTAATGATGAGCGTTCGCTCCAGCCCCAGCAGATAATCTTCGAGCCAGCGCTTTCCAGCCGGATCAAGCCCGGAGGTTGGCTCGTCCAGAAGTAGAATTTCCGGCTCTGTTATCAGCACTCCAGCCAGGGCTACCTTCTTCTTTTCTCCGGCACTAAGCCTCATCGTCGAACGGTTAATCAGATGTTCGGCTCGCAGCTCTTTCAGCCTGTCTTTGACTTTTTCGACTATCTGGCCGCTCTGGCTATTTCTGTCCTCGCCTCGCCGGTAGAGCCCGAAAGCCACATCATCCAGGACCGTCGGCATAAAAAGCTGATCGTCCGGATCCTGGAAGACCAGACCGACCTTTGACCTGATAGCTTTAACATTGCGCCGGCAGACTTCCAGGCCCGCAATTTTAACCAGGCCCTGTCCCTTAAGCAGCCCGTCGAGGAGAAGCAACAACGTAGATTTGCCAGCCCCGTTCGGTCCGATGATAGCGACTTTTTCTTTTTCTGCCACTGTGAAGCTGACGTCCTGAATGGCCACTGTCCCATCGGGGAAGGTATAGCTCAGACTTCTTACCTCAACGGCTGCGGCGGCCATGGTGGCCATTTTGACCCTGGTGAGCATTAATTCCGGGCGGCGATTATCCTCCGCCGCCCTTGGTCTTATAATTTCAGTTGTTTCTTCTCTGTTGTCCATTCTATTTCTCTCATTGTATTTTTCTTAAATTTATAAACTCAACTTATCGGCCGGAAATTTGCTTTATTGCCTGGCGCACCCGCTGGCGAACAGGCCGGCCAGTGGCTGCTAAAAAATAAAGCTAAGGATACATAAATTGAAAACCCAAATTAAAAAATTAATACGAAACATATGACCATCATGGCCATCAACACCACCCATCATGGCCACCGAAATCGCCACTGTCGTGGCCACCCATCATCACTATCACCACCATCATCATCTTATCATCCGGCTTTTTCCTAACCATTAATTGTGTCTGCTTAAATCAGGACAGTCACCAGCAGTATCCCCACCAGAGCCACCACCAAAACCACCTCCCTCCTGCCAAACCGGAACTTTTTCTGGAAAAACATCTGTCCCTCATAACCTCGGGACAACCTGGCGGCGTAAATCCGCTGACTGCGGTCTATAACCCGCATGAATATTTTTTCTATTATTAAGCCGGTGATCTTGAATCTCTGCCTAACCGGCCTTCGGCCTGCTTCTCTCGACGCTCTGGCCCTGAAGCTCGTCACCGTCTCATCAGTTAGAATCTGAGAGTAGCGGATGGCCGAAGTCATAAGGTTTGTTATTGAATGGGGGAAGTGACTCTGGTGAAGCGCGGCCATAATATCTTCAGGGGTTTGACCGAGAATGAAAACCACATCGGCTGTAATAATGATGATCATCCTCACTGCCATCTGCCAGAGGTTAAAAAGGCTGTCGGAGGGTGAGGCTTTTTTTCCGGAAAAAAGCAGAGTTACCGGTACCAGGAAAATAAAAAATGGTACAAGAAAAACGAGCAGGCGAAACAGCTTTGTCATTAATTTTCCCGGCTGCTGATTGACGAGAAAATTTGTGATCAGAAGCATTACGAGCAGCAAACCAAACTTCCAAACAGGCGTGCTGCCCGGTAGAAAAACTGCACCGACCGCAACGGCTACAAAGCTCAGCAGGTGGGCTCTGGGGTCAAGACCGCAGCCAGGGCCGGAGTTGGTGCCGCCGCTGTTGCTGCCAGCGGTTCTCCAGACACTGGTCAGGCTTGCCCCTGCTGTGTCGCTGCTACTGGGCAGGCTGCTGACAGCCTGTCTGCAGCCGGGGCTTCTGATGCTGGCCCCTTGGCTTCCGCCAGCCCTACTCCTGAAGCCAGTGCCGCCGCCTGTCCTTAGCTCTGGACTTTTTTTATCTTTTAGTTTTTCCCCTCTTTTATCCCACGCCATCCCTCTTATCCTTTCTTACCTCATCTCTTCTCTTCGCTTTTGATCTTTTCACTTCTCTCCTGATCACATCATCACTTGACCCGGCGCCTTTTTTATCTTGGCTCACCTCAGAATTTTATCGACCTGGTCTTCATCCCGAACAGCCTTTAAAAAATATTTATCGCTTTCTTCGAGCTCAATCAGCCGGAGACGAGCCGCGGCCAGTAGCTCCATCATTTCCTGCGAATCAGGAAGCTCGTCGCGACAAATAGGTTGCGGTAAGTGAGCGTGATAGGTGTTGACTTCCTGGCGGCTGGCGGTATGGGCAATAATCAGTTGTCCGCCGGGTTTGAGATTTGCCCGGAGTGTCCGCAGGGCCAGGAGTTTATCCGGCAAATGGGGGATGAGGCACAAGCAGATGATCCGGTCGAACTGGCACGGGAATTTAAACTGGCTGATATCAGCGCGAGAGAAAACAAGGTTAGGGGCGCGGTATTTTTTTCTGGCGATCTCGAGCATTTTTTCTGAAAAATCAACAGCCACGAGCTGACCACTAGGCCCGATTTTTTCAAGAATTAAAGGCAAAAGCCGGCCTGTACCGCAGCCAGCATCAAGGACCACCTGCCCTGGCCTGAGGTCAAAGCGGCTCACCAGCGCCTGAAGTGCAGCGTCATCTTCAGCTTCAGAGTGCTCCTCTTCCCAGGTCGCTGCCACCCGGTCAAAGTAAAGCTCGCGGCTAGAAATCTCAGGCGCCACTTCATTCGGTATCAGGTGGCTCGGCGGGAAATCATTGGCCATGGTGGTTTCGGCAGTGGAGAAATGTTTTTGGTTCTGCGGGGAATCAGCAGGCAGGCCGGTTTTAGAAGTGGAGGGAATTTTCTGCTTCTGAGACATCTTTATCTCCTTTTTCTTGGTTCTTACTCTTTCCTTTTCTTTTCCTGCTTCTTTTATCTTATTTCTGATTCAGCCGGCGATTCGGGTTGAAGAAAAGGCGATTGCCGCATTTTTTCTCTGATCTTTAAGGCCGCTGGGGGAATCACCAAAAAGATGATGATGAGTCCGGGTAGTCCCTTGACCATGGTCACCGGCCCGAGAACCATCCCGGGCAGCTTGAGCCAGTCGGCCACAATCCAGGTGGCCAGAAGGAGCACCAGCCTTTCCGCCAGCACCGTCAGGAATAAAGATAGATAAATATTAAGTCTGAGCCTTTGAAAAAACATCCAGGGGAGAGCGGTCATAACCAGAAGCTCTAAGACCATGATGAAAGCCACTGGCGGGTAGAGAGGCGGCATGCCAGTCAGGGCGGCTGAAAGTAGCGGTGCCAGCAGGCCGACTAAAACTGAGACCTGCGGCCTGAGCAAAAATCCGGCCAGAACAACTGGATAAAACATAGGGAGGAAAGCACTGCCCAATCCAACCAGGTGGAAGGCAAGCGGTAGAGCTATGGCCAGGGCCAAAAAGAGGCCTCCCAGCAGCCAGTCGAAATTGTCTTTATGATTCATTTAATTATTCCTTTAATTCCTTGTGTTTCTTCTGTCCTTTTCTTTTATTCTTTATATTTCTCTCATTCCTTCCTTTTTATTCTTCTCATTCTTTTATTCTCTTTTATTCTCATTAATCCTTCCTCTCTCAATCCACATTCTCGGTCCCTGACTCAGGTCATAAGCTTTGGTTTGATTCTGATGCCCAGGTTGATGGAGCGTCCTGGCCTGGGATAGGGGCCAGACCCTTCGGGAAGATCAACATAAATCTGGTAATGAGTGTCAAGAAGGTTGTTCAGGCTGATAAGAATGGAGAAATATCGAGCCAGGTCAAGCTCCAGTTTGTATTTAAGAAGGGAAAATGAAGGTAGCTGCTGGGTGCTGTTATCGCCTGCATAATAATCGCTGATATATTGAACGGTGATAGCTGGTTGTAGAAAGTGATCGACAGCTTGCATATCGACTCTCTTTGTAAAGTGTTACGATAACAAATTTCGTAATATTTGTAAATGGGGACGTGATACTCTGTCCCTCTTTTTTCCCCTCCGTCGATTTGTAACACCTTGGAACTGAATAATATAAAGTAATAAGGTAATAAGGTAATAAAGCAATAATATAAGGTAAAATGATGGCCCAAAAGGGACAGAAGACCAAAGAGGGACAGAGTATCACGTCCCCATTTTACAGATCCACCGTTTTCAGCCCGGCTTACTCCATTTTCTTGCTGCTATTTTTTCTCGATGGAGATACTTATCCAGTTGACCGAAGAAAGCTCTTCAGTCGAAATTTCTAATCTCTGAACCGCCCCTGACCCCGAAGCAGGGCTCTGGTCGCCTTCTTCTGCCTTTTTGAGCAACACATAGACTCTTTGCGGTTGGAGTTGAGTCTGGTAACTTGAAACCATTATATAAATCCCTGGAATGGCCCCGACCGCTGCTCCACCCCAAACCCAGGCTGCATCTACATGATCTACTTCATTATGTGGAGCAAATAAAAGACTCATCAGAACTCCGAAAGTCATACCGATCAGCGTAAGAGGTATGCCAGCCATCACCGCACTGCCAACGGACTTTTTGTCCCCGGTCGCCGGACTGACGACAATTTCTGCCGGCTCATAACCGTCCATCTCAATTCGAATCAGGTGTTCTTCGTTTCTTCTCAGTTTGATATTGACAGGCGTCTGACCGATAAACTTATCATCAACAGTTATTTTTGCCTGAGGTGGATTACTGGTCACAGGCACTTTCTGATATTTTGGACCGATAACGGCGCAGCTCTGGCCAAAGAAAATAATAACCACCAGGCCAGCAATTGACTTATACCAAGTCTTTCGCATCTTGCTCATAGCTACTACTGGCAACCCTCCTCTTTTTAATCTATATACTTATGCTAATAAAGCCTGGCAAGGCCTGTCAAGTTTTTATGGGGACGTGATACTCTGTCCCTCTTTTGCCCCTCCGTCGATTTGTAACACCTTGGAACTGAATAATATAAAGTAATAAGGTAATAAGGTAATAAAGCAATAATATAAGGTAAAATGATGGCCCAAAAGGGACAGAAGACCAAAGAGGGACAGAGTATCACGTCCCCATTTTATCGTCCCCATTTTATGTATGGAGTATCAAAGAGGGACAGAGTATCACGTCCCCATTTTATGTTGCCAGGTTGTTTATTAATATGCTATGTATGCTGGCGTGGTGAATATCAGCTGTGAATATGATAAGTATCGCCAGATATCACCCAATAAGGAGGGAAGAAAATGAATATTTTTCATGAACTCGGCCAGAAGAAATGTTCAAGGCTAAAAATGTCTTTTCGTCTGACCCGACCTGTTGCCCTTAACACCTCCCCGACGATACTAATCTCAGTCCGTACTGGCACAATCCCGGTTGTAACAACCAACGCGGCACCCGCCGACACAGCCCCTGCCGATGCAAGTCGAGTCAGGTTATTGGCGGCCGTCTTGCCTCTATTCTTAACTCTTCTTTTGGCCTTGCTTTTAATCCTCCCGGCGCCACCGCTATTTTCTGCCCCGACACAACCGCCACCAGCCTTCAGTCTCGAAACTGTCCTCAGCGCTCCCCACACTTCGCAGCTTACTACCTCGCCCACCGGCAACCGTCTGGCCTGGGTCATGAACGTCAAAGGGGCAAAAAGCATCTGGTTGGCAGAGGCCCCCGACTACAAGGCACGTCAGCTCATTCTCTACGATATCGATGACGGTAGAGAGATTTCCGGCCTGCAGTTTACTCCAGACGGCCAATCTCTCCTCTACACCCACGGCAGCGCCTATAATCCGACCAGCAGCCCCCGCCGCCCCGAGCAGGTCATCAAAGTTGTCGATATTCAATCTGGCCAGGAGAGCCTCCTCGCCGAGGGTCAGGCGCCATTGGTTTCCCCTGACGGCCAGAACCTGCTTTTTACCCGTGCCGGTCAGCCTTATGTGATTTCGCTCGATAGTGCTTCGCCGGCGAAAGTTCTCTTCCAGGCCCGCGGCACCAGTCGTTCCTACAGCTGGTCACCCGATGGGAAAAAGATCCTTTTTGTGAGTAACCGCGAAGCTCACAGCTTTATCGGTGTTTATGATCTCACTCAGGATAAAATTACCTGGCTTCTCCCCGATGTTTACCGTGATATGTATCCGGTTTGGTCGCCCGATGGCCAGCGCGTGGCCTTCATCAGGATGCTCCCGGGGCGCGCTCAGGGGCAGACCGAGTCTCTCGGCCGCGGTCAGGCTGTCTCTTATTCTATCTGGGTTGTGGATCTAGCCAGCTTAAAAGGTCGAGCTATCTGGGAGACAAGAACCGGCGGTGGCTTTGCTCACAGCTACCCGTCCCAACCGCTCTTCTGGGCAGCCGATGACCGCCTTGTTTTCTACTCAGAACATACTGGTTGGATGCACCTTTACTCGCTCTCGGCGACCACCGGCGCCCTCCAGGCCCTGACCTCAGGTGAATATGAAGTTGAGCAGGCTGCCCTTTCGCCCGACGGGCAGTTTGTTGTTTTCAGCGCGAACAAAAATGATATCAATCGGAAACACCTGTACAAAGTCTCAGTCAAAGGCGGGCCGATTGAAGCTCTAACCGATGGTCAAACCCTCGAGTGGGCACCGGTTGTTTCCGCCGATGGTAAACACGTTTTCTTTATTCAATCAACAGGCAGAAGGCCGGGCTTGCCGGTGATGAAAGCACTCAGCGGCCGCAACTCTCCCTCCAACCTGGAACTGCCGCCACTCGCAGCGATAAAATCGGTAGCTCCCGAATTTCCTGAAGAAAAATTGGTTGTTCCTCAGGTAGTATCTTTTAAGTCGCCTGACGGCCTTCAAATTTACGGTCAGCTGTTTATGCCACGTGGAGTAAAAGCCGGCCAAAGGCTACCAGCGGTTATTTTCATGCACGGCGGCCCGACTCGCCAGATGTATCCGGCCTGGCATCACAGCAGTTATTACCACAACTGCTACGCTTTCAATCAGTATCTGGCTGCTTCTGGCTATGTGGTGCTGTCGGTCAATTTCAGATGCGGAATTGGCTACGGAGCTAAGTTCCGTGAAGCTCCGAATCAGGGACCGCGTGGAGCCTCCGAGTATCAGGACATTCTGGCCGCAGCTGAATTTTTGAAAAACCACCAGGCGGTCGATCCAAAGCGGATTGGTCTGTGGGGTGGGTCTTATGGTGGGTATCTGACCGCCCTGGGTCTGGCTCGCAACTCCGATATTTTTGCGGCTGGCGTTGATTTTCATGGTGTCCATGACTGGGCCTTAAGGGCCAGGCGGAGAAGCGGCGGTGGCTGGGGAATTGCCGAAGATGAGATGGAGCTGGCCTTTAAATCCTCACCAGTGGCTGATGTTGACAGGTGGACCTCGCCGGTGCTGTTTGTCCATGGCGATGACGACCGCAATGTGGATTTTGTGCAGACAACGGACCTGGTGAGACGTTTACAGGTACGAGGGAAAGCCCACTTCGAGACCCTGGTCTTCCCGGATGATATCCATGGCTTCCTGCTTCACCAGAACTGGCGTCGGGCCTTCGAAGCAGCTGCCTCCTTCTTTTTTAATCAGATGGGGACGTGATACTCTGTCCCTCTTTTTGCGCTCCGCCAATTTTTAACTCATTGATACTAAACAAGATACAAAAAAGGGACGGATACAAAAAAGGGACGTGATACCCTGTCCCCATTTTCATTCCCCATTTTAATTGAGTTCCAGTTCGATTTTACTGGCTTTGTCTGCAAATTGCTTCTACTAGTTTAAGTGTGCAGCTTGGTTGGCGGCTAGTAACTAATTGATAACAAAGAAAATCGGCTGGCCCGACCCCATTTTTAGACTACCCCGGATTAAATCCCATATTCCCATAATCTTCTATATTTAAGATTGGCGTAAGATTGGCGTGGAAAGAGTCAGCTTTAGTTGATATTATGATTTATGAATAAATGAATGATCGGCGAAGAAAAAAATAATCCGGAAAGAATGGAGGGAGGTCTCACGGCAAAAAAAACCAAAATCGAACAAAATGATCCCTGTCCGTGCGGCAGCGGTAAAAAATACAAAGATTGCTGCCTGGCAAAGGATGAGGGCAAGGCTAAAAATGCGGGTAAGGCTGGAGCCCGGGGTAAGGCCAGCGCCAGGGCAAAGTCCAGCGCTAATTCCAAGCAGGCCACCGAAAAAGAAAATCATGTGGATCGACTGGCTCAGGCAAAGAGTTCCTCTCGCTTTAAAGACATTAAAAACATTAAAGACATTAAAGACTTTAAAGACAATGTTTACCCCGATTACCCTTATCGTGATGCTCAAGAAATCGTTTATGATGGCTGGGAACTCCTCGACAGCGACCCAAACGCCGCGGCCAGATGCTTTAAAAAAGCTCTCCGGTTAGACCCTGATCTACCCGATGCCTATAATGGTCTGGCCGAGCTGGCTCTGTCCAGAGGCCGGATTAAAGAGGCCGAGCAGCTCTACAAAACTGCCTATGAAAAAGCTCGGAAGAGATTGGGGACGGAGGATCCAAAAGCTTTTGCCTGGTGGATGGATCTTTATACCCGACCTTACATGAGAGCTCGCCACGGACTGGGCCTTCTCTATCAAATGCTTGGTCGCTATGATGAAGCGATAAAGGAATTTAAGGAGCTTCTTCTCAGGAACTCTAACGACAACCAGGGCATTCGTTATCTTATTGCGCCGGCCTACCTTTTAAAAAATGATATTAAAGGTGCCATCCGTGAGTTTGAATGGTATCAAGAACATTATGGCCAGGACCGGCCGCTGCCCGATTTTTCTCTTAACTGGGCTCTGGCCCTTTTTTTGACCGGCCAATATAAAGAAGCAGCGGCCAGAATTCGCTCGACGATTTTTCTCAATCCATACCTGATCCCGCTTGTCCTCGGCGAGGAGCCAGAGCCCCTGCCCATCTGGCATTGGATTAATTTAATGGGCTTAGATTACGCCGAGGAATATTTTGACTGGTACGAAGAGCTGTGGCTTGAAAATGAAGAAGCCCTTTCCTTCCTCAGATTTGTCTGGGAAGATCCGGCCATCAAAAAAGATTTCAGAGACTGGATATCCTATGGAGCAGCCCTGAATGAAATAAAGGAGGCAGCTTATAGAGGCCGAATAATTGAACTTCAGAGGAAAATTGAGCAAAAGAAACTTTCTAAAAGCTTTTTGACCAGGCTGGAAAAATTCCTGGCTGATAAAGCTGCTAATAAAATTAGGCTAATAAATTAGGGCGGTGATATCATTTTAAATTTGAGTCAATCTTTTGGGAGGCAAGGAGGCGGAGATGAAAAAAACAGGCCAAAATAAAAATCAGAGCGGCGGCCAGCAGAAGTTCTTGATAGCGCTGGTCGGTCTGGTTTTATTGCTGAGCGCAGCAGGTATCATCAGGCCGAGCCATGGGCTTCCGGCCCAGCCATCGGACTTGTCGGCTTCAGCTCTGGCTGAGCAAACGCGACCGCGACAGGACCAGCCCTGGCCACCATCACCCCAGGCTGACCAGCAGTCTCTACCATCCCAGCAGCCGCCACCACAGCCAAAATCACCAGAGCTGCCGCCCTGGCAGTGGCCGAGTCAGCCTCAGTCTCCTTGGCTGCAACAACATACTCCGCAACAGCTAAAGCCTGAGCCATCGAATCAGTCTGAGCCCTGCTCATCGTTGCAGCCTGTACGGGCCCAAAGCCGGAAGCCACAGTCAGCGCAGCCGTTGCAGTCATCCTCCGGGTTGCTTCTTCCTCGTGAAACAGACGCCGAGAAAGCCGCACGCCTCAAATGGTGGACCGACGCCCGCTTCGGCCTGTTCATCCACTTTGGCCTTTACGCTCTTCCCGCCCGCCACGAATGGGTAAAAAATCACGAGCGTCTGACCAACGAGCAATACCAGAAATATTTTGACCACTTCAACCCCGACCTGTTCAATCCCCGCGAGTGGGCTCGGATGGCGAAAGCAGCCGGCATGAAATATGCGGTCATCACTTCCAAACACCACGAGGGCTTCTGCCTCTGGGACTCGAAATACACTGATTACAAAGTGACCAACACGCCCTTTGGCCGCGACCTCCTGAAAGAATTTGTGGAGGCTTTTCGGGCGGAAGGTCTCAAGGTCGGTTTTTATTATTCGCTCCTCGACTGGCATCATCCCGACTACACCATTGATGTGATGCATCCACTGCGCCCGGCGAACGAGGCCGACTATGACCGTCTCAACGCCGGCAAAGACATGAACCGCTATCGCCAGTACATGAAAGATCAGGTGCGCGAGCTGCTGACCAATTACGGTGAAATCAGCATCATGTGGTTCGATTTTTCATTCCCGGGAAAGCACGGCAAAGGGCGCGACGACTGGGATTCGGTTGGGCTTCTGAAACTGGCCCGCTCGCTCCAGCCCAATATAATCGTTGATGACCGCCTCGACCTTCAGGACGTGGAGGGCGGCTGGGATTTTACCACACCCGAGCAGGTCGTCGTGACGAAGTGGCCTGAATACAAAGGCAAAAAAATCCCCTGGGAGACCTGCCAGACTTTCTCCGGCTCATGGGGTTATTACCGCGATGAATATACCTGGAAGAGCCCGTCTCAGCTCATTCAACTGCTGATTAACTCCGTGAGCAAGGGCGGGAATCTTCTCCTCAACGTCGGACCGACGGGCCGCGGGACCTTTGACCAGCGGGCCCAGGAACGGCTCGAAGCGATGGGCGACTGGATGGCGGTCAACAGCCGGTCAATTTATGGTTGCACTGAGGCACCGCCTGAATTTGTTGCGCCGCCCAATACGCTGCTAACCTGGAATCCCGAGACGAGGAGGCTTTATGTCCATCTGCTCTCCTATCCGCTAAACGGTATCTGGCTCAAGCGGCTGGCCGGCAAAGTTGAGTATGTGCAATTTCTCCACGACGCTTCGGAGATTCTTTTCGAACCAGGAAAAGGCGAGGAAGCCTCCGACCTATGGCTGTCTCTTCCGGTTCAGAAACCGCCGGTCGAAATTCCCGTCCTCGAGCTCTTTATTAAAAAGGGGACGTGATACTCTGTCCCTCTTTTTATAGACAAAGGGGACGTGATACTCTGTCCCCTTTTTCTTTTCCAAAAAATATAATATGATTTGAATAAGCCGATAAGGAATGAGGCCACGAAAGAAAATAGGAAATATAAATTGCGTGCCGAGTTTTGCCCCCGATTTTATCACTTGTTTTAAGGAGTCACCGATGAAAATATTTAATGCGATTTCTGCTGTCTTTTTAGTCATCACCATGCTGGCCGCCTGCCAGAGCCAGAAGCCGGGTGAAAAATCGAGTGATGAAGCCAAAGCCCCTTCATCTTCCTCCACCGCCGACAACCCACTCTTTGCGACCTGGACTTCGCCTTTTGAGACTCCGCCTTTCGACCGGATCAAAAATGAGCATTTTAAACCGGCCATCCTCGAAGGTATCAAACGTCATAACGAAGAGATTAAAGCCATCGCCGAAAACCCCTATCCCCCTACCTTTGCCAACACCATCGAAGCCCTTGACCGCAGCGGTCTCTTCCTTGATCGCACCCGCCGCCTCCTGGAAAATCTGCTCTCAGCCAATACTAATGACGAACTTCAAGCTATCGCCACCGACCTGGCTCCAATCCTCTCCCAGCATGACGATGAAATATATCTTAACCCGCAGCTCTTCGCCCGCATCAAAGCGGTCTATGATCAGCGCGACAGCAGCAGCCTCACTCTCAATCCCGAGCAGCGCCAGCTTCTCGAAAGATTCTACAAGGATTTTGTCCGGGCCGGCGCCAACCTCAACGACACGCAAAAAGCCCGTCTCAAAGAAATCAATCAGGAACTGGCCGTCCTCGAGCTTAAATTCGCTGACAACGTTCTCAAAGATACCAACGCCTACCAGCTCGTCATTGATAATCAATCTGACCTCGAAGGTCTGCCCGCCAATGTTATCGCTGCTGCCGCCGAAGCAGCCACCG
>Ga0208461_1000413_pt1 | contig 42318 bp, 33 predicted proteins | sample AD_JPNTR4_MetaG_FD_184448 | JGI IMG/M metagenome (GOLD analysis project Ga0208461, IMG submission 184448) | Active sludge microbial communities of municipal wastewater-treating anaerobic digesters from Japan - AD_JPNTR4_MetaG (SPAdes) (version 2) | ecosystem: Engineered > Bioreactor > Anaerobic...
CTGCTGTTCTTCAACTCCCGCACCGCGGACGGCCACCTTGGCGACTTCACCGACGCCTGCCGCGAGAACAGATCGTACGCCATGCGATCCCTCACCGCACAAAAACCGTTCAAATAAAAACGCCCTGGTCAAACCGGGCGCATCCCTGATTCACTGATTAGCCGCTTCGCCTTCCGGTCTACGGATCGGCGCGGTGCGGACATTCCCGTTTGTGGCGCAGGCGTGACGCCTCAAGAGACAGTTCGGTTACCTCTTCGACAAGAGCCCTGAACCTTTTGTATGACTCCACCTCTTTTTTGATGGCGGAGAGGTTTTTCGGGGGCATCGCCGTCCGGTGCAGGGAGGGCGTCGCGGAAGACGGGCGCTGGTCTTGCCCCGCCACCGCCCACATGGGGCTCAGGGCGAACCAAAGCCACCCGACGGAGGCCCTGGAGGCCATCCGCAGCCAGCGGTACATCACCGCCTATATCGCGAATCTGTCACGAAGGTGGTGAAAGCGTATTTAGATAGCGCAGAGTAATCGCATTTAGTCGCGAATATCCGTTGGCTAAACGCAAATTACAACCTTACTGGGCGGTTTGTTTCAGGCAGGCATCCAGCTCGTCCAGCCTAAACCGAGTTGAGACCACGGAATTTTTCCTGTCACCCGGCCAGTATTTGAGATAGGTCGTGGCGACAAAGGTTCCGTCGGGCAGCACTTCCAAACCAGAGTAACCGCAGTCGCCCGCATGGCAATGCAGCAGCTTGATCCGATATTGGCCCTCGCGTCCCTCCACAATGTCATCGAAGGTTCCGACCCATGCCACGTATTGCCGTCCGGTCGGGCTTTTCCACGCATTCTGTGCCTGATCCGCCTGATCGCGCATCACCACCACGAGCCGTCCATCAAGCGCGTAGCGGATTACATGCCGGTCGCCGGTCAGTGACGCTGGCAGATCACGCGGATCGGACCATGTCTGCGCATTGTCATCACTGATTGAGTAGAGCGATCGCCGAACACGTCTGTTTTCACGCATCAACATCAACAAACGTTTGCCATCCGGCGATTGGATCACCGCTGGCTGCGCCCAGCGACCGGGCACACGGAAGAGAACCTTTTGTACCGGCCAGGTCAGCCCGCCGTCCGCGCTCTCCGCCTGCACGACCTTGCCTGGCAAGTCCGTCCACATCACGATGCGGCGCCCCTGGTCAAAGGACCAAACGTTCTTGGGTGGCACCTCGCCATCTACGCCGTTCGGCGACATGGGCGTCCATGTCGCGCCCTCGTCTTCTGACACCGCCTGACACATCGGATATGGTGGCTCACCTTTACGCCGCCAGTCCAGACCGCCGGCAAAAACGATTAGGCGAGCTTTACCCTTCCCGTCGACGACCCGGTGTATGGTCGGGGTGTTCGCGGTGTTCCACCAGTTGTCCGGCACACGGATAGTTCCGCCCCAACTTTTACCGCCATCCTCGCTCTTGGCCAGCGGCCCGATGTGACGCGCATGGCCGACCGCCCACGCGCAGAATATCGTCTTGTTATCCGGCATCAGCAGTGTGTCGACATGCCCCTGATACAATTCCTCCGTTCCAACTGCGACCATCACATGCCGATTGGTCTCACCGGAGATATCGATCGTCGGTATGGTGACCAGCGGCTGCACCTCATCCTGCGCCATCACCGCTGTAAACGACAAGATGCAACCCAATGACAGAGCATCTTTCATCACGTCTTTATCCTTTTCTCATTTCTGGCCTGCGGCAATCGCTGCCCGATGATCACACGGCCAGCAACGTTATTGGTCTGCGAGGGCACCTCCATTACGGCCGTAACATCTGTTCAAAAAACCGGTAGATCTGCTCGTTCGACTCGGCGCATGGATCGTGTTTCAAGCGGTTGGTCATGGCCACCCGATTCGTCGCGCCGAGCAGCGCGTTGACACGGATCGCATGGCGCAGCGCGGCCCAGCGTCCGGGAGGGTCCTCCGCGCCGCCGGAGACCAGGAAAGGCCGGGGAGCCATCAAAGCGTGCAGATCGGTCAGGTCAAGCCCCGCTTCACGCAGTTCAGGATAGAGTCCGTGCCCGGGATTCTCCGGCGTCATCAGACCACGCGCGCGCCACGGTTTGGGATGGTAACCCAGATACCACGGTTCCCAGTAGTTGATCGAGGGACGGTCCTCGCCGAACACGATGCCCGGATCAGACCAGACAGCGCAGGCAAACCGGTCATACAGGCACGAGGCGAACATCGCCCATTTGCCGCCGAACGAGTGGCCGACGATCCCGACACGCGCGGGGTCGACACACGCCTCTTTCACCAAGACCTGATACGCATTGGCCGCCGCGTAGGCCAGCATCGAAAGCGGCTGTACCTTGGCGTCTTGTAACGAGGGCCAATACAGCGAGAATTCGTGGCGCGCGGACGCCTCACGCGTCCCGATCGAAAGCGTCACGAAGCCGCGCCGCGCAAGCTGAAGCGCGAAATCTCGATAGGGCTTGCCGCCGATCCCCACCGCCGTCTCAGGCTCATAAAACACCGTCACGACAGCCGGCCGCTGCCCTTCGCCATCGGGCACCAGCAGATAACCGTCCGTGCTCTCCTCCGGCAGCCAGTTGAAGCGTACATGGCGCCGCTCAAACCCCTCGCATCGCTCGCGGCCCTGCACATGCAATACCTGATTGGTGATCAGCGGCGGCCACGCGCCCATACGGTCATGCCACTCGCGCAGGATCTCTTGGCGCCGACGCGGCCATTCTGCCGCATCACGTACCGGCGTGCCGTCGGCGAACAGGAGCGGCGAACGATACGCTTTTGACGCGCCACCCAAGTCTGGCGGCGGCACAAAGGCTGACGGCGGCAATACCGGTCCGTGCAAGGCGGCAAAAGCGAGGTCAAGCCCTTCAAACCCTTGCGCATCGAGATCAAGACTCAATGGCACGAGGGAAGGCTTTGCGTCGGTCCAGAGAAAAGGATACACGGCATAGGTCGGCAGGTACGCGACAGTCGGCGCATCTTTGGGCCATGCGGCACCGACCACATGCGGCGTCTCACGATCAAAGAGCGTGACCAGGGGCGTCACCCACGTCGTGGCATCGGACATGAAAAGGGTCGTGTTGCTGGGGATATGCCACCCGGCCTCAAAGCAGGGATCGCGCACCAGACGCCGACGCGGCCACGCCCCGGCCTGAAGCGACAGGGTCGCGTAAGCGTTGGTGGCAACGGGCAGGCGGGTCCATGAATACCAGAGCCTGCCAGGATCATATCGTTGCATCACCCCTGCGGGGAAGTCGCAGAGCCGTCGGTCCGGCGGTGCACCGCCTACCCAGATGATCTTGCCGCCTGCCTTACGATACGCCACTAACCTGTCCGTCAACACCGCCGGTTTCAGCGTGAAGTATGCAACCGTTCGCTGCGCGAAAACCATCACCTGCGGAGTGCGCGTTACATCGAGTCCCTCCGCCATGACCGTGCGCACATCAATCAGTGCGGCATTCTTGAATTGACGACGCAGATGATGAACCGCCTGCGCTGCCAGGACGCGGTCGTTGAACCCGAACATCCCCTCGTCCATGCGCCAGGTGGGCTCCACAACCACGCCAATGAAGGGACGTTCGGGGTACTGCGGGTCGGTCAGGCCCTTTGTGAGCGAATCGTCGTGCAGGCGGCGTGAAACCGTGAAGGCCGCACACGCTTCGCGGTAACGTTGCCGGATCGACTCCGTCACCTCGTGGATCTCCGCGTCACCCGCAGACAAACGTTGCGCCGTCAAAAAATCGTTCAGCGTACGCGTCACCGCCCAACCGCCGAGCACCGATAAATGCGACGCGAGCGTATCGCGGCTTGCCGCATCGTGTTGGCCGAACCACGCGCACGCATGCTGCAGGATCGGCAGACCCAGCGGGGCGCACACCTCAACCCCACGGATGCCCGTCAACATGACATCCAGCAACGCGTCCTCCGCAGCGCGTCCGGAGTCGGCCGCGACCACCTGATCGACGTGCGCCTGCCAGAGGGCGCGCGTTTCAGGCATCGATTCGATCCAGTTCAGATCCAAGCCGCCGAGGGGCTTGCCGTTTGGCAGGCGGAATGCCCAGTTGCGGTCACTCCACCCATAGGTGGCTAGATGCACGATGGGATCATGGTTGCAGGCGACCATGTCGGCGGTGGAGTGCGCCAACGTGCCCAACCAGAGCGAGACACTGTCCACGCGATTATCGCGTAGCGCCCATGTCAGCAACGTGAAGGCCACAGCACGGCCTTCATCCGAATGAAACGCCCCGCTGTTCTGCATGCCGCGCGCCGCGAGGAACGCCTGTTCCTCGGTCGTCACGCGCGGCTCGTCCGCAAACGTCACGCGCGCGTCCGGGAAATGGTTATCACGGCAGAACTGCGGCAGCCGTTCCCCTTGCAGCACAGTGCGCCACGGCTCGGGCAGGCGGGCCGCGACTGCGCGGGCCACCACGTCGTGACCGCCGCCCCAACCGCAGGCGAACCACGGCACACTCATCCAGCAGGCCACGATCCAGCACAGACTCTTCATCCCCCGCTCCGTTTCCGCAGCGCACATGCGGCTACTTTTCAAACAGCACGCGCGTCAGCTCCGCCAGTTGTTCGGCCGGGATTTTGATGCTCTTCCGGTCGTACGTCATGAGGCCGTTGATTTCGCCTTCCACGTCGGTGGTCTGCGTGTAGACCCCGCCGGCAATGCCCTTGGCCCGCAACTCGTTCAGCATCCGGATCGAGGTGGCCACGCGCTCTTTGTATTCCGCCTCGGTTTTCGGCAGGCCGCCGTATCCCCAGTTATTCCGGTCGGCATCCCACAGATGTCCTTGCACCGGATAGCCGTGCCCGCCGAATTCGCCGACGACTTTGATGAACCCATCAAAGCGTCCGCCCAGCCCTTGGTCAAAGGGGAAGCTCGGATGCGGGTAATGATGGGCATCCACAACGTCTCCCACCGGCCAGAAGTTCCCGCCGCTGGCGATATTGACAAGACGCGTCGGATCGCGTTGCACCACCCACTTGCCCACTTCGACTGTGCGATGCTGGCCCCATGCTTCGTTGAAGGGCACCCAGCAGACGATCGACGGATGGCTCTCCAGCGTGTTGATCATCCGCGCCAGCTCCAGCATAAAGTGGTCATGATGCTCGTCAGGCCACTCTGCGTCCTTCGGATCCGGCTTGAGGAAGGTCCACGGAGCGCCCTTGCCACCGCTCACATGATCCTGCCACACCATCATCCCCAACCGGTCACAGTGATAGTAGTAGAGACGCGGCTCAACCTTGATGTGCTTGCGAATCATGTTGAAGCCCGCGCGCTTCAGCCAGTCGATCTCAAACGCCACGGCCTCCTCCGAGGGCGGCGTGAGCAGGCCGTCCGGCCACCAGCCCTGATCCAGCGGGCCCCAGTGGAACAGGATCTCGCCATTCAGCGTGAAACGCAAATGGCCCTGAGCGTCCTTGGCCTTGCCGACCGTACGAATACCGGCATATGATGTGACGTTATCCACCACCCGGCCGTGACCATCCAACAGATCCACTTCGAGCGTATAAAGGTGCGGAGAACGGGGCGACCACAGTTTGGCGTCCGCAACAGTCAACACGATTTCCTGGCCGGCGCGCCCCGTGCTGTTCGCCACCTGAATGTCGCCATCCTTCACGCGCACAGCCATCGCCTGGTCACCGCCCTCCACGGCGGCGGTGACCCTGATGGCGCCGGATGCCGCGTCCGTGTGGATCACCAGATTCCGGATATAGCTGGCGTTGACCTGCTCCAACCACACCGTCTGCCAGATGCCGGAGACCTGGGTATACCAGATACCGCGCGGATTCAGCGTTTGTTTGCCGCGCAACTGGAAGCCTTCCTGCTCATCTTCCACACGGACAACCACCTCATTCTCGCCGACCCGCACCCGATCCGTGATATCCAGCGTAAACGGCGTGTTGCCGCCCCGGTGCCCCCCCGCTTCTTTACCGTTCACCAGCACCCGGCACCGGTAATCGACCGCCTCGAAATTCAGCAGCGTGCGCTCGGCTGCCGCCACGGTAAACGTGCGCCGATACCACAACGCCTGATCTTTCTGCAACGCTTTCTGCACACCGCCCAGCTTGGATTCCAGGCAGAACGGCACGCGGATGCGTCCCTGCCATTGGCGGGGCGGTTCACGCTGCGCGACGGGCGTGATGGCGTACTCCCAGAGGCCGTTCAGATTCTGCCACGCCTTGCGGCGCAGTTGCGGACGCGGATAACTCTGCCAGACGTTCTGATCGGTGACCTTCTCCCCCCACGGCGTAATCAGGTCGCTGCGGAAAACCTCGCGTTGCGGGACGGGCAGGTCGGGCACTTGGTCGGCATCGATCAGATGCGCGTCGATGAACTGACCGCCCGTCTCCTGCTTGCAGAACACCGCCAACAGGTTCTCGCCGGGTTTAACGAGTGCCCGGTGCTCCTCAGGCAGAGGAATGACCTGATAGTCCGTGAGATAACCTTTGAGCGCCAGCACACGCTGGCCATTGAGGAAAATTTCGGCATCCTCGTCATGATGAACCAGCAGCGCGGGCTTTCTCAAGGCCTCGGACAGAGGCACGCGCTTGCGCAGCCAGATCGTCTTGGTGTTCCACACGGTTCCCACACGCGCACCCGGCGTGCCGACCGTGCCGAAACCGCCGTTGCCCGTTTTCCAGGCCGCGTCATCATACGTCGCGGTCTGCCATGCCCCCTGCGGCGGCTCAAGCGTGTAGCGCCACTGGTCCACGACCTTTTGAGCCAAGAGCGAAACCGGCAGCGCCATAACAAGTGCGAACCAAACACCGAAACCTTCTCCAGAACGCATACGCCCCTTTCCTGCACGGTCCCTGCTGAACCCCACATGCTTCAAACAGGCAAGCCCCCCGCAGATTCTCTTAACCGATACCATCACTGAACGTTAACACATTCCGTTTGTCCGGGCAATAATTGCCCGTTGAACTTTCGGGCTGGGCCGAATCATGACGCTTCAGGCCGATTCAGGTCGAGCCCCTAAACCCCATGACCGACCTCACGCCCCCGCGCTTGGCGGCGTACGACGTTCACTCCTCGCACCCTCTCGCAATCCGTTCCGCGAGATCAGCGGGTGACAGTGGCCCGAGCGGATCCGCTTCAGAAAGCTGCGCCACGCCATCAGGCCCGATACCGGTGCCGATAAAAAGCTGGCCTAGCGTCACCACCGTGCCATCGGCCTGCCGCTTTTTCACGCACTGGATGCCATAGCGCGCGGCAGGATGCGCCGCACAGGCGTTTGGACATCCGGAGATACGCACGTCATCCACCACCCGGCGAAACAGGCGCAGCTTCTCCGGTGTGTCGGCTGGTAAATAGCGGTCCAGCTCTGCCGCCAGGGCATCCCCTAACGACGGCGCGTCCCCCACCCCGATCCGGCAGACCGTCGCGCCGACGCAAGTGATCACATGCCCCTTGTAAGAGTCAAAGGTCACATCAAGGCCGTTCAGTTCGTGTCGTAACCGTGTGTATAGGACAGGTAACGCGGCATCGGCCACAAAGGGAATCAGCAGGTCCTGCGTGGGCAACACACGAACAAATGGCGAACCGACCTCTTCGGCCACGCGCGCCACCGCCCGTAACTGCACGGCACTGAGATTGCCGTACGGCACAAAGAGCCGCACCGCGCGTACCGCCTCGCCAAAGCGGGTCGGCGACACCGCCATCCGCCTCCACACGTCGAAACGGGCGTCTACGGGCTGAGCGACATTCGGCTGTGCCGTTGCCGCACGCGCCGCAAAGCCGTCCGGCAAAGCGGTCTCCGGCATTTCAGGCTCCGTCTTGTCACAAGCGGTTTCATTGAAGATCTGCCAGAAACGTTCGCGGAACGCCTCATCCCCCAACCGCTTCAGCACAAAGCGCAGGCGCGCCTGATGGCGGTTCTCCCGGTCACCGTAGGCGTGGAAGAGCGACACGGCGGCCAACGCGGCGCGCACCGCATCGCCTGCCGGCAGAAATGGCGACAAGCGTACACCGACGCGGCTTTCGCGGCCCAAGCCGCCGCCGCCGGTCAGCACGAATCCGCGCTCGCCGTCACGCAGCGTCGCCACGAACCCCACGTCATGCACCGCCGCGCGCAGGGCATCCGCTGCATCCGCAAAGAACCCGATTTTGAATTTCCGCGGCAATTGAAAGGCGATGTCACTCGCCATCAGCGCACGGTTCACCGCGTATGCATACGGATACACATCGAAACAGCCAGATGCCGACAACCCGCTCAACGGCCCGACCACGAGATTACGGTAGGTGTTGCCACCGCCCCCGCGAAACGGATAGCCCAACGCATCGCAGGCTGTCACGACCTGCGTCACTTGCGCGGCGGGCAGATCATGGATCTGGATGTCCTGGCGCGTAGTCAGGTGCGCGCGTGCGCCGAACGGTTCCAGAAGATCCGCCAACGCGCGCAGATTCGCGCACGGCACCTCGCCGCCGCACACCCGCACACGCGCCATGAAGGCATCGTCGCGTTGCTGGTAGATCCCGTAGCACGCCACGACCGGCTTGATCGTTTCCGGCGTCAATTCGCCACGCTCATACATGCGGAACGCCTCCTCCAGCTTCTCGTATCGCTTCGTCATGCAGCCTCTCTAAATGCAGTAGTCAGGAATGACACGGTGGTCGGCCAGCAGGGTTAGCACCGCTTCCACGTTTTGTGCGGTCTCCGCCGTCTCGTCCAGCGCCGCCTCGGCAGGAAGCGGGCGCCGCGCGCCACGCTCCAGCGACACCACCAGCAGCTCGTTCGGTGCGTTCAGCACTTTCAGGCGCTCGACCGTAAACGCGTCCGCCTCGGGAATCGCCGTGATGAAAATGATTCCCGCATCGGTCAGGATACGGGCCAGCTCGCCGAGCCGCTGAATCTGCGCGTCATGCTCGGAACGCACGTCGCGCACATCCGAGGCCAGACCGCGCGCCAGACTCGCATAGCCCAGATAATACGAGTTCAGATTCAGCTTGAACAGCCGCAACTCCAACTCCTTGCCGAAACGCTGTACCGCCTGCGTGGACGTCCCGGTCACCAACACGGTCTTGCCGACATGCCGGTTGCGCAGCAACCGATCCTTGGCCGTGACCAGCCCGGTTTCCCAATGGAATTCGCGGCGGTCCACGTGGTCACGCAGGAGCGCGGCGGCATCGCCCACCACACGCGGCGTGTCGGCATCGACGAACACGTCTTCGGTCACCATCGCCGCGCCGGCCGTGATGTTGCTGAGCGGATCCACCAGAATCAGGCTGCCGGTCGCGCGGTTGGCGGCGTAGGCGTCCAGGTACAGCGGCTGCGTGGTTTCCACGACCACACGCCCGATGCCGTTCAGACCGAGCGACTCGGCCTGGTGCTGCTCCATGGTGTTGACATCCACCGCATACAGCACGGCATCGATACGCGCCTTGACGAAACGCCCGGCGTGACGGATGAGATAGCGGTCACCCGCCTTGAGCGGTATCTCGTTCATCCAGATGACCACGGCCTCAAAACGGTCTTTGACCTGCGGACGGTTGTTCTCGTGCACGATCATGTCGCCGCTGCTGATGTCAACCTCGTCGTCCAGCTCCACGGTTACCGCCTGGGGCGCGAACGCCTCGGGCAGATCGCCGTCCGCCGTCACCACGCGCTTAACGGTCGAGGTGACGTTCGAAGGCAGCACGCGGATGCGGTCGCCGGGGGCAACCGTGCCGGACACCACACTGCCCGCGAAGCCGCGGAAGTTGAGGTGCGGACGCAACACCACCTGCACGGGAAGGCGCAGGTCACGCTGGTTCACATCGCTCGACACATCGACTGTCTCCAAGATTTCCAAGAGCGAGGGGCCCTCGTACCACGGCGTCGCCTGCGGCGTGCGTGTCACCACGTTCGTGCCCTTCAATGCGGAGATCGGCACATACCGGATATCCGGAATATCGAGCTTGCGCGCGAAATCCTGAAAGTCCTGACGGATCTGACGGAACGTCTCTTCCTGATACCCGTTGAGATCCATTTTGTTCACTGCGACCAGCAGATGGCGGATGCCCAGCAGTGAGGCGATAAACGCATGGCGCCGCGTCTGGGTCACAACCCCGTAACGCGCGTCGATCAGGATCACCGCCAGGTTGGCGGTCGACGCCCCGGTCGCCATGTTGCGCGTGTACTGCTCGTGGCCCGGCGTGTCGGCGATAATGAACTTCCGCTGCGGCGTGGCGAAGTAGCGGTAGGCCACATCGATCGTGATGCCCTGTTCGCGCTCAGCCTTGAGCCCGTCCAGCAGCAGCGCGTAATCGATCTCGCCGGCGCCGGTGGTGCCGTTTTTAGCGCTCGCGTCCTGCAGCGAACCCAGTTGATCCTCATAGATCAGCTTGCTGTCGTACAGGAGCCGGCCGATCAGCGTGGACTTGCCGTCATCCACCGATCCGCAGGTGATGAAGCGCAACAGATTCTTGTGTTCGTGCTCATTCAGAAACGTGTCGATCGTGTTCATTAGAAATAGCCCTCCCGCTTCTTCTGCTCCATCGACGAGTCGCCGTCGTGGTCGATGACACGCGTCGAACGCTCGCTCACCCGCACCTGCATGGTCTCGGCCACGATCTCCTCGATGGTCGTGGCACGGGACTCGACCGCGCCGGTCAGCGGATAGCAGCCGAGCGTGCGGAACCTGACCCAGCGCTCCTGCGGGCGTTCGCCCGGCTCCAAGCGCATCCGGTCATCATCCACCATGATCCACTGGCCGTCACGCGACACCACCGGTCGCGGCGCCGCGAAATAGAGCGGCACGATCGGAATCTTCTCAATCCGGATATACTGCCAGATGTCGGTCTCCGTCCAGTTCGAGAGCGGGAAGACGCGCACGCTTTCGCCGGGATTGACCCGCGCGTTGTAGAGGTTCCACAGCTCCGGACGCTGATTTTTCGGATCCCATTGCTGGTGCCGGTCGCGGAAGGAGAAGACGCGCTCCTTGGCGCGCGACTTCTCCTCGTCGCGCCGTGCGCCGCCGAACGCCAGGTCGTACTTGCCGAGCTTCAGCGCCTGGAGCAGGGCCTGCGTTTTCATGATGTCGGTGTAGGTGCGGCTGCCGTAATCGAAGGGATTGACCCCTTTCGCGCGCCCCTCCTCGTTGGCGTGCACGATCAGATCGAGCCCCTGCTCCGCGCAGAAACGGTCGCGAAAAGCGATCATCTCGCGGAATTTCCAGGTCGAATCGATGTGCAGCAGGCTGAACGGCAGGCGTCCCGGGTAGAACGCTTTTTGCGCCAGCCGCACCAGCACCGACGAATCCTTGCCGATGGAGTAGAGCAGCACCGGATTCTGCGCCTGGCTCACCGCATCGCGGAAAATGTGAATGCTTTCGGCTTCAAGCTGCTTCAGTTGTGACAGGGTCTTCATGCCTAGCCTCCTCTCTTCAATTCCATACTCCTAACTCCATAACTTGAGAGTTGAGCGTTGGACGTTGAGCGTTGAAAGTTACATTCGCGGCGCAGCCGCGCGACGGGCGAACGCTTAAGTCCCCTTGTGCAGTCCGCACTCTTTCTGCTCGGGCTCTTCCCACCACCAGCGGCCGGCACGGACATCCTCAGTGCGGCGCACCGCGCGCGTGCAACCGGCGCAACCGATGCTCGGATAGCCCCGGTCATGCAGCGGATTGTAGGGGATGCCGCGCGCCGCGATGGTGCCCCACACCTGCTCTTCGCTCCAGGCCGCCAGCGGATTGATTTTGACCAGACCGTTCACCGCGTCGTCATCGACCTCGCTCACTTCGGCGCGCGTGACCGACTGGCCGCGCCGCAGCCCGCAGATCCAGGCCGCATACGGGGCCAGCGCACGCCGCAACGGCTCGATCTTGCGCACGTGGCAACACCGCTTGCGGGACGCGACACTGTCGCGAAAGAGGTTGATCCCGGATTCGGCAACCATCGCTTCAACCGCCGCTCGGTCCGGGAAGAACACCTGAATCCGTATGCCGTACCGCCGCTCAGTCTCGGCCAGCAAGTCGTAGGTTTCGGGGAAAAGCCGTCCCGTGTCCAGCGTCACCAGCGGGATCGGCCACCGGTTGCGCGCGATCATCTCGGTGATGACCTGGTCCTCCGCCGCCAGCGAGGTCGCGAACACGAGTCGTGCGCCGAAAGTTTCCCATGCGCGCCGCAGCACCGTCTCCGGCGCCTGGCCCGCCAACTCGCTTCTTAACGCCTCTGTCGTCATCGTCGGCCTCCTTTCGCATCCGCCATCTTAAATCACATATTCCAACCGTTCGTTGGACTGGCCATACAGGCGCGACTCCTTGGGCGTCAGATAGACCTGCTGCCCGGCACGGACCGGTGCGGCCCGGTGCGTCTCATGCGGGACCTGCACCTGCACCAGCCGATTCTGGCTGTCCAGCAGCTCGATCTTCACCAGTGCGCCGGCAGTCATCACGCGGTAGACGCGCGCCGGGATGCTGATACCCGGGCCCGGATACGGCAGCACCGCCAGATCGTGCGGACGCACCAGCAGACGGACGTTGCCGTCTTCGGACGAGTCACCGGTGAACACCGGCCGCTCGTTGTGGACCCGCCCATGAAACACATTCACGTCACCGAGAAACTTCATGACGAACTCCGAGGCCGGATTCTGGAACACCTCGTCCGGCGTACCCGTCTGTTCGATACGGCCCCTGTTCATCACCACGATGCGATCGGCCACCTCCAGCGCCTCCTCCTGGTCATGCGTCACGAAGATGCTGGTCACGTGAATCGTGTCGTGCAGATGGCGCAGCCAGCGCCGCAGCTCGGCACGCACCTGCGCGTCGAGCGCGCCGAAGGGCTCGTCGAGCAGCAGGACGCGCGGCTGGATCGCCAGGGCACGGGCCAGCGCGATCCGCTGCCGTTGTCCGCCGGAGAGCTGCGACGGATAGCGCTGCGCGAGTTGTTCGAGCTGCACCAGCTTGAGCAATTCGCAGACGCGCTCGCGGATCTCGTTCCGCGAAGGCCTTTCGGCACGCGGTTTGACACGCAGGCCGAACGCGATGTTCTCGAACACCGTCATGTGCCGGAACAGCGCGTAATGCTGAAAAACAAACCCCACGCGGCGCCGGTTCACCGGGCTCTCGGTCACCGGCGCGCCGTCGAACAGGATGCGGCCGCGTCCATCGGGGTCGGCGTTCTCCAGCCCCGCGACGATCCGCAACAGCGTGGTTTTGCCGGAGCCCGACGGCCCGAGCAGGGCCGTCAGTTCGCCGGACGGAACCTCCAGCGAGACCTTATCCAGGGCCGTGTACGCGCCGAATGTTTTGCTCACCTGATGGATTGAAATGCTCATGTTTCCCCTCATCTTGGTAACCGGCAGGTCGTACCCCAAACCGCCTTTGCGGGCTGGGAACGGCGAAACGTACCATTACTGGTCTAGTATGTCAATAGCCTTTGTAGAGATTAAAGAATAAGGGGCGTATCCCCATTCCACTGACCGGGCCCCCCGTGTCGGCCCCTCCGGGCCGGGGCGGGGGAGACTGGGGCACGATCACGGACCTTTGCCAAAAAAAAAGCTGGCTGCCTTTGATCGCGGCGGCCTGCCGGATTGGCATCGCGTGTTCCTGGCCTTCCGGGAGGATGCGGCCGGGGAAGTCCGGGCCTTCGTGCAGGCCGCAACGCGTATTCAGTTGCCGGGTGCTGCAGCCTGCGCTATGCTAGCGGTGATAAAAGGGGAGCTTGCTATGCCGCAGACTTTTACGGGCACCTTGGTTGATCCGGTCCAAAAAACCAGTTTCGGCGCACGCGTGATTCTTTCAGATCATGGCACAATCGCCGCCATCGAGCACGAGCCCAATCCTGATGTCGGCTTCATCTTGCCCGGTTTCGTTGACGCGCACGTCCACATCGAAAGTTCCATGCTGACCCCTGCTGCCTTCGCGCGTGCTGCCGTCGTACATGGCACGCTTGCTGCCGTGGCTGACCCTCATGAAATCGCCAATGTGCTGGGCGAGCGTGGCGTGGAACTGATGCTGGATCTCGCCCGCCAGACACCCTTTGTTTTCGGTTTCGGCGTCCCCTCCTGCGTCCCGGCCACGCCCTTCGAAACGGCCGGCGCGGAATTGGATCCCGATGCGGTCGCGCGCCTGCTCGACCTGCCCGGCATCACGCATCTCGCCGAGATGATGAACGTGCCGGGCGTGCTCAACAACGATCCCGCCGTCCGTGCCAAGCTCGACGCCGCGCGCCAGCGCGGCCTGCCGATCGACGGCCATGCGCCCGGTCTCTGCGGCGACCCCATGCGTGCCTACGTCGCGGCCGGCATCACAACCGATCACGAAAGCCTGACCTTTGAAGAGGCGCGCGAGAAGCTGAAGGTCGGTCTCATGCTTCAGATCCGCTACGGCTCCGCCGCACGCCGCTTCGAGCCCTTCCTGCCGCTGTTGCCGCGTTTTCCGGAACTCTGCATGTTCTGCAGCGACGACAAGCATCCGGACGACCTGCTGCGCGACCACATCAATTACATCGTGGCGACCGCCTTCCGGCAGGGGCTCGCCCTCCAGACCATCCTGCAGGCGGCCTGCGTCAACCCCGTGCGTCACTATCGCCTGCCGTTGGGATTGCTTCAGGTTGGCGACAGTGCTGATTTCCAGATTGTTGATGACCTGCGCACCTTCCGGCCGCGCGAGGTCTGGCTGCGCGGCCAATGCGTCGCCCGCGACGGGGTCTCGCTGCTGTCTGCCGGCGAGCCGATCATCGACAACAACTTCAAGGCGCAACCGATCACCGCCGACGCGCTGCGCATCCCGGTTCAATCCAAACGTCGTGTGCGGGTCATCGGGGTGCGCGACGGTGAACTCGTCACCGCCCATCTGCTCGAGAAGCCGCGCGTGAGCCATCAGGGCACGGTCATCGCCGACCCCGAACGCGACATCGTGAAGCTGGTCGTCTGCAACCGCTACGCCCCCGCCGCCCCCGCGATCGGACTGGTCAAGGGCTTCGGCTTGAAACGCGGCGCGCTCGCCACCAGCGTCTCGCATGACTCACACCATGTGATCGCGATCGGCGCCTCAGATAATGCTATCGTAGCCGCGATCAACGAGGTGATCCATCACCGCGGCGGCCTGGCGGTCGCCGACAGCAACCGCAAGATCCTCACCTCGCTGCCGCTGCCGTTGGCCGGCCTGATCTCGACCGGGCCCGCCGAGTGCGTGGCTAAAGCCTACTCGGATTGCGACCGCCTTGCCAAAATCTTGGGCTCGCCCCTCTCGGCCCCCTTCATGACCCTTTCGTTCCTCGCGCTCTCGGTCATTCCCAGCCTGAAGCTCACCGACAAAGGCCTTTTCGACGGTGATGCCTTCCGGCATGTGGCGCTGTTTGAGGAAGCGCCTTAGCAAGAAGGATCACGAGCGAGCGGCCGTATCCGTCGCTGACGCATCGAGTGCGGCCAAGGTTTGTTTGAGCAGTTTGGCGGAGTGCTGCAACGCAGCGGCCTCGTCATCGGCCAGGCGGCCTCTGACGACCTGTTCGACGCCGCCGGCACCTACGATGCAGGGCACGCTGAGACAGACGTCGTCAATATCGTACGCGCCGTCCATCAGGCTGGAAACGGTCAGCACGCTGCGTTCGTTGCGCAGGACCGCTCCCACAATCCGTACGAGCGCCATGCCGACGCCGTAACAGGTGGAGCCCTTGTAACCAATGATGTGATAGGCCGAATCGCGCACCTGCCGCACGATCTCCTCCTTGGCCTGCCGCCAGCCGTCACAGCGTCCGCAGACCGCGCAGTAATCGACGATCGGCATTCCCGCCACGTGGGTCATTGACCAGGCGGCGACTTCGCTGTCACCATGTTCGCCGAGGATATAGGCGTGCACATTCCGCACATCGACCTCGCAATGGCGGCTCAGCAGATAGCGGAAGCGTGCGCTATCCAACACCGTACCCGAACCAAATACCCGTTGCGAAGGCAGACCGGAACGGCGCAGCGCCACATGTGTCAAGATGTCGACCGGATTGGTGACAATCACCACCGCGGCGTGCGAACCGCTTGCCACAATCGCGTCCATGATTCCCGAAACAATGGCCGCGTTACGGCCGAGGAGATTAAGGCGCGATTCGCCGGGCTGCTGCTTGGCACCTGCGGTGACCACAATCACTGCGGCATCGGCATAATCCTCCGCGTTGCCTGCATGGATGTGCACGGGTGACAGGAACGGCTGTCCGTGCGCGAGGTCGAGGGCCTGTCCCCGAGCGAGGTCTTCGTTCCGATCAATGAGCGCGATCTCCTCGCTCAACCCCGACTGCGCTAAGGCGTAGGCGAATGAGGCCCCGACGTCACCCGCGCCGACAACCACGACTTTACGTTTTGTCACGTTCATCTTCCTCTCCACAAAAAACGGGCACCGGCGGAAGAACCCGCTGACGCCCGTCGTTCAGGATGTCACTCCATTACGATTGCGACAGGTTGGCCAGCGCCTGAAGCATTTCAAAGTTGTCTTTGAACTTCTGCTCGGCCTTCTGCAACATCGCATTGGCATCCGGGTTGAGCTTCAGGAGCTGCTTGAAGCGGTTCTCCGTCAGCGCGGTCTCGGCGAACGACTGCGTCGGCGCCTTGCTGTCAAGCTGCAGCGGATTCTTGCCCTGCTCGGCAAGCTCCGGATTGTAGCGGTACAGCGGGAAGTGGCCGGTCTCGACCGCCATCTTCTGATGTTCCAACCCCATGACCATATCGAAGCCCTGCGCGATGCAGTGCGAGTAGGCGATGATGATCGCCGGCCCGTCGTACGCCTCGGCCTCGGCAAACGCCTTGACCGTGGCCGCCGGGTTGGCGCCCAGGCTGACCTGCGCGACGTAGATGTTCTTGTAGGTCATCGAGATCATGCCGAGGTTCTTCTTCATCTGACCTTTGCCGGAGGCCGCGAACTTGGCGACCGCACCGAGCGGCGTGGCCTTCGAGGCCTGTCCGCCGGTGTTGGAGTAGACCTCGGTGTCGAGCACCAGGATCTTGATGTTGCGCCCGGAGGCGAGCACGTGATCGAGACCGCCGTAGCCGATGTCGTACGCCCAGCCGTCGCCGCCGACCGCCCAGACCGATTTGCGGATCAGGTAGTCCGCCACGCTCAGCAGGCTCTTGCAGGTGGCGCAGCAGGAACCGTCGCCGATCAGCTTCTTCAGCTCGGCCACCAGCGCGCGCATGGCTTCGACACCCTCGCCGCTCTTCTGGTCGGTTTCCTTGATCTTCTGGGCCACCGCCTTGAGCGCGTCCGGCGCCTGTTCGGAGGCGATGAGCTGATCGATCAGCTCCAGCGCGTAGCCGTTCAGCTTGTCGGCCGTCAGGCGCATGCCGAACGCGAACTCGGCGGCGTCCTCGAAGAGCGAGTTGGACCACGACGGGCCGCGGCCATCCTCACGCGTGCAGTAGGGGGTGGTCGGCAGGTTGCCGCCGTAGATCGACGAGCAGCCGGTCGCGTTGCCGATCAACAGGCGGTCGCCCGCGAGCTGGGTCAGCAGCTTGATGTAGGGCGTTTCGCCGCACCCCGCGCAAGCGCCGGAAAACTCGAAGAGCGGGCGCTTGAGCTGGCTGCCCTGGATGGTCGTCGGGTTGAGCTTGGTGGCATCCGCCTCAGGCAGGCTCAGGAAGAACTTCCAGTTGGCGGCTTCCGGCGCGCGCAGCGGGAACTGCGGAGCCATGTTGATCGCCTTCTTCGTGGGATCGGCCTTGTTCTTGGCCGGGCAGCGCTGCACACACAGGCCGCAACCGGTGCAATCTTCCGGCGCGATCTGGATCGTGTACTTGTAGCCCGGGAAGGCCTTGCCGATCACGCCCTTGGCATCCACGGACTTGAAGGTCTCGGGCGCATCCTTCAGGCAGGCCGGATCGTAGACCTTGCCGCGGATCGAGGCGTGCGGGCAGACCAGCGAGCACTGCGTGCACTGGATGCAGGTCTCGGGATCCCACACCGGGATCTCGGTCGCGATGTTGCGCTTCTCCCACTGCGTGGTGGCGGTCGGCCAGGTGCCGTCGTTCGGGATCTTCGAGACCGGCAGGTCATCGCCGCGCTGGGCCATGATCTCGGCGGTCACGATCTTGACGAACTCCGGCGCCTCTTCGGCGACCACGGCGGGCTTCTTGATCTTGCCGGCCGGCTTCGAGGGATAGTTCACCTGCTTCACGGCGTTGGAGGCCGCGTCGATGGCGTCCCAGTTCATCTTGACCACGGCGTCGCCCTTCTTGCCGTAGGTCTTCTTCGCGGCCTTCTTGAGGGCCTCGATCGCCTCGGCTTCAGGCAGGATGCCGGAGATCTTGAAGAAGGCGGTCTGCATGACGGTGTTGATGCGGCCGCCCAGGTTCAGCTCATGGTCGAGCTTGAGCGCGTTGACCACGTAAAACTTCAGCTTCTTGTCGATGATCTGCTGCTCGACCTCATCCGGCATCTTGTCCCACACCTCTTCCGGTTCAAACGGCGAGGCCAGCAGGAAGGTGCCGCCGGGCTTGATGTTGGCGAGCATGTCATACTTCTCGAGGAAGGAGAAGTTGTGGCAGGCCACGAAGTCCGGCTTGGTGCAGAGGTAGGTGCTGCGGATGATCTTCGGACCGAAGCGCAGGTGCGAAACCGTGATCGCGCCGGCTTTCTTCGAGTCATACACGAAGTAGCCCTGAGCGAAGTTATCGGTGTCCTCGCCGATGATCTTGATCGAGTTCTTGTTCGCGCCGACCGTGCCGTCCGAGCCCAGTCCGTAGAACATGCACTCTTTGCGGCCTTCGTCGGCCAGCGTGAAATCGGCGGGGATCTCGAGGCTCAGGCCGGTCACGTCGTCCTTGATGCCGACCGCGAAATGGTTCATCGGCTCCGCCTGCTTGGCGTTGTCGAAGACCGCCTTGACCATCGCGGGGGTGAACTCTTTCGAGCCCAGGCCGTAACGGCCGCCGTAGGTCGGGATCCAGCTCTTGATTTCGGCCAGCTTGTACTGCATGGCCTCGCCGATCGCGGTTCGCACGTCGGTGTAGAGGGGCTCGCCCACGCCGCCGACTTCCTTGGTGCGGTCCAGCACCGTCAGGGTCTTGACCGTCTTGGGGATCGCCAGCGCGAAGGCCCTGGTGTCGAACGGACGATAGAGACGCACCTTGATGACGCCCAGCTTCTCGCCCTTCTGGTTCAGTTCTTCAACCGTCTCGTGCACCGTCTCGGCGCCCGAACCGATGATCACGATCACATGCTCGGCATCCGGCGCGCCGACGTAATCGAACAGCTTGTACTGACGACCGGTCAGCTTCGCGAACTTGTCCATGCACTTCTGGACGATCTCCGGGGTGGCGTTGTAGAACGGGTTGACCGTCTCGCGGCCCTGGAAGTTCACGTCCGGGTTTTGGGCGGTGCCGCGCAGGACCGGCTTCTCAGGGTTCAGGGCGCGGGCGCGGTGGGCGGCGACCAGATCCTCGTCGATCATGGCGCGGATCGTCTCGCGCTCGACCTGGTCGATCTTCTGGACTTCGTGCGAGGTACGGAAACCGTCAAAGAAGTGCAGGAACGGCACGCGCGACTCGAGCGTCGCCGCGTGAGCGATAGTGGCCATGTCCATGACTTCCTGGACGCTGTTCGAAGCCAGCATCGCGAAGCCGGTCTGGCGGCAGGCCATGACGTCGCCCTGATCACCGAAGATCGAGAGTCCCTGGCAGGCCAGGGCGCGCGCAGTGACGTGAAAGACCGTGGGGGTCAGTTCGCCCGCGATCTTGTACATGTTCGGGATCATCAGCAGCAGGCCCTGCGAGGCCGTGAAGGTGGTGGTCAGCGCGCCGGTGGTGAGCGCGCCGTGCACCGCGCCCGCGGCGCCGGCTTCAGACTGCAACTCAATCACGTGCGGCACGGTGCCCCACAGGTTCTTCGCACCCTTCGCGGCCCACTCGTCGGCCCACTCGCCCATCGGCGAAGAGGGAGTGATGGGGTAGATCGCGGCGACTTCGCTGCACGCGAAGGCGACTTCAGCGGCGGCTTGGTTACCGTCGACCATGATTTTCTTAGCCATGTGTGTTTGTCTCCTTAAAACGGTTCAGGCGCGTCCGGCAAGCCGGACGCGCCACATGGTGGATTATTTCTTCAGCGCGGCGCGGCAGGCGTCAACCTGACCGGCCGAACCGAGCAGCACGTTCTTCGCGGCGATGAACTTCGCGTACTCCGGGATGAAGACCTTGCCGGGATCGCGCAGGTCGAACTTCTCGGGATGGTCGCGGAAGAACTCGCGGTGCACGCGGCACCAGACCAGACGGCCGTCGGTGTCGATGTTGATCTTGGTCACGCCGAGCTTCGCCGCCTGGAGGAACTGCGAGGCGTCCACGCCGCTCGCGCCCTTGATGGCGCCGCCGGCCGCGTTGATGCGGGCGACCTCGTCCTGCGGCACCGAGGAAGATCCGTGCATCACCAGCGGGAAGCCGGGCAGCAGCTTCTGGATCTTTTCCAGAATGTCGAAGCGCAGCTTCTGATCACCTTTGAACTTGAACGCGCCATGCGAGGTGCCGATCGCGCAGGCCAGGGAGTCGCAGCCAGTCTGCTTGACAAAATACTCGGCCTCTTCAGGCTGGGTGTAGACGTGATCATCCGCCGAGACATCCTCTTCGACACCTTTGAGCTGGCCCAACTCCGCCTCGACCACGATACCCCTGGCATGGGCGGCGTCCACGACGCGCTTGGTGATCTCGATGTTCTTCTCCAGCGGATAGTGCGAGGCGTCGATCATGACCGAGCTGTAAACGCCGGAGGCGATACAGTCCATGCAGGTCTCCTCGTCGCCGTGGTCCAGGTGCACCGCGAAGACGGCATCCGGGAAAATCTTGTCGGCCGTGGTCATCATCGTCTCGAGCATCAGCTTGTGCGTGTACGAGCGCGCGCCCTTGGAAAGCTGCACGATGAAGGGGGCCTTGCTCTCCACGTTGCCCTTGAACAGGCCCATGGTCTGTTCGAGGTTGTTGATGTTGTACGCTCCGATCGCATATTTGCCGTACGCCTGCTGGAAAAGTTCTTTTGTGGTGACGATCATGGCTGACTCCTGTGGTTATCCCGGCCGGCCCAATCTGCTACACACAGACACGCCGATACCGTGAACGAATGGCTTTGTACTATACGGTTTACGGGGCGGGGCGGCAAGCCCAAACCCCCATTGACAAAAGGAAGAAGAAGGGAAGAAGGAGGCTGTTTGTCCGGACGACGGTCTCGGCGAGACCGCCCTGCCGGGGCCTGAACCGGTCCACGGCTTCAACACACGTCCCCCGGCTGGTCACAGCCCCATGTCCTCATTGACGACCAGCACATGAAAATCGGTGAGCGTCGGCTTGCTGTCGATGATCGTCGTGACATGGCAGATGCGCTGCGGCGAATCGCAGTCTGCACAGAAGCCGGTTACCGCGCACGGCGTCTGCTTGTTCAACCGCATGGCGTTGGGCGGCGCGGACTTGTCCTTGATGCGGCGGATGGCGTCCATGACATCGCCCTCGACGATCTTGTTGCGGCCCGCCACCACGATCACCTTCGAGGGTCCGTAGATCATGGCTGCGACGCGGTTGCCGTTGCCGTCGATATTGACCAGACAGCCGTCCAGCGTGACAGCGTTGGTTCCGCTCAGGAACAGGTCGCAGGTCTGCTGCCGCTTCATGACCGCCACTTTCTGCTCGGGCGTCAGATCGGGGAATCCGTGGTTCAGGATCTCCTTGCCTTGCTCGGCCAGCAGCGTGGTGAGCTTGAGGTCGGCCACCGAAAGCGACCCGCCAAAGCCGATACTCTGTGCCGAAGCGGCCTCTTTCATGATGTAATCGGCAGCCACTTGAGCGGTCGCGCAATAGACCGCCGTGAAATGTTTCTTGCACAGATTCTCGACCACCTTGCGGCATTTTTTCTCAGCCGTCCAATCGTTTAACTCTTGCGTACGGGGTAACATGGCACATCCTTTCACAAATTGCCACGTATTATGTCGCCCGCCTTCCTTCCCGTCAAGATAGCCATGACCATTGGGATGACGGCAAGGCCCCGTGCTATGAGGCGGGCCTGGCTTTGGTGCTGCGCGAACTCGCATTGGGTGTCCGGCAAGTCAATGAGCAGTATGAGTGGGGGCTATCGAAATCGCTATCGATAGCGATTGGGGGGGAGAGAAGACTTTCGGCATGGGCTTGCAGAGGAACGAGTGAGCGACACGAGATCGGGCAGCCGAGACCGGCTCCTCGACAACACGGATGAAAAGAGAGCGACTATCCCCAACCTCTCAACTACGTGCTTGTGGCCGCGAGCAATGCCTTAAGATAACCGTTCGCAAAGAGCCGGCCGAGTGTACCGTACCCCGGCACGAATCCCGGCTCATCCCCTTCCCCCTCCATGGCGGGCACATGATCGCAGCGGCAGGGCACGTCGTCCAATCCCAGCTCCCGGTAGGTGCGGAAGAGTGCGATCTGATCGGTCTCGCCCTCGTCGTGGAACAGCTCGACAAACTCTTCGGCCGTGCCGCGCACATCGCGCACGTGCACGAAAGCGATGCGCTGCCCGAAGTGTCGCGCCGCCGCATCGAGATCCACCCCCATCAACTTGAAGTTGGCCTGGCAGAAGGTCACGCCGTTGGCGCGGCAGGGCGCCAGCGCGTACGCGCGGTCATACGCCTCCAGCGAACCGAAGATGCGCGCCATGCCGCCCAGCGACGGCAGCGGCGGGTCATCCGGGTGCAGGCCCATGCGCAGCCCCAGCCGCTCGGCCTCGGGCATCACCGCCCGGATGAAATAAGCGTAGTTGTCCCACACCTGATCCGCATCCAACAGCGGGCCGTCCATCACGCGCGGTGTCTGCGACAGGCTGAAATAGGTGGCGCGCGCCCCACCGCGCCCTGAACGTTCGCCGGTGCGGTGCCAGCCGGTGCCAACCATGAAGTTGTAGCAGAGCAGGCCGATACCCAGCTCGGCCATGTTGCCCAACAACTGACGGTAACGCTCAATCGCCTCGTCACGCCCAGGCAGCCCGAGCTTGATGGCCGAGACATCGAAGGGATCCCCCTCCAGCGCCACGACGCGCAGGCCCGCGGCGGCAAGATCCGCCACCACTCCGGCGAGTGCGTCACGCTGCCAGGGCGGCGGACGACCGGTCAACTCGGGCGCGGCCTTGACCACCACGTCCGTGATGCCCATCTGGCGACAGAGCACCCAGAGGCGGTGCGGCACCGGCGGCACAAATTCGATCAGTCGCATGATCCCCTCCCCGGCCATCCACGTTCGGCGTTCAGTGTTCGGCGTTCAGCGTCCTGAGTTCAGCGTTCCGCTTTCGCTTACTCCGTCGCCTTGATGGTGTCCCAGGCGTCGGAGTAGAGCTTATTGGCGGCGCCCAGGTCTTTCAGCACCTCGGCCTTGCCCATCACCTCGGCGGGCGGCAGGATGGCGGGATTGTCGCGGTACTCCGGCGGCAGCTTGGCGAGCGCCGCCTTGTTGGGCATCGGCGCACAGATGTACTGGATGTTCTTGCAGGCGTTGTCCGGATCATACAGGAAGTTGATGAAGGCGTGCGCCAGCTCGACCTCGCGCGCGGTCGCCGGGATGACCATCTCGTCGCAGGCCGCGGTGAAGCCCTCCTTGGGGAAGGCGAAGCCGATGTTCTCGGTGTCCTCCAGCATGACCTGCGCGATGTCGCCGCTGTAGCCGTGGCCCAACAGGAACTCGCCGCTGGCGATACCGGTCTTGTACTGCTCGTTGTCGAACTTGGCGATGTTTTTCTTCCAGCGCAACACCACCTCGCACGCCTGCTTCAGCTCGGCGGGATGGGTCGAATTGAGGCTGTGGCCGAGCGACTTGAGAGCCGCACCGAGTGTCTCGCGGAAATCGTTGAGCAGCGAGATGCGGCCCTTGAAAACGGGGTTATCGAGACAGGCCCAGGAGTCGACCGTCGCGCCGCCGGTCTTGTCCTTGCGGTAGGCGAGGCCGGTGAAGGTCACGGCGTACGGCACATTGTAAGTCATGTCGGGGTTCAGGATCACGCCGGTGTAGGAAGGGTCAAAGTTAGTCGTGACATTGGGCAGCTTGGATTTGTCGAGCGGGCGGAGCATGTTGTTCTGCACCATCAGGCTGATCTGGTAAGAGCTGGGGAAGATGACGTCGTAACCGCCGCTGCCGGCCAGCACCTTGGCGTACATGGTCTCGTTCGAGTCGAAGGTATCGATCTTGACGCGGCAGCCGTGCGCCTGCTCAAAGGCGGCGACCAGCTCAGGATCCAGGTAGTCCGACCACGTGTAGAGGTGGAGGGTCGGACGTTTGGGCCCGCACCCGGCGAAGAGGGCGGCGCTGAGACCGAGGAGAGCGAGGAGGCGGGGTGTTTTCATGCGATGGCTCCATGTTTACGCCCGTTGGGCGCTTTGGGGTGTCGACGATTCTGGAAGGCGCGACTGGCGAGTACCAGCGCGAAAGTGAGGGCCAGCATGACCGTCGAGAGACAGTTGATCACAGGCAGCTTAGGACTGTGCTTGATCATGCTATAAACTTTGAGCGGCAGCGTGCTGGAGCCGGGGCCGGCCACGAAAAAGGTGATCACGAAATCGTCGATCGAGAGGGTGAACGCCAGCAGGCCGCCGGAGATGATGCCGGGCAGCAGCAGCGGGAACTGCACACGGATGAACGAGACCCAGGCATTCGCGCCGAGGTCGCGCGCGGCTTCGATCAGACTGTCGTCAAAATCCTGAAGGCGCGCGAGCACCGTCATGGTCACGTAGCTCACGCAGAAAGTGATGTGCGCCAACAGGATGGTGTGCAGACCGCAATCCATGCCGACGGCGGTGAAGCTCAGCAGCAGGCTGATGCCCATCAGGATCTCCGGGACCACGAGCGGCGTGTAGATCAGGCCGTAATGAATCCCTTGCAGGCGCGAGCGCCAGCGGTGCAGCGACAGCGCGGCTGTCGTGCCCAGCACGCACGAGGCGAGCGTCGCGCCGGCTGCGATCAGCAGGCTGTTGACAAAGGCGAACCAGACCTGGTTGTCGTTGAGCAACTGGCCGTACCACTTGAGCGTGAAGCCTTCCCACGAGCCGCCGAAGCGAGAGAGGTTGAACGAATTGGCGGTCAGCACCACGATCGGCAGGTAGAGGAAGACCAGCACCAGCGCCAGCACGACCAGCGGGAACGGATTGCGCTTCATGCCGCGCCTCCCCGCTGTTTGATCCCGCCGGCCTCGGCCAGGCGCAGCGCCTCGCGCCGGTCCAGGCGACGCAGGAATGCCGCCACCAGGCCGAGCGGCACCAGCACGCCGATCGCCATCAGCGCCGACAGCGCGCTGGCGTGGGGCAGGTTACGGTCCGGGAAGGTGCGCTGATAGATCTTGTTGCCGATCAGCTCGCTGCTGGTTCCGCCCACCAGATCCGGGATCACATAAGAGCCGACCGATGGGATGAAGACCATCAGGATGGCAGAGACCACACCACGCCGGATACCCGGAATGAAGATCCGGCGGAAGGCGAGAAAGCTGCGAGCGCCGAGGTCGCGCGCGGCTTCCAACAGCGAGAAGTCGAACTTCTCTGCCGCGGCATAGATCGGCATGATTGCGAACGGCAGAAACGAATAGACACTGACCAGCAGGATCGCCCCAGAGTTGTAGAGCAGTTGCGTGCCGGGTTGCGCCAATCCCGCTGAGACCAGCAGATGCTTGAGAAAACCTTCAGGATGCAACAGGAGGCGCCAGGCAAAGACCCGCACCACGAAGCTGGTCCAGAAGGGCAGCATGATCAGGCCGGCCATGATAGAGCGCCACTTCTTCTGCATGCGCGCAATGGCAAAGGCGCAGGGTAGCGCCAGAACCACGCAACAGGCGGCGGTCGCCGCGCTGATCCAGAGGGTACGACAGATGATCGAGGGATAGTTGGGGTTGGAAATGTGCCGCCATGTTTCCAGTGTCCACTCGCGACCGATCCCGCCGTCGGGTGCCGCGGCATGGAACGAGATGGCCGCGACCAGCAGCGTGGGGATCACGAAAAAAATCGCGAGCCACAGCACAGAGGGGGCGGACATCGCCCATTCGGTCCATTTGCGTTGACAGGTCGGCACGGCGTGTTGCGATCAGAGGGGTTGGGGTTAAGCAGCGGGCTCGCCGTTCGGCGCGGCGGGCTTCGGCAGCGAGTAACCGGCCGGCGGCATCTGCACGAGATGCGCGTCGGCCGCGGTGAACTGTTCCAGCATGTAACCGTCGTCCGGATGCCACCAGCAATACACGTCGTCACCCCAGGTGATGGTCGCCTGATCGAGCAGGAAACGGCTGTGGGGCTTGATCGCGGAGAGGCGGTGCGCGCCGGAGGTCAGCCAGAATTTGGTGTAGATGCCCTGATAGACCACATCGGTCACTTTGCAGCGGAAAACGTTGATGCGCGACCCCTTTTCCGGCGGGGGCGGCATCGGCGTGACGCGGATCTTTTCGGGGCGCACGCTGAGATGCACAGAGCTGCCGGCGCTGATCCCCTTGTCGTTGAAGCAAAGAATGTCGGCAAACCCGTTGACCGCGAGCGTGCAGTAGTCGCCCTCGACCGAGGTCACCTCGCCGCTGAAGAAGTTGGTGTCGCCGATGAAGGCCGCCACGAACCCGGAGCGGGGCGCCTCGTAGATCTTGGCGGGCGGGTCGAGCTGCTCGATGCGCCCCTGGTTCATGACGGCGATGCGGTCGCTCAGGCTCATCGCCTCGCCCTGGTCGTGGGTCACGTAGACAAAGGTGATGCCCACCTGGTCGTGAATGATGTCCAGCTCCAGCAGCATGTGCTGGCGCAGCTTGAGGTCGAGCGCGGCCAGCGGCTCGTCCAGCAGCAGCACCTGGGGCCGGTCCACCAGGGCGCGCGCGATCGCCACGCGCTGCTTCTGGCCGCCGCTGATCTGCGCGGGATACTTGAAAGCGTGGTCGGCCATCTTGATCAGCTCGAGCATGCCCTCGACCGCCTTGCGGATTTCGGACCGCGGATAACGGGCGACCTGCAGGCTGAAGGCGATGTTGTCCCACACCGTCATGTTCGGGAACAGGGCGTAATTCTGAAAGATGGTGTGGACGCGCCGCAGGTTGGGCGGAAGGCCGGTGATGTCGCGCCCGTCCAGAAAGATGCGTCCGGCGTCCGGGGTTTCGAACCCGCCCAGCATACGCAGAAGCGTCGTCTTGCCGCACCCGCTCGGGCCGAGCAGCGAAAAAAACTCGCCTTTCTGCACGCTCAGCGATACGGCGTCGACCGCCGTCAGATCCCCGAACCGCTTGGTGACACGGTCAATAACTAAAAAATCTGGCACCTCTCAACACCTTTACATGGGATGGGTCATGACACCGCTTGCAGGAGCTAGAAAGGTAGAAAAATGCGGGGGGGGGTGTCAACGCGATATTTCTTGTTTTTCCGCTATACACCCCCTGCCCCCTCTGATATTATGTACATGCAATTGCGAATTCTTTTCTTCGAATGAGAGGTGTGTCTATGAAACACGTTAACGGGTGGATCTGTCTCGTCGGTGCAATGTTGTGCTGTTTGACCGCGCAAGCCCAGAGCGCATATGTGCTAACGGACGGCAACACGTCAGGTGAGGTCACATTCACCAACTCTCTCGGAACGGCTGAGTTGGACGGGACGATGATCGTCTTCGAGGGGCAATTGGACGCCGACATCACGGTGAATGCCACGGCAGGCACGAACGGTTATTTGCTGGCCTCCCTGCAGTTGCTGACCCAGATCAAGCTTTTCGACGAACTGCCAGCATCGAATGAGGTCGGCACCGCGCAGGGTGCGGTCGCAGCGTTGCGCGATGCCTCTGAGTCCACCACCGGCACGTTTTACGCCTGGGGCTCCACCAACACCGTCACCCCCGTGATGGAGTGGGTGCCGCTCTACCAGTCGTACGGCGTGACGCCGTTCGCGGTGACTGACGGCTCGACCAACTACATCACGTTCGTGTTTAACTACACCTCCAACCGGTATCAGGTCTTTATCGGCGACACGCCGACCACCCAGGTCGCTTCCGTTACCGTACCCAGCATGACGATGGAAGGCAAGAACGGCATTGCGGGCGTGAGCCTGCTGGGAACCGGCGGACTCGAGGCCTTCGCCTCAGCCTCCGGCGATCCCAGTCCGCTCTCCTCTTCAATCGGTTTCAGTGTCTATGCGACGGCCAACGGCATCCTGTTCATCCTTGACCCCGTCGGCGAGCAGGGATCCGGCTGGTTCACCGTATTTGCCAGAATAAATGGGGAGTGGGTCGAAGTCGGCAAGATCCAGTCTGACGGCTCGGGGCACTACGAATTCCTCGCCTACCCCGGTCTCCTTCAGATCGGTCAATCCTACGCTTTCAAGGTCATCGACGAAATCGGCAACCCGCATGAACTGGCTGATCCGGTTGCCATCCAATCGGTCAAGATGGAGAGCGTGGTGATGAAACCTGACGTGATGCTCGTCACCTTCAATACTGAGCCCGGCAAGAGCTATCAGGTCATCAGCGCGGCGAGTCTCACCTCCCCCACTTGGACCGCGACTGCGATCTACTTCCCGACTGCCGTTGGCGAGGGCTACGGTTCTGAGCCTTTTACGGCGGGCGGCACCTCGACCACCGTGCGCATTCCTCGCAACACGGAAAAGGCGTTCTTCAAAATCCGCAAGGTGAACTGAGCGGATCACTCGCCGTAAAAGATCAAGCGGCGTCGCGCGCAGACGCTGCTGAAGAGCGAAAAGGTCTGAAGGCCGGCATGCCGTATCTCGGTCATGCCGGCCTTCTCGTCACTCCAGCGGATCCACCCGCTGCGCCTCATCGCGCCGCCGCAGCCAGAAGTCGCGGAACGCCGCCTGAAAGGCATCCATCTCCACCTCCGCGAAGGCAAGTGACGTGGCCGCATACGGGTCACGAGTCACGCTCAGCGCCTCCAGGTAATCGTCCAGCCCCCGCGCATGCGGCGGATCGCGTTCCAGCGGTACGCCCTTGTGCAGATAGTACGCCAACCCCCAGGCCATGGCGTATTTCAGGCGCCGCCCGGCCGACGTCCCGTCGTAAAACGCCTCGTAATCCGTTTGCAGCAGAAACGGCAACAGCGCGACCGCCGTCTCAAGGTTTTCCAGCAAGACCAACGTCCGCTCCGGATCTTCAGGCAATGTCACGTGGCCCTTCTTGTCAACCTGCGCATTTTCGAACAGACAGGCATGCCCCTCATTCAGCCAGGGTGCGGCCCCCAGCATGCAGGTGGCATAGGAGAGATATTGATGGAAGGCCTCGTGACGGATGATCTGCATCATCGTTTCCCGATTCGCCTGCGCGAATAGCACCAGCTCGCGGCGCGCCGGCATCCACATCCCTGACGACCAAGCGTGATCCTCGCCGACATGACGCACATAGTCGTCGCGCCCGGCGAAGAGCCGCAACAATGCCACCTCCGGCTCCCGCGTCAACGGCGGCACTAACCGCTCGTAGGCGCGCCGCAGGGCCGGCAGCGTCTCTTTCAATTCGTTGATCAGCGACTTGCCGACTTCGGTGTGGACATCCGACAGAATGATGTATCCATCGGTCTCGGCGAACCACCAGTCCTCGTAGTTCTCGACACTCCGACGCGCCTCGACGCGCACCGGATGGTTGGGCAGATCGGGCGCCTTCTCGCCCGTACGCAGGACAGATACTTCCGCCGCCTCCGCACCGTCCTCTTTGTTCAGTCTCGACGGCTGAGCCAATGCCGCCACGAAGCCCTCTTCGAACGTTTTGCGCAAAGCCGCCGCGTCCGGCGCGCCAACAGCGTGAAACACCACCGCGAACCAGCCGTGCGACGGCGCGTTGCCGACCCGCCGCGGCCGAAAGGCGTAGACCAACGTACCCGCCTCTCCACACGGGTAGGCCAGCACCTCTTCCAGCGCAAAACGATTGAGCTTGAGTGCCTCCGGCTCATAGACCGGGACGCCCGCAAAAGTGGCCACCCATTCGTTGACCTGCGCGCGTTCGCGCACATTCACCTCGTTCGCCGCATCACGCATCCGCAGGCCGAAGGTCTCACGCGATACAAGATCATCATCGAAGACCGGCAGGCGTTGCGCCACGCACCCGAGGATCAGGCGGTTACCGGCCTGATCGCGCCAGCGGCCACAACACTGGCTGCCGTACCACAGCTCGTACGGGTCAAAGCGGTCCTCGCGCGCCAGCGCCCCACCGCCCGTGAGCAGAAAAGCGCGGGCGCGCGCCATCGGCAATGGTTCAGCAAGGGCGCGCTCTAGAATGGGCATCATAAAGCCCAGGTTCGGATAGTTCTTCACCGGCCCGAACGTCACGTCCGCCCGTACAACCAGTGCCGCGAACACCATGAGCATCCCTGTCGCGCCAACTTTCACGTTTCCTCCTGTCAGTCGCGGACAATTTCATAGAGTAGAGTCGCCGAGTCCGGCCGGGCATCGACCGCCGCGGTGAAGGCGAGCCGCCCCTTGACCACGCGCACGGGAATCTCGGCCATTCGCCGTCCGCCGGCCGACAGCGCATACACCTTGAACGCCTCCGCCGGCTTGACGGCCAGCCGGATATCAGCCCTGCCGTTACGCGCCAGATGCGGCAGACCGCCCCAGTCCAGCAGCGTCTTGCGCGACCGCTGCGCATAACGGATACCGCTATTCTGCACATCGGTCAGATGCGTCAACAGCAACCGACGCGACGTGCTCACCGACTCGCCTTCCAGCGTGCTCACCCAGACCGTGGCGGCGGTTTCCCCGACATCGGCGATCAGATCGCCGGCGTCGATGATACCGCTCTCAGCAAAACCGCCGCAGGTGCGGGGCGTTTTCAGCACGAACTGGCCGGTTGCCCGGTCGATCGTTACCGCCCCATCGCCAGCCGGCGGTAGCGGTGCTCCGGCATCCGGCGCCAGCAGCGCTCTGATCTCCGCACTGCCCGTTTTGTAGACCTCCGGATAGCGGCCGGCCCACGTCGTTCCCTCCGGCGCACGTTCGGCCACCAACGTGCCGAGACGCGCGTACCAGCCCAACCACGGCCAAGACGTGTGGTTTTGCGGGATACGGTCACGCATGCGCAACACCTCATCCTTGGGCAGCACCATGGCGTAGGTGCGGGCGAGCGGCGCGAGGTCGCCGCGCAGGAAAAGGCAGATCGACGCGCGTTCCGCCGCCAGCGAGAGCGGATCACCCGCCATATCGAAATAACCCATGGCCGAACCTTCAGGACGTGTCAGGGCGCCACGGTCATGACTGAACGAAAAGCGCCAGATCCCGCCCCAATCCTGCAGTGCGCCCATCGTGCCGGTCACGATACCGCCCACGCCGCGAAAACGGCCGGGGCCGGAGTAGTTGTATTCGGTGATCGTAAACGGCTTATCCAGCAGGCGCGTGAACACCACACGCTGCGCCCCGAGCGCGTCGTTCTTGAGAGGGTTCACGTTCTCGCACCGGCTGGGCAGACGCCACGGCTGCTCGATGAAGTGCGGATGGTCCACATAAAAATGGTCGTCCACGAAATCAAACCGTTCACTGCGAGGCACCTGATCCGGGGCGAAGTTGGTCCAGGAACTGCGGTCGGTCACCAGCGCACGACAGCCCATCTCGTCACGCAGGAAGGCTTTGAGCCGCGTCACCATCCGATCTTCCATCTCCTTGAGGAAAAGCACAAAGGCAGATGTGTGGCGGCTACTCACATAGATACTCTCCGGCAGCGTGGCAGGCAGATCCTTGAAGGCTTCCGGCTCACGTGCCTGACGCTCGGCCAACCACGCAGCCCATGCCTGCTGCCACTCGGGGATCTCGCGCATCTCGTTCAGGTAGTTACCGAAGTTCCCCTCGTTGATCAGCGCCAGCCAGGCCAGCGCCGGCTCGTCGGCGTAGCGCCGGCCGGTGTACGGATTGACATGTCCCAGAAGCTGACGCGAGAAGCGGAGAAGATTCTGGAACGCGCCCTCATGCACCGGCACCAGCACCTTGTAGGCGTTCATCGCGATCTTGCCATCGCGCTCAATGCCCACGCTGCGCCAAGGCACCGGACGCGACACGTAGAGATCCGTGGTCACATAGATGCCGTTGGAGATACAGGCGGCCATTAAGGCGTCCAACCGCGCCAGATTCTGCGGGTTGAGCGTGGTGCCGTCAGCCGACCCCTCCACAAGACCGCCGTCGTGATGGTGCAAGCGGAGCGCGTTGTAGCCGATCCGCGCCAGACGTCCGGCCAGTCGCACGGCGTCCTCCGGTTCCAGATAGTTGGCGGAGAAACAGAGGTTCACGCCGTAGAAGCGCTGCGGGACGCCGGGCTTGCGCTCAAATTCGAAATGCGGCCCCTTGGCCACGACCCGCCCATGTCGGCCGGCCGGTGCGTCAGTCAGCCCGAGACGCGTAAAGTCCAGCGCCGAACCGGCCAGGATATCGGCTTCCTGCACGAGCGGCACCCACTCGGGGCCAGCCCGGATCGTCAGCGGCTCATCATAGGCCAGGCGTTGCGGCGCGTGCGCGGCCAGAGTGAGGCGCACGCCGAAAGGCTCGCCCGCCTTGAAGGTTCGCGCGGACAATCCGCCGGCCCGCACCGAGAAGGTCGGCCCCCACTGGCGGTCATCCTGAATCATCACCGCAGTCGGTTCAGGGAAAGTGAAGGCAAGGCGTTCGCGGCCATCGGCGGACGTGACCGACAACTCACGCGCGGTGCGCGACACGATGGACAGCGTGCCACGTTCACGCGGTAATGTGCCCTTGTGTTCATCGCTCGTCCAAGTGCCGCCAGCCCAGTTGTCGCTCGGCAGCGTCACTCCGACAAACAGCGCGTTCAGCGCGATGTCGCGCTCTGGCGTAAAGGTATAGTGTGCCCTGACCGCACCATCCGGCGCGGCTTCAAAACGTGCCTTGCCACGGACTGTACCGCGATCCTTGACCTGCAGGGAAAAGAGATAGGCGCCGTCGGGTGTGCGATCAAGCAAACCGGTCGCCCGCTGGTTGAGCCACTCAGGCGTAAAAAGCTGAGGGACGAGTTCACACTGCGGTTCGCTGAGTTCCAGCACCGCACCAGCCGTCGCCAAGGCCTCCGCAGCCTGTGCTACGCTCATGCCACTCGCAACACAGATACATCCGATCCATTTTTTCATGGCCCAACCATCCTTAGCCGTCCGCAATCTTCTGCGCCAATCGATCCGGCACGAGTCCGTGATCTTGCATCAGTTGCTGCAAAGTGCCCTGGCCCACAAATTCATCCGGCCAGCCGAAAGCGCGCACCGGCGCATCAAATCCTCCCGCCACCAGTGCCTCGCGCACGGCCGCGCCGAAGCCACCAGCGACCGCGCCATTCTCCAGCGTCACGAAACGCGCGCCCTGGCGCGCCTGCGACCAGAGGCGTTCGGTGTCGAGCGGCTTGATGAAACGCGCGTTAACCACGCCGCACCGTGTGCCGGACGCGCGCAGCAACGCGGCAGTCTCGCAGGCCAGCGGCAGCATGTCGCCCAGCGCCCAGAACCAGGTCGTCGCGCCGCCGTCACCACGCTCGGGTTCCACGACGGTCTCCGCCACCCCGATCGGCACCGGCGCGATGTCTGGATCGTGATCCACGGCCGGCCCCGGCTCGCGCGGATAACGGATGGCGACCGGCCCGTCGTGCGCCAGTGCGGTCTTCATCATGGCTGTCAACTCGCGGGCGTCCTTGGGCTGCATCAAGGTAAGATTCGGCAGGCAACGCAGCATCGGGATATCGTAAATGCCGTGATGCGTAGGGCCGTCGCTGCCGACCACACCGGCACGGTCAAGGCAGAAGAGCACCGGCAGACGCTGCAGGCAGACGTCGTGCATCACGCAGTCCACCGCGCGCTGCAAGAAGGTCGAGTAGACCGCGAAGACCGGCCGGTAGCCGGACGCCGCCAGACCCGCCGCAAAGACCACCGCATGCGATTCGCAGATGCCGACGTCAAAAAAGCGCGCGGGATGTCGCGCCGCAAAAGGTTCGAGCCCCGTGCCGCCACACATGGCTGCGGTAATCGCCATCACGCGCGGATCGTGGTCGGCCAGTGCCGTCAGTGTCTCGCCGAACACCTGGGAGTAGCCGCGCCGCCCCTCCGGCGGCCGCCGGGCCTCCAGCTCGAACGCACCCACGCCGTGCCAGTCGCAAGGACTGCGTTCTGCGGGTTTGAAGCCATGCCCTTTCTGCGTGGCGATATGGATCAGGACCGAGCGCTTGTCGTCACGCGCCGTGCAGAACGCGTTTTCCAGCGCACAGAAATCGTGGCCGTCAATCGGCCCCACATAGCGGATGCCGAACTCCTCGAAGAAAGCGTTGCGTAACCACAGGCTCTTGATTGCCTGCTCGATGCGATGATAGATGCGCCGCAGCGGTGTCATGTGTAGCCGGTGGCCGGCCGCCTCAGCCGCCGCCTTGATGCGGTTGTAACGCACGTCCACCAGCATGCGCCCGAGCCGGCGCGACAACGCCCCGACATTTTCCGAGATTGACATCTCGTTGTCGTTGAGGATCACGATGACCTTGGTGTTGGCATCGTCCAGACTGTTGAGCGCCTCCAGTGTGATGCCATTGGTCAACGAGCCATCGCCCACCACGGCCACAACATGCTGCTTGCCGCCGTCGCGGTCGCGCGCGACCGCCATGCCCAGCGCGGCGGAGAGCGCCGTACCGGCATGACCGCCCACAAAGGCATCGCATGGGCTCTCCTGAGGCTTCGGAAACCCCGAAAGGCCACCGTGCTGACGCAGGGTGGCGAAGCGGTCGCGGCGTCCGGTCAGGAGCTTCCACGAATAACTCTGGTGGCCCACGTCCCACACGACCTTGTCGCCGGGCGGCGTGAAGACACGCAGCAACGCGATGGTGAGTTCGACTGTTCCGAGATTCGAGGCCAGGTGGCCCCCCGTCTTGCTGACGGTATCAAGGATCACCGCACGCAGTTCTTCGGCCAGTGCCGGCAACGCCTCGGCCGGCAACGTCCGGAGATCAGACGGCGATTGGATCTGTTGCAAATAATCAGACATGTCAGGGTCGTCAGGGCTTCTGCTCGCCGAGCGGGGTCCGTCGCTTCATGATCTGAAGTGTCGTGCTATTCTGCCCGAAATCGGGCACCTCTTGCACGCCGTCGTAATGCTGTCCCAATACACTTAAGATCGCTTGGCGCCGCGCGGCGGGAACCTCATCCATCACCGGCGAACGGATGGCAAAACCGTAACCGCTGTAGGCCGCGACGCTGGCCGGTGCCGCTGCCAGCAACGCGTCTAGCCGCGCATCATTCATCACATGGTAACGGGCGGCCTCATCATCGCTGAGCTGCGGGAAATAACTGAAGGGCCCCATCTCCAGTCCCTCGGGGACGCGCATGCCCGCCTCGACCGCCAGATATAGATCCTGGGTCAGCAGGAGGTCATCCGTTCCGGACAGTGCGCGCACATCGCGCGCCGTCTGGCGAAGGACGGCCAGATCCGGCATCGCTTTACGCACCACCCAGAAACGGTCCTGACGCGCGACGAACCACGACTGCGCCAGCGGTGACCCGAAGCTCGCCAACAGGCTGCCGGTCACCCACAGCAAACAGACACATCCGCGCAGAGAACCCGACGAGGTACTATTCGCGGCCCATCCTGCGACCGCCGCGGCCAAAAGGCCCATGACCGGAACCTGATAGTCGTCATACGGGAACGGACTGGCAAGCTGCACCCCGAAGACCGCCAGGAACGCCGCCAACCAAAGCCACGGCCAGAACTGGCCGCGGTAGAGGATGCCTGTCGGCTCTTCCTGTGCGATCGTATTCGCAACGCCACTGCCGCGAAACAGTCGAAAAATAGTCAAAGCAGCCAGCAACAGTACCGCAGGCAGATAGGCCTGCACCACACGTGCCAGCGAACCGGCCATAAAGAAGGGATCACGACCGCCGCGCGCCACATGGAATGACTGACTGAACAGGAAAACTTCGGGCGCCTCCAACAGGGTGGGGCCGAACGCCAGCGCCAAACCCACGCCCCCCCCGAGCGCGAACCAGAAGAAGGCCGCACCGGTTTTGCGATAGGAGATCAGTAGCGCCAAAACGGTCACCGGCAACATCGCGCCCAGCGACAGGCGCACGCCAGCAGCGAAAGCCACCAGCATGCCGGCCGGCAACGCCCACATGCAGGAGAGATGCGAACGTGTCTTGCGGCGGCGCGACAGGCTCAACGTGAGCACCAGAAAGCCGCCGAGCAACAGACACGAGGCCAGCGCGTAGGTTTTCGGGATCGTCGTAAAATAGACGTGATAGAGATTGCAGGCCGTCAACGCGAACGCGATTAAACCGGCTTCGGCCGCACGCGGCGAGGGCACGGCGCGTCGCGCCAGTCCCGCCGCCAGCACCCCGCTCAACAGGCCCAGCACAGCGGTAAAGATGCGCCCACCCAACACGCCGTGCGGCGACCAGAACGGAGCAAACACGCCATAGAGGTAGGGCATCACCGGCCCTTGGGTAAAGAAAAAGTCACGATACGGCAGGCGTCCGTCCGCCACGGCACGCGCAGCGTACAGATACCAGCCCTCGTCCTGATTCAGATTGCCGAACCAGACCGACGCCGCATACAGCACCAACGACGCAACCGTTACACTCGCGGCCGCCAGCCAGATACACACTTGATGTCCCCTTGAACGAAGCATACCCCTCTTCACATTTGTTGAGGAAATATAGCACACCCGCCGAACGCGCACCAATCACTATGTTACTGGACCAGATCGCGGAGCCGAGTCTTTTGTAATCGCCGAAGATGGTGATTGGGGTTGCCGTATCTACCTTTTCGACCGTCACCGCCAGATGATGCCAGAGGCCCGAGGAAGCGGGAACAGTGGTGCCGCCCGAACCGTCGTGCGGACGCCATTCTCACCCGCGGGCAGCCACCACGCGACCGTCTTGTCCGTCGCCGTAAATCCGGCAAGGCCCACCAACGCTAACAGACAAGTTTTCCTTATATTTCACCTCCATGTCATTTCTCATAACCGGCCACCTGCTGTCCCTCCCGTCACCATTCCAGCCGTTTCCGGCGATGATCTGGCCATGGGTATACTGGCGGTAGTTCTCCATGATGTCGGTCTCGACACCGCACGCGCGAGGATCTGGCTTCGAACCGATACCCGGTGCCTGCAGCCAGAAGGCTGAGTGCCAGCCGGGATACTTCGTCTGTCGGCAGCGGACCTCGAAGTAACCGTATTTCTTCATGAAAAGAGGCTTACGATATTGACCAAAAGGCCAGAAGCCTTTCGTATCTTTGGGGATGTCGAAGGTCAGCGAACCGGTCTGAAGATGCGGCGAGCAGAAGTCATCGCCTTTACGAATGAGATGAAGCCGCAGCGTCTCGCCCGTCATCTCGACACCTTCAAAGTTGTGCGCAAACGCCGGGAAATCATACCCCCCGGAAACTCCTTTCTGGAGTCAGGAACGGGAGATTGGGTTTCGCCACGCACTCGAAATCATGTGTTCCCGGCCCCACCGGGCGGCTGGCCAACCGATTACCGGATGGGGCCCTTTTCCCTTGCCAACACACCGCCCGCATGCCAAACTACTTGCAGTTGTAAACGATTGATGGCAGAGCTACGCGAAGTGTATGCGTTCATGATAAAGAAAGTGGAGCAGGTGATTCGGGAGCGCGGGTGCCCTCGCCCGCAACAAAGTTTCATGCAAAGAGGACTACTTTGAAGTCGGCCACAGAGATATTACGGCGCGCAGATATCGTCACGACGCGGCAGCGTGTCGGGCTGTTGGAGATGCTGTTGCGCCGCACCGACCATCCGGATGCCGAGACGCTGTTGGCTGAGGCAAGGGACGGCATGCCGTCGCTCTCCGTGGACACCGTGTACCGTACGCTCAATCTGTTTTCTGAAGCTGGTGTGATTCAGCGCATGGCCGTTCCCACGCGGCGCGCCCGGTTTGACGGGAACACCGATCCGCACGACCACTTCCTGTGCTCGGACTGCGAGACCATCCAGGACATTCCGCGCCCGTCAAAACGGACGGCGGCCATCCCAGCGCAGGCCAGCGCCTGCGGCATCGTGTCGGATGTGCAGACCGTCTATGTTGGCGTCTGCCGCCGTTGCGCCGCGCAGCACCGCTCTTTCACGCCGCAACGGGTCGGATAAGCCTGTGGGGCGTTGTCCTGCACGCATCGCGAATGGGGTGAAAATAGCGGCTGACCATCGGTGCGCATGTCAAGAACGTGCGTTTTTACCTGAAATCGGACGCCGTCACGCCGGGCATCCATACCCAGGCGCATCGGAAGTCTCAAGCCCGGTGTCCAGTGTCGGCCAAAACGCCTGACACCACGTTTAGATCTCCAGCACGCGCGCGAGGATGGCGGGTTCCTGCCGGAAAGGCGCCCCCAGCCCTTCGTAAAAGCCGTGCGCCTCGATCAGGTGGATGTTCAGCTCGGTGTAGACCACCTGTCCGCCGCTGCGCAGGTTACGCACATCGACGAACTCCTTGCGGCAGAGCCCCTCGTGCGGAAAGGGACAGGGCAGCAGGCCGCGCACGCTGTCGACGCGCACCTCGAAGTGATCGAGCACGGTGACCGGCTCTCCCAGCCCCTCGGCCCCGGCGTCGCGCAACGCGCGCATGCGCGCGGCGATCGCGGCATGGGTGAGGCCGAGCCGGCGGACCTCGGCGTCGTCAGCTTCAAGAATATCGCGCAGCGGTCGGCGATCATGGCCCAGCAGCCCGTCGCGCGTGATGACGCCCGGCCGCATGCGGTCCTGAATGATGTCGTCTTGGCGGCTCTGTTTCACGGCACGCTCCTCGCTCACTAGAATTTGTCGTAGAAGATCTTCGATTCCGGCATGCCCTTTTCGCGCAACACCTGGATGCAAGCGTCGATCATCAGCGGACTCCCGCAGAGAAAGGCCTCGGCCTGCGAGGCGTCCCGCACGTGGCGCGCGACCACTTCGGTCACGCGGCCAACCTCGCCCTCCCAATGATCGGCAGGATCGGGGTTCGAGAGCGCAGGGATGAAGCGGAAATCGGGCAGGGTCTTCTCCAGCTCGCGCATGAACTCAAGCAGAAAGAGGTCGCGCCGGGCACGCGCCCCGAAGAAGTAGCGGCAGCGGCGCGGGTTGCCAGTGCGCGCCATCTCGGTCAGGATCGACTTGATCGGCGCCATGCCCGAGCCGCCGGCGATGCAGAGCATCTCGGCATCCGAGTCGGTCAGCCCGAACTCGCCGTACGGGCCGTTGAGCGTGACCGTGTCGCCGACCCTCAGGTGCTTGTGCACGTAGGTGGTGCAGATGCCGTTGGGCACATAGCGGATCTCCAGCTCGATGCGGCGGGTGTCCGCGGGTCCGGAGGCGACCGAATACGCGCGGTAGACCGGCTCGTCGGTCAACGCGTACGGCGGGACCTCGAGCTGGATGTACTGCCCGGCCTTGAAATGGATCTCCGGTGGATCCTCAAGGTCAAGCGTGACCTGCTTGATGTCGTGGGTGAGGTCCGTGAGATCCGCGACACGCGCACGGTACTGCTTGACCTGGAACAGCTCGTCGGGGATGCGGATCTGAAGGTCGCGCCGGACCTTGACCTGGCAGGCGAGCCGGATGTTCGCCTTCTGTTCTTCCGGAGTCAGCCAGGGCGTCTCGGTTGGCAACAGCGGCCCGGCCCCCTCCAGCACCGTGACCTTGCACAGGCCGCAGGAGCCGCGCCCGCCGCAGGCCGACGGGATGAAGATGCGCTCGTCCTTGAGCGTCGCGAGCAGCGAGCGGCCGCCCGCCACGGTCATCTCCTTCTCGCCGTTGATCGTGATCCGGCAAGGGCCAACACGACCGAGCGTCGCCGCAGCGAGCATCAGCAGCAACGCGAGCCCGGTGTTAATCGCGCAAAGAACGCCGACCGCTATGAGGAGTGCTGTCATGTCAGTTGAGGTTCACCATGCCGTTAAAGCCCATGAAGGCGAGGGCCATGGTGCCGGCGATGATCAGCGCGATGCCGGGGCCTTCCAGGCCGCGCGGGATGCGGCCGCGCTGGGCCAGACGCTGCCGGATCCCGGCCATGGCCAGGATCGCCAGCGCCCAGCCCAGACCGCTGCCAAGGCCGTACCCCGCCGCCTGCCAGAAGGTGTACTCGCGGATCACCATGAAGAGGCTGGCGCCGAGGATCGCGCAGTTGACCGTAATCAGCGGCAGGAAGACGCCGAGCGCGGTGTAAAGGGTTTCAGAAACGCGTTCAATGATCATCTCGATGAGATGGACAAACGCGGCGATCACCACGATGAAGACGATGAAGCGCAGATAGACCAGATCGAGCGGCACCAGCACGTACGCGTAGACCAGCCAGTTGAGCACACTGGTGACGGCCATGACAAACACCACCGCCACGCCCAGCCCGGTCGAGGTCTTCAGCTCGCGCGAGCACCCGAGGAACGAGCACATGCCCAGGTAGTTGGTCAGCAGGATGTTGTTGGTGAAGACCGCCGCAAAGAGGATCGGGAAAAAGCCGAGCTGCTCCATATCACGCCTGCGCTTTCCGGGCGGGGTTCAGGATCCACCCTTTGACGATCCAGATGAAGAGCGCCAGCACAAAGAAGCCGCCGGGCGCCATCACCATGATGGTCCAGTTCTGCCAGCCGCCGCCGAGCAGCGGCACGCCCCCGATGCCGCCGGTGCCGAGCAGTTCGCGCACAGCCGCGATGATCAGCAACACGTAGGCGTAGCCGATGCCGGAAGAAAGTCCGTCGATCAGCGCGGTTTTGGGCGGCGAGGTCAACACCACCGCTTCGGCGCGTCCCATGACAATGCAGTTGGTGATGATCAGGCCGACGTAGGGGCCGAGCTGGCGCGAGATCGCAGGGGCGTAGGCCTTGAGATAGATATCGACCAGCATCACCAGGCAGGCGATGACCAGCACCTCCACCATCATGCGGATCCGCGACGGGATCCAGTTGCGCAGCAGCGAGAGCGTCAGGTTCGAGAGCGCGGTCACGAAGATCAGACCCAGACACATGACCCATGTGTTCTTGAGCACGTTGGTGACCGCCAGCGTCGAGCAGATGCCGAGCACCTGCACGAAGACGGGATTCTGCGCGCCGAGGTTCTCTTTGAAGAGGCTCCACTGTTTGGATGTCATCATGGGGCTGGCTCCTCTGCGGGCCGCGTCAGGTCGCGGGCCACGTCGTTCAGCATGTCGCGGATCGCGGCCGAGGTGACGGTCGCGCCGGTGATGGCGTCCAGCTCGTCCGGCCGTGTCGAGCGCGTGCCCTCCGGAACCAGCCGGAAGGGGCCGCGCCGTCCTTCGGTCTGCGCCAGAAACCACGGTTCGGTGATGCGCGCGCCGAGGCCGGGCGTTTCGTTTTGGTCCAGAATGCGGAGCTGACGAAAGGCACCGGTGGCGGGATCGACACCGACCACCGCGGTGATCAGGCCCCAGAGCCCGCGCGCCTGGCGCCGGTAGACCACGGTGCGCACCGCGCCGCCCGGCGCGTCGCGCACCAGAAAGCGGCCGGATGCCGCCGGTTCCTCGGTCACCGCGCCGGCGTACCATGCGGCGACCGCCGCCGGATCGGCAGGGACCGCCTGGCCGGCGACCTCCATCACCGCCCGCTGCAGAAAGAGATTGGCGTTGCGCTCCACTTGCTCAGCCGTGGCCAGCGAGAGCGCGGCCACGCAGGTGATCAGCACGGCCGAAAGCGCGGCCATGAAGCCGACGGCGCGCAAGCCCTCTTTGACGGCAGGCGTCATCAAGCGGCGGCCCTCCTCTGCCGGGCATCCTGCAGCGCCTTGATGCCGAGATCCATGATCGGCGCGAACATGTTGGCCAGCAGGATCGCGAACATGGTGCCTGCGGGCCAGGCCGAGAAGGAGGCGATCAGGCTCGACATCGCGCCGATGAACGCGCCGTAGATCCAGCGTCCGGGATCGGTCTGCGAAGCCGACACCGGATCGGTCGCATAGAAAAAGAGGCCGATCACCAGGCTGCCGGCCATCGCGGCCCTCAGCGGGTCGGCCCCGCCGCCGGCATCCAGCAGCCAGAGGAGCGTCTGCACGGCGAAAAAGCCGAGAAAGCCTGCGATGACGATCCGGTGGTTGGCGGCCTTTTTCCAGACGATGTAGAGCCCGCACAGGATCGTGAGCGCGGCGCTGGTGCCGCCGATCACGCCCGGGCAGATCCCGATAAAGAGATCCCAGAGCGAAGGCAGACTGGTGAAGCCGCGCTCGGCCAGCGCGGCTTCGGAAAGCTTGAGCAGCGGGCCTGTCGTGGCGCTGGTAATCGCGTCGGGCGGCGCGGAAGCCGCACGCCAGCCCCAGTGCAGCAGGCCGGAGGGGAAGGGCCGGAAGGGTTCGGTCCACTGCGCGGTCATGGCGTTGCCGAAACTGACATAAATGAAAGCGCGGCCGGTGAGTGCGGGATTAAAGACATTGCGGCCAAAGCCGCCATAGACCATCTTGCCGAACACGATGCCGAACACGATGCCGATGACCGCCATCCAGAACGGCAGCCC